>Ga0307436_1000137_pt1 | contig 30408 bp, 25 predicted proteins | sample SalMarWE160440MG_FD_202513 | JGI IMG/M metagenome (GOLD analysis project Ga0307436, IMG submission 202513) | Salt marsh sediment microbial communities from the Plum Island Ecosystem LTER, Massachusetts, United States - WE1604-40 | ecosystem: Environmental > Aquatic > Marine > Intertidal zone >...
CTGGACCTCACGCAAGCCGGCGCAGGTTTCAATGATCTCCAGAACCTGTGCCAACGTTCGTTTCGCGCCCCTCAGCTCATCCAAGCGTGGTGTGAAGAAGGCTCGCACCGCCTTTCCATGCGCGTCATCGCAGAAGCCGGCGCCGAAATACGGCAGGTAAGGCGCGTAGCCTCGCGGCATGCGTTTCCAGAGAACATCGAAGTTCTCGGTAAAGAAGTCCCAGGCCTGCTGCCGCGTCGAGTCGTCGCTCAGGCTCGAACTCAGAATCCTCCCCACCTCGCGCAAGTCCGCGTCGGGGGCGAGCAACAAAGCAAGCGCGCGTGCCTGCAGTCGCGGCTCTCGGAACGCGCCGAGGGCTGTGTAGAGGCGCATCCGATCACGCCGTTCCGGCTCCTTAGCCAGGGCCTTCACAAAGCGCTCGAACGTTGCCTCGTCGCCATTGCGCGCCGCTACGTTCAGCACCGGACCGACCATCCCGGCATTCACCGCCGAATGGTCCTGCAGCCATGCGTCGGCCAGCCGTTTCGCCTCGCCGATCAGCTCCGGATCTTCTCCTCGACCGGCGACCAGTGCGACGATCGACTTCCGTAGCTGCCGGGTGTCATCGCTGTCCCCGGCCGCCGCGGTGAATCCGAGACGCCTCGCCCTCTCACCGAACACGTCGCGGATGAACCGCGCGTAGTTCGGTCGCATTTCCTCCGGCACCAGATGCTTACCGACCCGTTCGGTGATTTCGGCGCTCCTGGAGACGAGCTGCCATGCGTCGTTGCGAGCGAAGGTCGGAATCAGATCCAGCACCTCCCCCATTGTCCGCTGCCCCGTCACGCTGAGAGCGCTCTCATCGCCCAGGAATCCCACCCGTTCCGCCACCGAGAGGTGGTTCAGGCCGTTCTGCAGGAGCCGAGAACGCGCGCTCGGGGCATACACCGTGCGGTAGTACCCCAGGGAATGGTCATTCGCTTCGACCCAGTCCGGGCAGGTCCCGACGTCACCGACGGATATCCCGCCCGTCCGGTCTGACAGCAGAGTGCAAGCCCGCCGCTCGACGCTGCTGGTGCCGTAGCGTATGCAGACCGGGAGCCGCCAAGTCTCTTGCCCCATCCCGGCCACGCCCAACGGATGCAGACGGCTCTGCTCGAGCGCCAATCTCGGGGCAGCACCCTCGGCGCACTGCAAGTCGACCTTCAACGCGGGTGCGCCGACCTGTTCGAGAAAAGTCTTGAATGCCGTGGCGGTGCCCGGAGGACCCTCGGCCTGCAAGGCGGCGAGGAAGTCTTCTGCCGTGGCATTGCCGAAGCGGTGCGCCTCCAGGTACCGGCGGACGCCACGACGAAACGTCTCCGGGCCCATCCAGGCCTCGAACATTTGAATAATCGACGCGCCTTTGCGGTAGGTCACGTTATCGAATGCGTTGGTGATGTCGTCGAGCGACTCGATCGGCTGTCGGATCCTGCGGGCGCTCGGCAGCAAATCGCTCTGCAGAGCGCTGTCTCGTACGTCGACCTGTACCACGTCCCGGTGCCACTCCGGCATCCAAACACTCAAGATGCGGTCTTCCATCCAGCTCGCGAAGGACTCGTTGAGCCACAGGTCGTTCCACCACGACATCGTGACCAGGTCGCCGAACCACTGGTGTGAGGTTTCGTGGACGATGTATCGCCCAGCCCGGTGTTTGAACTCTGCCGTTCGTTCGCTCGGAGGCGCCAGAATGCTGCTCTCGACGTAGGTGATCATGCCGGCGTTCTCCATTGCCCCAAACGACACCGTCTGCGGAATCGCCACCGCGTCGAGCTTCGCGTACGGAAAGGCGATGCCGAAATACGACTCGAGGCGAGCGAGAGCCTCCGGCATGAGCTCCTTCGCATAATCGGCCTGAGCCGCCTTGCCGTGCGGCGCCAGGATCCGCAGTGGCACGTGATTCTGACCGGCGGTGCCGGCGTCGACGACGTCGAACGGCCCCACCGCGAGTGCGATGAGGTAGCTGGGCAAAGGCTTCGTTTGCCGGAATACGATCCGTTGGAGTCCATTCCCCAGCTGTTCACTCGACGCTTGCGGCGTGTTGGTCACCGCCGTGAGCCCGGCCGGCACGTCCATCGTCAATTGCCAGGGCACCTTGTAGGACGGCTCATCGAAGCACGGAAACACCCGTCGCGCGTCGGTCGGCTCGAAGTCGGTGAAGAGATACCAGTTGCCTCCCTCCTGCTGATGGAACATTCCGCTGGTCGACGTTGCGTCGACCTTGCCGGAGTAGTCGAGATGCAGCTCCACCGGGCCGGGGCCCACCGGGCGCTTGAACCGGAACCCGATGAACTCGTCTCCACCCGCGACCACGGAGACCGGCATGTCGACCCCTTGCGCTGAGACGCGAGCCGAATCGATCTCCAGTTCCTTGCCGTTGAGCCAGAGAATCGGCGTCGCGGTGGAGAGCTCGAGTTCGAGGTCCATCGCGCCGTCGAATGTCTGTTTCGCCGGATCGAGCGTCAGCCGAACGCGATACGACGTCGGTTGGGCGATGGTCGGTAGCCGCAGCGTTGGCGGAGTCGTCAGGGTGATCGTCGGCGGCGAGCCGACAGCCTGGGCGTTGATCAGGGAGGCGAACAGGCAAGTCAGGGCGACGAGGAGAAGCGCTATTCGAACACGATTGGACATGCGAGGCCTCCGTGGTGGGACGTGAGCGGCGGGCCCGAAGATACGCGCCGGCGTTTGCTCTTCTCGTTACGACCGACTGACCCGGCTGGTTCTCCGCGCCGGCACGGCGAAGCCTCCACCGTCACGGCAACGGCAACAGGCTGTGCCGCGCCAGGTCGACGAGCGGGCCAGGAAGGACTCCCAAAACGACGGTGATCAGTGCAAACACCGCCAGGAGCGTCACGATGCCCCGCGCTGATGCGGGCCGGAACGACGATTCCGGCGCCTCCTTCAAGTACATGTTCAGGACCAGCCCAAAGTAGTAGTAGAGGGAGACCGCGCTGGTCAGCACGCCAATCACTGCCAGCCAGGTCCACCCCGCTTTGACCGCACCGGCGAAGAGGTACACCTTGCCCACGAACCCGGCAGTCGGCGGAATGCCGGTGAGTCCGAGCAGAAAGATCACCATGCAGGCGGAGACGAGCGGCGCCCGGCGCGCCAGACCTGCGTAATCGGAGTAGGTCTCGCCGGCATATTCCCGCCGTTCGAGGAGCACGACCCCCCCGAAAGCACCGATGGTCATGAACACATAGGCGGCGAGATAGAAGAGCACGGCCCAGGCACCGACCTCGTTCACCACCAGAACACCGATCAAGATGTATCCGGCATGCGCAATCGAGCTATAGGCCAACATCCGCTTGACGTTTTCCTGGGTCAGCGCGGCCAGGTTCCCCCACACCATGCTCAGGGCCGCGATCGCCGCGGTCACCGCCTGCCAGGCCGGAATCAGTTGACCGAATCCCTGATAAAAGATACGCAGCAGTATCGCGAACGCGGCGGCCTTCGAGGCGGTGGCAAGGAACCCGGTGACCGGAGTCGGCGCACCCACGTACACGTCCGGAGTCCAAACGTGGAATGGGACTGCCGACACCTTGAAGAAGAGGCCCGCGGCGAGCAGGAACCAGCCGAGCAACAGCACCGTCCCCTGATCGTGAATCGCCTTCGGCACGGCCGCGGCGACCGCCGCTAGCTGCAACTGCCCGGTGGCGCCGTAGATCAGCGAGATGCCGAAGAGGAGTATGGCACTCGACAGCGCTCCCAGGACGAAGTACTTGACTGCCGCTTCATTGGAGCGCCTCTGGCGTTTGAAATAACCCGCCAGGACGTAGCTCGAGAGCGACATCAACTCGAGCGAGATCCAGATCGACAGGAGATGGATGCCGCTGACCATGAACGCCATGCCCGAGGCGGCCAGCAACAGAAGCGCGTAGTACTCCGCCGGCTTATAGCCCGCTTCCTCGACGAAGCGACGTGAGAGCACGACCGTGGCGGCGGTCGCGATCAGCACCAACGCCTTCCAGAAGACCGCGAAACGATCGATCACGAACATGCCAGAAAGGATCACCTGCGGCATCGTGGCTCGCCGCGCCACCACCCAGAGGAGTCCGGCGGCGAAAAGCAGCGCCACTTCGGTCGTCAACGCCAGCCCGCGATGACTCTCGAAGCGATGCATCGACCCCACCAGCAAGAGGAGGAGCCCGGCTCCGGCAAGCACCAGCTCGGGCGCCAGAGCGGCGAAATCGGTCCAGGGTATTGGCACGCTCAGCGTCCGCCCCCGGGTTCCGGTGGCGCCGGCATCACCGCCGGCGGCGATGCCGCCCTCGCCTGCGCCTGCTCCAAAATGCGCACCACGTGATCCACCGGTTGGGCCAGCCGTCGGAAGAATGGCTTCGGGTAGAGACCGATCCAGAAGCAAAGCAGGACGATGGGCACTAGATAGGCCAGCTCCCGCCGGTTCAGGTCCGAGAGGTTGCGATTCGCTGCATGCTCTTGCGGCCCGAAGAAGACGCGCTGATACATCCACAGCATGTACGCGGCGCCGAGCACGATGCCGATCGCGCCCGCGACGCCCCACCACCAGGCGCGTGAGAAGGCGCCGACCAGAATGGTGAACTCGCCGATGAACCCATTCAGCGCCGGCAGGCCGATCGAGGCCATGGTAATGATGAGGAAGATCGTCGCGTAACGTGGCATCACCGTCGCCAGGCCGCCATAGTCGGCAATCGCCCGGCTATGTCGACGCTCATAGATCACCCCGACGAGCAGGAACAGGGCGCCGGTCGACAGCCCGTGGTTGAGCATCTGCAGGACTCCGCCCGTCACGCCCGGCTGGTTCAGGGCGAAGAGACCCAGCATGACGAATCCGAGGTGGCTCACCGAAGAATAGGCGACCAGCTTCTTCATGTCGCGCTGCGCCATGGCGACCAGGGCGCCATAGATGATGCCGATGATCGCCAGGCCGGCCATCCAAGGGAGCAGGCGCAACGTCGCATCGGGCAGGATCGGCAGCGAGAAGCGGACGAAGCCGTAGGTTCCCATCTTCAGCAAGACACCGGCCAGAATGACCGAGCCCGCGGTCGGCGCCTCGACGTGGGCGTCAGGGAGCCAGGTGTGGAACGGCACCATCGGAACCTTGATGGCGAATCCCACGAAGAGCGCGAGGAAGACCCAGAACTGCAGGCCGGCGGGTATCTGCGCGGCGATGTCGTGAAACTGGGGAATGAAGAAGGTGGCCTTGTTGCCCAGGCCCTTCCAGCCCAGGATCCCTGAGCTGTTGTAGAAGTAGAGGGCGAGAATTCCCAACAGCATCAGGACCGAACCGGCCAGCGTGTAGAGGAAGAACTTGATCGCCGCGTAGAGCCGCCGCGGTCCGCCCCAGACGCCGATGAGGAAGTACATTGGCACCAACATCACTTCCCAGAAGACATAGAAGAGAAAGAGATCCATCGCCATGAAGACGCCGAGCATTCCGGTCTGCAGCAAGAGCAGGAACACGTAGTACTCCCGTTCGCGTTCGTGGATCGCGCTCCAGGACGACAATGCGGCGAGAAATCCCAACAGGGTGGTGAGCAGGATCAGCAGCAGAGCAATGCCGTCGACCCCGAATTCGTAACGCGCCCCGATCGCATCGATCCAGGCATGGCTCTCTCGGAACTGGTAGAGCGCGCCGCTCGGGTTGAAGGCAAACCAGAGGGGAAGGGAAAGCAGGAAATCGGCACCCATCACGCCGGTCGCCCAGACTCGGATGGCGCGGTTTCCGCGCACGAAGAGCAAGGGGACCACTCCCAACAAGGGCAAGTAGCAGACCCAACTCAGGATCGGTACGGTTCGCACCCAATCAAACATGGCTCCCTCCGGCTCGGCCCTCTCCTACTGTGTCAACAGCAGAACACAGAAGAAGGCCAGCATGAACACTCCGACCACCATGACCAGCGCATACTGCGAGACCAGGCCACCCTGCAGACGACGAAACAGCCGGGACAATGCCTGTAGCACGACGCCGATGAGATTGACCAGACCGTCGACGACGTACTTGTCGAAGAAGCCCGATACATAGGACGCCAGCAGGGTCAGATTGCGGGCCCCGTGAACGCCTAATCCGTCGATCACCCGCCCGTCGAATCCGCGGCACAACCGCGCCAATCCCCACGTGCCCCTCACGACGGTGGCGTCGTAGGCCTCATCGACCCAGTACTTGTTCTCCAGCATGCGGTGCAGTCGCGGGAAGCGGTGCGCCCAGGCCGCGCCGCCCTCCACCCCCCGCGTGCCGCCATACACCCGCCAGGCGATCGCCACGCCGGCCAGCGCCACCGCCACCGACAGCCCCATCAACCCCGCCTCCAGCCCCACCCCGGCGTGCTCCGCAGCATGGGCCGCACCCTTCGCGACGTGCCGGTAGCCGGGCCCCAGCCAGCGCTCGATCAGGTTCCAGTCCCAGCCCCCCAGCTTCGGCAACCCCACCCAGCCCGCCGCCACCGCGCCGATCGCCAGCACCACCAGCGGCACCGTCATCACCGCCGGCGACTCGTGCACGTGCGCGGCCTGTTCTTCCGTGCCCCGGAACGTCCCGTGGAAGGTCAGATACACCGCCCGAAACATGTACAGCGCCGTCAGGCCCGCCGTGGCCAGCCCCACCCCCCACAGCACCTTGTGCGCCGGAAAGGCGCTGGAAAGGATCTGATCCTTGGAGAAAAACCCGGCCAGCGGCGGGATGCCCGAGATCGCCAGCGTGGCGATCAGAAACGTCCAGTAGGTCACCGGCAGCCTGGCGCGCAGCCCGCCCATCTTGCGCATGTCCTGCTCTCCGCCCATGGCGTGGATCACGCTGCCCGAGCCCAGAAACAGCAAGGCCTTGAAGAAAGCGTGCGTGCCGAGATGGAAGATCGCCGCCCCGTAGGCCCCGCAGCCGGCGGCTAGAAACATGTAGCCCAGCTGCGAGACCGTCGAGTAGGCCAGCACCTTCTTGATGTCGGTTTGCGCTAAGCCGATGGTCGCCGCCAGCAGCGCCGTCGCCGTGCCGATCACCGCCACCACCGCCAAGATCTCCGGCGCCTGGTCGTAGAGCACGTGACTGCGCGCCACCATGTACACGCCCGCCGTCACCATGGTGGCGGCGTGGATCAAAGCCGAGACCGGCGTCGGGCCCGCCATCGCGTCCGGCAGCCAGACGTACAAGGGGATCTGGGCGCTCTTGCCCACCGCGCCGAGAAATAAACACAGCGCCACGAAGCCGGCAAAGGACAGGCCCAGCGCGTAGGGCTGGTGCACCGCCGCCGGGTCGGCCGCGATGGCCGAGAAGACGGTCGAGAAATCCAGGCTGCCGAACCGGCTGACCAGCGCGAACAGCCCGACCAGGAAGGCAAAATCCCCGATCCGGTTGACGATGAACGCCTTCCTGCCGGCCTGCGGCGGGAAGGGCTGATCGTAGTAGAAGCCGATCAGCAAGTACGAGCACAGCCCCACCCCCTCCCAGCCCACGAACAACACCAGGAAGTTGTTGCCCAGCACCAGCAGCAACATCGCCCCCATGAACAGGTTCAGGTAGGTGAAGTAGCGCTGATACCCCGTCTCCCCGTGCATGTAGCCCACCGAGTAGACGTGAATCCAGAACCCCACGAACGTCACGATGAACACCATCACCGCCGATAGCCCGTCGAGCTGGAAGGCGAGCTTGAAGTCGACCAGTCGCTTGCCGAGATGCGTGGTCCAGAGACCGCCGGCCGGGAGCCAATCCCAAAGCGTCTGCGTCCACACCACGCCGCGCCCCGCTCCGCCGCCCGCGAGATACGAGCCGATCACGCCGAGACCCGCCAGCAACGAGACGAGGACGCTCCCGGTCGCCACCGCACTGACCGCACGGTGACCGATCCGCCGGCGCAAAATCACCCCGTTCAGTACGGCTCCGGCCAGCGGCGCCGCCGGAATGACCCAGAGCCACCTCATCCTTCGAGCTCCGTTGCGGCATCGAGGTTGACGCTCCCCCGCAGCCGGTAGAGCGCCACCAGGAGGCCCAGCCCCACCGCGGCCTCTCCGGCGGCCACGGTAATCGTGAAGATGGCGAAGATCTGTCCCGCGAGATCACTGAACTGCCAGGAGAACGCGATGAAGTTGAGATTCACCGCATTCATCATCAGTTCGATGGACATCAACACGGTGATCAGGTTGCGCCGCAGGACCACTCCGGCCAGACCGATCACGAAGAGCGTCAGGCTGAGGATCAGGAAATGTGTCGTGGTGATGACCATCGCTCAGTCTCTCCGCGCCAGTACCACCGCGCCGATCATCGCCACGAGCAGGAAGATGGAGGCGATTTCGAAGGGTAGCAAGTAGTTGCGGTAGAGCGACACAGCCACCGCTTCCGTATTCCCGGCCACTTGGCCTTCGACAGAGGTCAGTGCAGCCGGATTCGAGCCGGCGCCCAGGAACCGAGCCGCAGCCAGCAGCACGCCGAGCATGACACCCAGCAAGACCACGACGGCGAGCGCGAACGGCGCCCCTTCGACGTAGCGCTCCTCCTGCGGCAGGCGTTGCAGGTTCATCAACATGATGACGAAGAGAAAGAGCACGAGGATGCCGCCGCCGTAGACGAAGATCTGCACCGCCGCGAGGAACTCGGCGTGACGCAGGATGAACAACGCGGCGACGGCGAGGAACGTGGTCAGCAGCGCCACCGCTCCGTACATCGGGTTGCGCAGCGTCACCACGCCCAGACCCCCGACCACGGCCACTACCGCCAACAGGTAGAAGAGAATCGCCGGACCGTGGGCGAGCAGGAAGTTCATGCCCACTCCCTGGCCGGCTTGGGGCTTGAGGCTTGGGGCTCGAGTGCGTGGGAGCTGGTGGCTGGCGGCCTCCGCCCCGAGCCCATCCCTGGCGACTGGAGACCGGCGACTGGAGACTCGTATCTCACTCCACCTCCCGGTCGGTATACGCGGGCCTCACCCGCCAATCCTGCAGCTCGTCCATGTCCATGTAGAGATTGCCCCAGCGGTCATACGTCGCCAGCTCGTAGCCCTTCGTGGTCAGCCAGATCGACTTCGGCTCAGTAGGGCACGCTTCCTCGCACAGCCCGCAGAACATGCAGCGCTGCACGTCGATGTCGAACCGGTCGAGCACCTTTTCCTTTCTCTCGGTGACCGGATTCACCTCTTGGTGCCAATCGATGTAGATGATGTCGATCGGGCAGTCGCGAGCGCAGAGGGTGCATGAGATGCAACGCTCCTCATCGAGGCGAAACATGCCGCGGAAGCGATGCGCCGGCTCGCGGCGCACTTCCGGATACTGCAACGTCATCTTGGGGCGAAACAGGTGGCGGAAGGTGAGGCTGAGACCGGCAAATAGATCCAGCAGCAGGAACCGATCCGCGAGTCGCTTGAGCGCCTGCATCACAGCACCTTGACCAACCCGGTGAGCAACACGTTTCCGAGGGCGAGCGGAATCATCCACTTCCAGCCCAGCTGCATCAATTGATCGAAGCGGTAGCGCGGAAAGGTGCCACGGAACCAGATGTAGACGAAGAGAAACGCGAAGAGCTTGAGCGAGAACCAGATCAGGCCGGCGACCCCGGCCGGCAAGAAAGACAGATCGAGGAACGACAGCCACTGCACGCTCGGAAACGGCCGCAGCCAACCCCCCAGAAACAGGGTGACCGCGATGGCCGAGACCACGATCATGTTGGCGTACTCACCGAGAAAGAACAGGGCGAACCGCATCCCGGAGTACTCGGTATGGAAGCCCGCAACCAACTCGGACTCCGCTTCCGGCAGATCGAATGGATTGCGGTTGGACTCTGCGACCCCGGCCACGAAGTAGACGAAGAAGGCGACGCATTGGGGCACCGCGAACCAGAGGCCCATCTGCCGTTGTGCCTCGACGATCCGAGTCAAGGAGAGGGATCCCGCCAGGAGCACCGGACCGACCAGCGCGAACCCCTGCGGAATCTCATACGAGATCATCTGTGCGGCACTGCGCAGGCCACCGAGCAGGGAGAACTTCGAATTCGACGCCCAACCTCCCAGAATGATGCCGTAGACGCCGAGAGTAGCGAGCGCCAACACGAACAACAGGCCAACGTTGACGTCGGTGATGAAGTAGTTCAACCGGCCTCCGGTGTCGGACGAGGAGGGGCCGAACGGCACCACCGACAGAATGATGAATGCCGGGGCGACGACCAGGCAGGGAGCCAGAACGAACGCCCATCGGATGGCTCGCGTCGGTCGGGTGTCCTCCTTCACGAGCAGCTTGACGATGTCCGCGATCGGCTGCAGCAGACCCCACGGCCCGACCCGATTCGGACCCAGCCGGGCCTGCAGGAAGCCGAGCACGCGGCGCTCCACGAACACCAGATAGGCGATCAGAGGCATCACGCCCAGCAGCAACAGCACCAGGAACTTCACCGCCGGCACGAGCGCGTACTGGTAGACCGGGTCAGGCATGGAGGCCCCCCGCCCCAGCCGCGGGCTGGGGAAACAGGCCGCCAGCCACCAGCTCCCAGCCGCCAGTTTCACCACTCATTTCGGGCCCTGGAGCCTGGTGACTAGTGACTGGTGACTGGTGGCTCGTCGTGATCACCGATCGACCTCCCCCAACACGATGTCCGTCGTGCCGATCAACGCGACGAGGTCCGCGATCAGGTGGCCCTCGGCCAGCTCCGGCAGGGACTGGAGGTTCATGAACGACGGCGGACGGACGTGGCACCGCCACGGCTGAGGCGTGCCGTCACCGACCAGGTAGAAGCCGAGCTCTCCCTTCGGGCCCTCGATCGCGAAGTAGGCCTCGCTGTTTTGCGGCGCCTTCAGGACACGGGGCCGCTTGGCCATGATCGGTCCTTCAGGGAGCCGGTCGAGGCACTGTGCGACGATCCGGTTCGCCTGCCGCATCTCCTCCACGCGCACCAGGTAGCGATCGTACGTGTCGCCGTTCTCCCGCACAGCGATCTCGAAGTCGACCTCGTCGTAGGCCTCGTAGGGCGCGTCCTTGCGCAGGTCCATGGCCACGCCGGATGCCCGGAGCATCGGACCCGTCACGCCATAGTCGAGCGCGACCTCGGGTGGCAGCACCCCCACTCCGACCGTGCGGCGCTTCCAGATACGATTCTCGGTCAGCAACTCCTCATACTCGTCGACCCGGCCGGGAAATAGCGCGACGAACTCCCGGCAGCGGTCTACCCAACCGACGGGTAGATCGTATGGCTGGCCTCCCGGGCGCATGCAGTTCAGCGTCAGCCGCGCTCCGCAGTACTGCTCGAACAGATCGAGGATCATTTCGCGCTCGCGAAAGCAGTAGAAGAACGGCGTCATCGCCCCGATGTCGATGGCGTGAGTCGCCAACCACACCAGATGGCTGGAGATGCGCTGGAGCTCTGACAGGATGGTTCGGATATAGCGCGCCCGCGGCGGCACGGTGAGGCCCACGAGCTTCTCGACCGCGCCGACATAGGCGAGATTGTTGGTGGCCGCCGCAACGTAGTCCATGCGATCGGTGTGCGGCACGTTCTGGAAGAAGGGATGAAGCTCGAAGAGCTTCTCGGTGCCCCGGTGCAGATAGCCGATGATCGGGTAGCATTCGACGACCCGCTCGCCGTCCACCCTGAGCTTCAACCGCAGTACGCCGTGCGTGGATGGGTGCTGCGGCCCGAAGTTGAGTTCCATCTCTTCCTCTTCGGAGCTGAAGAGTCGGTCCGGCTCGGTCGTGATCTTCGGCTCGTCGATCACCCGTCGCCCTCTTCTTCCTTGACCAGCCATCCAGTGCCGGCCTTCTCCACCGGGCCCTCACCTTTCTCATAGAACTCCGGATAGATGGCGCTTCCGGTGTCCACGCCCTCGACAGGAAAGTCCTTGCGCAAGGGGTGCCCGTTGAAACCCTCCCACATGAGGATGCGGGTCATGTCCGGATGATCCGCGAAGTGCACACCGAACATGTCGTAGACCTCGCGTTCCGGCCAGTTGGCGCCCCGGAAGACAGGCGTGAGGCTCGGCACTTCAGTGGCCTCGTCGGTCTTCACGTGCAGCCGCACGACGGCCGCGTCCGCCACCCGCCGCAGGTGGTAGACGACGTCGAAGCGTGGCTCGCGCTCGGGATAATCGGCGCCACAGATATCCACCAGCAGTGTGTAATCGTGGTGCTCCTTCAGGCTCGTCACCACCGCCCGCAAACCATCGAGGCTCAGATCGAGCACCAGGTCGCCGGCGAAGCGACGAGCCTGCTCGAGCGCCCCCGGATGCTCTTCAGCGAGTGCGGCGACGAGCGGATCACCTGCTGCATCGGACCACTCCGGCGTCGCCGCATCGCGTTCCCAGGGCGGCTTGGCCGCTTCCGCCGCCGCCTTGGCGGCCTGCGCCTTCTCGAGCGCCTCGCGCCGGGCACGGGCCGCCTCGTCCTCTTCTGCACCGGCACCCTCCGGCGCTGTCGACGGGCCCTTCGGTTCGTCCGTCAAGCCGTCTCCCCGACCACTTGCCGGACCGCCTCCGGGCCCGGCTTGGTGCGCATGCGATCGATCTTGCGTTGCAGATGCAGCAGACCCCAGAGCAGCGCTTCGGGTCGGGGCGGACAACCGGGAACATAGACGTCCACCGGAATGACTCTGTCGACTCCCTGGGTCACCGCGTAGGTGCGGTAGGGGCCGCCACAAGTGGCGCAGGCGCCCATGGCGATCGCCCACTTGGGCTCCGGCATCTGATCCCAGAGCCGTCGCACGATGGGCGCCATCTTCTCGGTCACCGTCCCGGCGACGATCATCAGATCGGACTGCCGCGGGCTGGCCCGAAAGACCTCGGCGCCAAAGCGTGACATGTCGTGTCTCGGATCGAGCACCGCCATCATCTCGATGGCGCAACAGGCGAGCCCGAACTGCATCGGCCAGAGCGCCGAGCGGCGGGCCCAGTTGACGATCTTGTCGTAAGTTGTGGTCAGGACCTGGTTCTGCATCGCCCCGCTCACACCCACTCCAGGGCACCTCGATTCCACACGTAGATGTATCCGACGATCAGGATGCCGAGAAACACGAGCATCTCGATGAATCCGAACAGTGCCAGGCGATCGAACATCACCGCCCACGGAAACAGAAAGATCGTCTCCACGTCGAACACCACGAAGAGGACCGCGATCAGGTAATAGCGAATCGAGAAGCGGCGATCATGCGCGTACGATTCGACCGGGTTGCCGCATTCATACGGTTCCAGATTGGTTTCGCCGCTTCCCCGCCGGCGTAGGAGACGCGCCGCCAGCAACGTCGCCACCAGGAAGCAGACCGTGACGACGCTGACGACCAGGATCGGGAGGTACTGCGTAATGGTCAATCACCTCCGCGGGACGAAACCCGCATGAATCGTCGCTCAACTCAATTGAGATTGTTTCTTGCCGACCGGGGAGTGTCAAGGAACTTCGTGGGTCGATCTCGCCTATGACGAGGGCCATTGACGTCGGCTGTCAAACATGAGCAAAGCCGTCCCTCAGGCAGCAGCCGACGACTCGCCGCCACGTCGGTGTTGTGCCACGACCACTCGCCCAGCTCGTAGGCTCGGTGGCATCGTGGCGGCTTGTCGAGAGCGATTCCGTACTCCTATCGAACGGGAAGCTGGATGAGAAAACCGGGTGACTGGAGGCCCCTATGGACCGGATCCGTCGATTGAATCGTCCGCAACCGTGGCTTGCAGCGGTCCTGGGAGTTCTCTCTCTGACCGCTCTTGCGGTGATGGCGGTCGGCCTTCTCGGCTGCTCGTTGTTGCAGCCGACAGCCCCCAAATCGGCCCGATCGGCAGCCGCTCCTCCGGCGCCAGCGCCGACGCCGCCTCCCGCGCTCGGCGACTTCACGTTGGCGACGACATGGGATCCGGGCGACCTACTGCGGGCCGTAGCGGATCCACGAGGACGCAGCCTCGCCGCGACACTTCAACCCGTCGCCTCGACGGAACGTCAGACTCCCCCTCGCGTGCTCATACACGATCTCAAGACTGGTGAGGACGGGAAACCCATCGAACTGAACGACCCTATGCACGGCAACGGTCGGGCGATCCCTCTCACCTTTAGTCCCGACGGTGGGACTCTAGCGGTGGGCAGTACCGGTCGTGTCTTTCTTCTGCGCGCCGATGACGGCACCCAGCTCAGGGTGCTGCGCTACGCCGAAGGTCGGGGAATGTTCGAGGTGCAAGACCTCACTTTCAGTCCCGACGGGACCCAGGTCATCGCGCTCGTTGGAACCACGCTCGTGACATGGGACGTAAAGAGCGGCGACGTCGTCGCACATTGGAGTACCGGCAAGGAGAATCCGCGCCGCCTGGCCGTCAACCCCGATGGTTCCCTGCTGGCGACCGGGGGCGACACCGGTGTCGTGCTGCGTCACCCGTCTGACGGCTCCGTGGCGTGCAGTGGGAGCCCGGGCCGGGTCTTGGGGGTCGCATTCAGCCCTGACGGACGTCGCGTGGCCGGCTGGGCCTACGACGGCACCTATCGAATGATGGACGTCGACTGCGCCAACCAATCTCAGTGGCCCGGCGAGGCGAAGTTCGTGCCCAACGTGACCTTTAGCGGCGACGGCGACAGGCTGCTGGCGCCGGGCAACGACGGCGTGCTCCGGGCCTGGGACGTGGCGACGCACGCGGTCGACTCCAGCCTTCAACTCAACGGCAAGGGGCCATTCATCGTGCACCCCTTCGATCACGACCGGAGTCTCCTGGTAGTGGATCTCTCCGCCCACACCGCACAGATCTGGAAGGCGCCCTAGAGGCTCAGCAGGGATCCGATCGACTCAATCGCCGCGTTTCCGCACGCCTGAACAAGGACACGGAGGTCATGCCCGAGCCCTTCCGGATCGAGGAGGGCAAGCGCCTCCTGGCGCGTTGCGATCTCAGCTTCCTGCAGTCCGTCGAGGACACCGAGATGGCCGAGCCATGGCGCCAGCCGGAGGAAGGCGATCGTTGTCAGGCCCTCGGCCTCGCCCGCCCCGCGCAGCGTCGTGAAGTCGACCCAGGCAGTGAGATCCTGCGTGCCGACATCGACGAATGGATTGCGATGCACTCGATGCCGCCTGTAGCAGGCCAGTGTCCCGTGTCGTCGTACCCGCGGATCGAGGAGGACTTGTCGCTCGAAACCGTAGTCGCAGGTGACCATCACGCCGGCGCCGAGTCGGCTTGCCAGGCGCCGGTAGACCGGCTCCCAATCAGGAGCCAGGTCCGCAACTTGACCGACCTGGAGCGGCTCATCGCCAAGCAGTCGAACCAGCGATGGATCCGAGAGCTCTCCGGTTCGCCAGGTGAACTCCCCGGCCGAATCAAGGTCCACCCAGAGTTCTCCCACGTCTCCACCAGGCAGTCCGATCAGTCGGTGGAAAGGAAGTGCGTCAAAGAGCTCACAGGAGAACACCAAACCGTCGATCGAGCCGGGCGGTAGGGCGTCGAGGTCCCTGACGAACCGCACCTCCGACGGCAGTGGCCGTTGGACTCGATCCCACGCCAGGGCCGAGCGGGCACCCTGAGAGAGCACGGCGGTCAGATGCTCGCCGTTGCCCGGCCCCGCTTCGAGAATCGTCGCGCGCGCCTCCAGCACGTCATCGAGCAGTTCCAGCAGTCGGGCCGTGCAGGCGCCGAAGAGCGGCGACAGCGATGGAGCCGTGGCGAAGTCGCAGCCCGGGTCCGGTCCGATCGGCAGCCGAACCCGCGAGTAGTAGCCGCCCTCCGCATAGAGGGCCCGCTCCATGAACTCCGCGAATGACACAGGACCGGAGTCGCGGATCTGCTGCTGCAGACGTTGCTCTAGCGCTGTCACGCGGCGCAGCGTATCGCCATTCCCGAGCCGGCCGCCGCACCGGCCACTGGGCGATCAACTCCTCAACGCGCGTGGGAACAAGATGTTGTTCTCGAGATGGATATGATCTTTCAGATCCGTCTCCAGAGACTCGAGGCCGACCCACAGGGCGCGCCAGGTATTGCACGCCTGTGCCGGCACCGTGAAGTCGTCGGTCAATCGCCGCAACTCGATGAGCGCTGCTGCCGCTTGCGTGTGCTCCTGTTCCATCACCGAGACCGGGCCGCCCGCCCCGTCACCACGACCAGCGACGATCATCGGGAACAGGATCCGCTCCTCTTTCACCATATGGTCCTCGAGCTCCGCCTTCAGCCGGACGACGACCTCCAGGACGGCCGGGAGCCGCGGATCCTTCTCGCCGTGCACGCGCACCACCTTGCGCGCCATCTCTTCGAGGCGAGGCAATTCGTGCCGCAGTGGCTCATGGTAGGCAGTAAGTATGTGATCAATCAGCTCAGGCAACGGCTCGTGCGACCAGTTCTTCACTGGTTGCGCGCCATCTCCCAGTTCACTGCGGATCTCCTCCAGCACGACGCTCGGATCGAGACCGCGCGAAGAGCATGCCTCGCTCAATGGCGCGCCGCCGCCACAGCAGAAATCGATCTCGTGTCGCGCGAAGACTCGCGTTGAAAGTGGATGGGATGCGGCGATCTCGCCGACACGGCTGCTCGTGGTCAATTCGTTCGGATTCATGGTTCTGCTCCAGTTCTGTGGGTGATGGTCCGACGCAATGCCGAACCCTCACGTGTCGTACGAGTGGCAAGAGGCTTGGGCATGAGGCGATCAGTCAATGGCGTAGGAACAGCTCGCACCGCCCGCGGGCATGAATTCGAGGCGGGAGAGCGGCCGGCCCAAGAGTTCCGCCACCAGGTCGAGCTCGGCGCGACACGGCAGCTTCGTGGAATCGATCAGGTCCCGTAGAGGACAGTGTACGATCCGCAAAGTCTTGGCCTTCGAATTCTCCGTCTCCCCGGCGGTCTCCACGCGGGACAGAAAGCCCTCTCCGGTGAGGAATTCGGCCACTGCCTTCAATCGAGCTTCGCCATCCACGCCCTGCAATTGGGTCTCCAGGAGCTCCCGCTTGCGCGCAGCTCGCCGGCTGAAGAAGGCCTCGAGCAGAGGCGCGTCACCCCGCGCCAGAAGGAACTCCACGAGTTCACGCAGTACTTCTGCCTCGCGGCGCGGGAACAACGAGTGGCCGTCCGCGGCGAGACGGTATACGACCTCGGGCCGCCCCCGCCCTTGCCCTTCAGAACCTGCCCGCTCGACCAAATGCAGCCGGGCCAAGCTCTCCATGTGGTGTCGCAGCGTCTCCCGGTTACGATCTACGCACTCCCCGACTTCCGACAGGGTCAACGGGCCGTGCTCGCGCAGGGCGCTCAGAACCGCGCGCTGGGTGTCGCCGAGGCCCGGCGAGCGCGGTAGCCAGGGGTCTTCTCTCAGTCCAGGGGTGGGATCCATCAGGGCTTCTCCGGTAAACCTGACGACTTAGGCTAGGTGCATGCGCCCAATTTGTCAAGATAAACATGATTAAAAATTTGATTAACCGCGAAGGGAGCCCTTTCCCCCCTCGGCTCCCATCGATACAATGCCTGCCCAAATGACTGAGATTCAGCGAGTTCCTGGTATCGATCGGCTGCTCGAGGTGATCGACGCGATGAGCCACAAACCCGTGCTCATGCTGGTCGATCTGGTCGCGGACCGGTTCATCACCGGAACGCCGAAAAGGATTAGCCGCGAGGCGCCGGTGCTCATCCTGGACTACGAGGGAGACTCGATCACTCCCGGGGGTGGCGCCAATGCGATCGCCAACGTCGCGGCTCTCGGCGGCCGCCCATTGGCACTCGGCGTCATCGGAGAGGACGACGACAGCGGCCGAGCCGTGGTCATCGCACTGCAGGAGCTCGGCGTGGACACGGGTGGGATCGTGCGCCAGGCCGCCTATCGGACACCGACGAAGATTCGCGTGCTCGGGGGTGGCCGGCATTCGATCAAACAGCAAATCGTCCGTATCGACATCGAGGACCGCCTTGCGCCGGAGGCCGTCGCGCGCGAGGCGTTCGCGTCGACGGTGGAAAGAGCGGCGACGCACCCGACTGTGGCAGTGATCAGCGACTATGGATACGGCGCCGCGACACCCGGGATGATCGATCTGCTGCGCGCCGGCGTCGGCGACGCGGGACAGATCCTGGGCGACAGCCGACACCGCCTGGACAGTTTCGTCGGCCTCGACGGCGCCACGCCCAATGAGGAAGAGGCGGAAGAGTTGCTGGGCCAGCGACTGAATGGCACCTCGCAAGAGGTCGCGACGGCCGTACTCGAGCTGCGAGATCGCCTCGCCATGCAATTCCTGCTCGTCACCCGAGGACGCCAGGGCATGGCGCTGGCGATCGAGGACGATCTCCTGGAGATTCCGGTTCATGGCACCGACCAGGTGGCCGACGTCACGGGAGCCGGCGACACGGTGATCGGGACCTTCGCGCTGGCCTTGGCCGCCGGGGCCACCCCGGTCGAGGCGGCATTCCTGGCCAACTACGCCGGTGGCGTCGTGGTGATGAAGATGGGGACAGCTACGGTTTCGGGCCCCGAGCTCGTGGACGCGGTCTCAGCCGATGCCCGGCCCCGAGAGGAAGCTAGGTGGGCGAGGTCCTGAGTCTCGAGGAGCTCGCCAGCCGGGTACGCGACGCGCGCGCGCTAGGTCGGACCCTGGCGCTGGCCAACGGTCATTTCGATCTGCTGCACGTCGGCCACCTGCGCTTTCTGCAGGGGGCGGCCGATCAAGCCGATGTGCTCATCGTGGCAATCAACGACGATGCTTCCGTCCGGAGCTTGAAGGGCCCGGGGCGCCCGATCGTTCCGGTGAGCGAGCGTGCCGAGCTGGTGGCCGCACTGGAGCCGGTCGACTATGTGGTCGTCTTCAGCGGGGACTCGCCGACACCGTTGCTCCAGGCGCTGCGACCCGATGTGCATTGCAAGGGAACCGACTACGGGTCGCCAGAGAAGGTTCCAGAGTTCGAAACCGTACGCGACTACGGAGGCCGCACGGTGCTCGTCGGCGATCCGAAGGAGCACGCCACGAGTGACCTGATCGCCCGCGTTCGGGCCCTGCCCAAGGAATCATGAGCCTCTTCCCCCGTCCCCCCGGCCACCGGCTGCCGGCTACCAGCCCCCGGTTCCCCCCCCGGCCCGGAGGCAAGAGGCGAGGGGTCGGAAGCGAGTTCCCGAAGGATCCTCCTCTCGCTTCTCGCTTCTCGCTTCCCGCTTCCCGCCTGGAGACTGGCGACTGGTGACTGGTGACACGGCCTCCGGGCCCCGGCTCCAGGCCCCTTGCTCCGCACCATGCGCGTTCTGATCATCAAGACTTCTGCGCTGGGCGACATCGTCCATGCCCTGCCGGTGTTGAACGCGCTGCGGCGGGCCAGAGCCGACGCGACGATCGGGTGGGTCGTGGAAGACGTGTTCGCGCCTCTATTGGTGGATCATCCGGACCTCGATGCCGTTGTGCCGGTCCGGACGCGGCCCTGGCGCCGGATGAATCCACTGCGTAGCGCACGCCAGATCGGTTCGTTCGTCCGGACGCTGCAGGGATTCGCACCCGACGTCGCCCTCGACCTGATGGGTAATCACAAGTCCGGGATGATCGCCGCCCTCAGTCTCGCTGACCGCCGCATCGGGCTCCACCCATCCCGGCGACGCGAAGCTCTGAGTGGGCTGTGGATCAACGAGTTCGTGACCCCGGACCCTTCACGGCATGCAGTGGATGACAATCTGGCGCTGCTGCAGGCCCTGGCGATCGAATCTCGTCCCGCCGAGTTCGGCGCCGCAAGCCTCTTCACACGGAACGGTGCCGTTCCACGCCTGCCGTCCGAGTTCGTGCTCATTCATCCGGGCGCGGGTTGGGGCAACAAGCGCTATCCGGCCGCCGGGTGGGGCCGGGTCGCCGCCGCCGTGGGTGCGCATCTCGGCCAACCGATCCTCATTGCGTCCGGCCCCGGAGAGGAGGAGCTGGCGGACCAGGTCGTCCGTCATAGCCGCGGCGCAGCGCAAGCGGTGCATCTGCCGTCGCTGGCCGACCTTGCCGTGGCGCTGCGCCGAGCTCGCCTGGTCCTGGCCGGCGACACCGGCCCGATGCATCTGGCACACGCGCTCGGGACGCCGACGCTGGCGGTGATGGGCCCCACGGATCCAAGGCGTCACGGGCCCTATCAGGCGCCCGAGCGCGCCGTCGTGCATCGACTGCCATGCAGCTTCTGCCACCGCCGCTTCGAGGAGACCAAGGCCTGCTTGTTGGAGATCCGGCCCGAGGAGATCACCGCGCGCGCTCTGCAGTTACTCGCCTGACACGAGACTGACACACGACCGTTGATTGACCCCCCTTCCAACCCGTTGCTAGACTGTTGCATAGTTATCGATACATTCCATGGTCGTCGTGGGCGACATGCCTGCCCGTGCCGCCCATGAGCGTATTCAACAACCAGCGTAAACGGCGAACTGCACCATGAAGACACGACTTGGCGAGATGCTCGTAGACGCGGGGAAGATTTCACCCACGCAGTTGCAGGACTGCCTGGAACACCAGGAACGTGAAGGGGGCAAGCTGGGCACCCAGATCGTCAAGCTCGGCTATCTCTCCGACGAGTCCCTGGTCGAATTCCTGTCGGAACAATTCAGTGTCCCGGCAGTCAATCTGAATGGGATGGATATCGACAACAAGATCATCGATCTGATCCCGGGGGACGTGGCGAGAAAGTACACCTTGTTGCCGATCTCCAAGGTCGGCGCCAAGCTGACCGTCGCCCTGTCGGATCCGTCCAACGTCTTCGCCCTCGACGACGTGAAATTCATGACCGGCTACCACGTCGAGCCGGCGGTAGCCTCCGAGGCGGCGCTGCGCAATGCCATTTCACAGCACTACGGCACCACGCAGTCGATCGAGCTCAAGAAGGTCATGGAGGACCTCAACGAAGAGGCCAATGCCGACCTCGAGTTGATGGATGACGAGGAAGAGCTGGACGTCGCCGCGATCGAGGAAGAGTCGAGCGAGGCTCCAGTCATTCGCCTGGTCAACATCATCATGACCGACGCCATCAAGAAGGGCGCCTCGGACATCCACATCGAACCGTACGAGAAGGAATACCGGGTCCGCTTTCGCATCGACGGTGTGCTCTACGAGATGATGACGCCGCCCGCCAAGCTGCGCGAGGCGATCACCAGCCGCATCAAGATCATGTCGCGGCTGGACATCGCGGAGAAGCGGCTGCCTCAGGACGGGCGGATCAAGATCAAGACGAGGGTGTCGGGACGGGTCAAGGATCTCGACTTTCGTGTCTCGGTGATGCCGACCATCTTCGGCGAGAAGCTGGTGCTCCGACTGCTCGACAAGGACCAGCTGATGCTCGACATGACCCGCCTGGGGTTCGAGGCCGACTCCCTACGGCGCTTCGAGCAGGCCATCTTGAAACCCTACGGCATGGTATTGGTCACCGGCCCGACCGGTTCAGGCAAGACGAACACGCTCTACTCGGCGCTGTCTCGAATCAATCAGCCCGGGGTCAACATCATGACCGCGGAAGATCCGGTGGAGTTCAATCTGCCGGGCGTGAACCAGGTGCAGATGAAGGAGCAGATCGGACTGAACTTCGCCACGTCACTGCGCTCGTTCCTGCGCCAGGATCCCAACATCATCCTGGTCGGCGAGATTCGTGACTTCGAGACCGCGGAGGTCGCGATCAAGGCCGCGATGACCGGCCACCTCGTGCTCTCCACCCTGCACACGAACGATGCCCCGTCCTCCATCAATCGTCTGATGAACATGGGCATCGAGCCCTTCCTGGTGGCCACGTCCGTCCACCTTGTGGCCGCACAGCGTCTCGTTCGCAAGATCTGCAACAACTGCAAGGAACCGGCCGAGGAACCGCTCTCGGCCCTGCGCGACGTCGGCTTCACCGACGAGGAGGCACACAACCTGCGGCTGTATCGGGGCCAGGGCTGTGAACGCTGCAGCAAGACAGGCTACAAGGGCCGGATCGCCCTCTTCGAGTGCATGGACGTCACCGACGAGGTGCGCGAGATGATTCTCTCGGGAGCCACGGCTACGGAGCTACGGCGCATGGCGATCGACAACGGGATGATCACGCTGCGCGAGAGCGGCCTCCAGAAGGTGCGTGACGGCGTCACCACGGTCGAAGAAGTCGTCCGCGAGACGATGGCATAGGGGGAAGGGTCGCAGGGGCCGGGCCCCTGTAGAACCGGTCTCCAGTCCCCAGTCTCCAGTCTCCAGTCGCCAGTCTCCGGGCAGAAGCGAGAAGCGAGAAGCGAGAGGCGAGCGGGGGGGGCGGGGGGACCGGAAGCCGGCGGCCGGGAGCCTGGTCCCTGGAACCGGTCCCCGGTCCCCGGGCACCAGTCCCCAGTCTCCAGGCGCCAGGCAGAGGCGAGAGGCGAGCGGGTGGGCGGGGGGGACCGGAAGCCGGCGGCCGGGAGCCGGTCTCCAGTCTCCAGTCGCCAGTCACCAGTCTCCAGGCGGAAGCGAGAGGCGAGAAGCGAGTGGGGGGGCGGGGGGACCGGAAGCCGGCGGCGGGTAGCGGGTAGCCTTCCGGGCCCCGGCCACCTCCTACGCTCGGCTGTCCCAAAGGACGTCTTCGACGCCGCGTTGGCGATTCTCGAACCGGGCCATGGCGAAGAGGGCGTCTGAGAGTCGGTTCAAGTAGCGCAGCGCCTCGGGATTGATCGACTCGTCCCGGCTCAGCCTGGCAACCAGTCGTTCCGCGCGACGGCAGACCGTACGGGCGACATGCAGCTGCGCGGCGACCACGGAGCCGCCCGGCAAGATGAAATTCTCCAGCGCCGGCAGATCCTGCGACAGCCGGTCGATCAGCGACTCCAACGTGTCGACGTGATGGGCCTCGATCCGCGGCACCGGCGTCGCCGCCTTGTCCTCCTCCAGCATGCACAGGTCGGATCCCAAGTGGAAGAGCTCGTTTTGAATCCGCGCCAGCTCCGGCTCGATCTCCGGACTCACCCCGACGGCCCGGGCAACGCCGAGCGCCGCATTGAGCTCATCCACCGTGCCGTAGGTCTCGACCCGCAAGGCATCCTTCTGGACCCGTCGACCGCCTCCCAGCGCCGTTGACCCATCGTCGCCGGTCCGCGTGTAGATCTTCGTGATGCGCGGCATGTCGAGCACTCCTTCGGCTACGAACGATCGCCTCGGCGTCCGTGCGCCGGTCAAAAAAGGAAAAGAGCCCCAGCGCACCTACACCGCTGGGACTCCAGTTCCCGGACGCGAAAAGACGTCGAGCTTATTCGGCGACGCGATCCTTCAGGCCCTTGCCGGCGCGGAAGAAGGGGTATCTCTTGGCCGGGATCGTAATCGTGGCGCCCGTCGCCGGATTGCGGCCCTTGCGCGCTGAGCGATGCTTCGAGCCAAACGTGCCGAAACCGGTGATCGTGACGTCACGGCCGGCATCCAGCTCTGTCGCGATGATGCCGTGCCCGGACTTGGTATCGAAGATGGTGTTGATCACCTCCTGCGCCTTGGACTGCGACAGGTCGGACTTCTTCGCCAGCTTCTGAGCCATCTCGGTCTTGTTCACTCGCTTACCCTCCTTTGGCGTTGATGGAGCCGCCGCGCAAGGCGCGCTCCAGGGTCGTTCAGCGCTGCGCGCCGAGCGAACTGGGGTTTTCCGTTGCTTGAGTATAGACCATCTGCAGCCCGCAGTTGCAAGGCGTGTTCGGACATTCCGGGTTGAGCGGAGAAAGCGTATGCCGCGAAACCCGTATACTCCGTCTGTCGTATTGCACTCTGGAGGCAGAAGAAATGATTGAAATGTTGCTCTTCCCCATCCTCGGTGCAGTCATGCTGGTGATCGTCGCCCTCGGTTTCCTGGGGCTCCTGCTCTTCAAAGGGATATTCCGCCTCCTGCTGCTTCCGTTCAGCCTGGCGGCTGGAGCGCTCAAGCTCCTCGTGTTGGCCGTGGTCGGGGTCTTCCTGCTGGCCTTGCTGCCGCTTGGCCTGGTGGCGGCAGTGCTCTTCCTCCCCGCCCTCTTCGTGATCGCCATCGTCGGCCTGACTCGGGCTCTGGCGGCCGCCTGACGCGGTGAAGTCCGGGACGCGCGCCCGGCGCCGAGTTCTTGCTACAATCCGCGCGTGCTTCGCCTACACGTCGAACCGTCGCAGGGGCCGCCCTTCGAGCGCGTCATCGACCAGGACTCGGTGATCATCGGACGCTCGTCTGACGCGGATCTCGTCCTGACGGATCGATTCTTGTCCCGCCAGCACGCGCGCATTTTCCGCCAGGATGAAACCTATCTGATCGAAGATCTGGGCTCGCGCAACGGCACTCAGGTCAATGGCACGACGATCAGCGGACCCACCCCGCTGAAGGTTCACGACGTCGTCGGCTTGTCGGCGAGCGTGCTGACGGTTGAGGAGCCGCGTCCCTCGATGATCGACTCCGGCCGTCTGTCACAAGAGATGAGCGCGACGGTCGTGCGAAGGGCCTCGGAACTGGTGGCGCGGCAGTCGTCCTCCGAAATCTCCACTATCGCTGATGCCAAGTCACTGCGCGAGGTCGCCGCGCGCTTGAAGGTATTCAACGACGTCCACCGGGCGCTGGCCGAGTCGATCCAACTCGATGGCCTGTTGGAACTGATCCTGGATCGCGTGTGCAATCTGCTCGAGCCCGAGGACGCCGTCATCTTCCTGCGCCAACGGGACGGCAAGCTGGAGCCGGTGGCCAGTCGGGGCGAAAAGGGCGGCGGCCTACTCTACTCCGAGACTCTCGCCCGGCAGGTGGTCGAAGAAGGGGTTGCGGCGCTGGTGCTCGACACCCAGGCCGACGAGCGCTTCGCGGAATCAGAGAGCATCATGACGGCGGGTGTACGCTCGCTGGTCGCCGCTCCCCTGATGGCGCCAGACGGCACGTCCCGCGGCATGATCGCCCTCGGCTCGCAGCTCCACGTGCGGCAGTTCTCCGAAGAGGACATGGAGTTGCTCGCATCGCTCGCCGCCATCGCGGCGATGCGCATTCGCGATATCGAGCTGACGCGGGAATCGGTCGAGCGCAAGCGCCTCCAGCAGGAACTCGACATGGCCCGGAGAATCCAGGTCGGGCTGCTGCCGGATTCCCTGCCGAAGGTGGCAGGCTACTCGCTCCACGCCGGCAATCTCCCGTCGCGCGGCGTGTCGGGAGACTATTACGAGGTCCTCACCCGTCAGGAAGGCAAAGAGCTCGCCGTCGTCATTGCGGACGTCTCCGGCAAGGGCATCGCCGCCTCCATCCTGACCGCGTCACTCGAGGCGCTCGCGGCGGAGCCGATCGAGAGCGACCACACGCCGGCCGAGATCTGCGAGAGCGTTGGCGCCAGGCTATTTCGCCGCACGACGCCGGAAAAGTACGCGACGGCGATCATCTCGACGGTCGACGTGGCCAGCGGCAAGCTGACTTGTTCCAACGCCGGACACAACCCCGCGATTCTCCAGCGGGCCGACGGGGAGCACGAGCTGATCTCCTCGACCGGCGTGCCACTGGGAGTGCTCCCTAACGGGGCGTACGAGAACTCCGAGATCCAGATGGAGCCGGGGGACACTCTGGTGCTCTACACCGACGGCATCACCGAAGCGGCGAATGCGGAAGACGAGGAGTACGGATTGGACCGGCTGGTGGCGATCTGTCGCCACAACGCGACTCTTACGGTGGAGGATCTCTCTCGGGCCATCGAGCAGGATCTGGATGCTTTCGTTCACGGCCGCCCGTACGCCGACGACAGGACGATGGTGTTCATCCGCCGAGAGCGCGAGTGACAGCACCTGACTCATTTACATTGATGTATGCTTCTCGACAGTCATCGACCGCGCTCCGGTCGAGACCTCAGTGGGTTTTCTCAGCCCTTCAGCCTCCACACGAACGGCAGGCCCTGAAGTGATCGGAAAGACTCTCGCGCACTACAAGATCCTCGAGCTGCTCGGCGAGGGCGGCATGGGGCAGGTCTACCTGGCCGAAGACGAAAAGCTCGGGCGTCGTGTCGCCCTCAAGGTGCTGCCTCCCGAGCTGGCGACCGACGACGAGCGCCTACAGCGGCTCGAGCGAGAAGCCAAGGCGATCGCGGCATTGAATCATCCCAACATCGTGACTCTGTACTCGGTGGAGGAAGAGGACGGGCATCACTTCCTCACCATGGAGTATGTCGAGGGCGAGACGCTGGCCGACCTGATCGCCCGCGGCAACGTCTCCCTGCATCGCTTCTTCGACATCGCGACGGCGCTCGCGGACGCGCTGTACACGGCCCATCAGCGCAACGTCATCCACCGCGACCTGAAGCCCGCCAACATCCTGCTGACCAAGGAGGGGCGCCCGAAGATTCTGGATTTCGGACTCGCCAAGCTGACGCAACCGGAGCCCGAGGGTGAGGCGGGATCGCAGCTCGGCATGACCCTGACCCTCGAAGGCCACGTGCTGGGCACCGTCCCCTACATGTCGCCGGAGCAGGTGCAGGGCAAGAAACTCGATCATCGCACCGACATCTTCTCGCTCGGGGTCATTCTCTACGAGCTGGCCACCGGCCGTCGGCCCTTCTCCGGCGATACCTCGGCCGACGTCATCTCCTCGATCCTGCGCGACTCGCCCCGGCCGATCGGTGAGCTACGGGTCAACTTGCCCTTCCATCTCGGCCGCATCATCAAGCGAAGCCTGGAAAAGGACCCCGACCGGCGCTATCAGACGGCGCTCGACCTGCGAAATGAGCTGCAGGATCTGCGGCGCGAGATCGAGACCGGAGACACCTTGATCAGCGAGATCCGACCGACGGCGAAACAGCCAGCCGTCCACAAGAGTCGGTGGCCACTCTGGGTCGCGACGGGAGCAGCGTTGTTCGTGCTCGCGGCGGTCGTCGCCTGGCTCGTCGTCGCCAAAGGATTGATGAAACCTGCGGCGCCGGCCCGCACCGAGCCGGCACTCATACTGCTGCCGATTCGCACCATTGGCCAGGACACTCCCGATGATTTCGCCGCCGGACTCACCGAGGAGTTGGCGAACAGCTTCACCGGCATCGACGGTCTCTCGGTCATCAACCGCCAGACTGCGGACCTGTACGAGGACTCGAGCAAGACGGGCGAATCCCTGCGCGACACCACTGGTGGGGACTACCTGCTGGAGGGCACGGTCCGGTGGCGCGACGCCGCCGGCGCCAGTGGATCCCGCCAAGCGCGAGCCACCTTTCAACTAGTGCGCACCGTCGACGACACCAGCATCTGGTCAGAGAGCTACGATCGGGACATCACCGACAGCCTCAAGGCCCAGGAGAGCCTTGCCCGGGACGTCGCGAGCACAGTGACACAGCAGCTGCTGGGTACGAAGGTGAGCCCTGTACAGGCGCCACCGGAAGCGGCTGAGACGGTTGCGTCTATACCCTCCGAGCTGGCGGAACAAGCTCCGCCGCCACCACCCACGTCCGTGATGACGAAGAGCACGCAGAGCGCTCCGGAACGCCATCGGGTCGCCGCGCCCAAGACCGCCGTCAAGCCACCGACTCCCGCGGCGACGGAAGCACCGGCCACGGCCGAGGCGCCGACCTCGACTGCGGAAGCCCAAGCCAAGCTCGTCATCCACTTCGAATCGGACATCTCCGCCGGCATCCTGACCATCTACGCGGACCAGAATCAGATCCTCCGCCGGTCGTTCGACTTCGGCACCCGCTCCGGGTTCTTCCACTCCAAGCCGGGCAGTGGAAGCATCGACGCGACCCGCGAGGTGCCGCAGACGGTGTCCGCAATTCGCGTCTACGTGGTGCCAAACGGAGAAAAGGCTCTCGTCGCCCAGGTCGACGCGAAGTGGTCGAATGAGCACTCCGGCACGGTCAAGATCGACGTTTCTCGCCGGGGAAATCTGGACGTCCAGTTCCTGCCCGGCGACGGCTCCTGAATCATTCGAAATTGAGACTGCCACCCGGATACCGACCGATCGACGCCGGCCGATTGGTTCGGCAGCGTGCACGCGCCGCCGAACGGGAGTGAACCGGACCCGGCGAATCACCCACGGTGTGCGGCATCTGCGGCATCTGGAATCGAGCCGGCGAGGCGCCCAGCGACGAGCGTCTCGCCGCGATGATGGTTCAACTGCGCCATCGCGGGCCGGATGGTGAAGGCTCCTGGCAAGGTGGTCCGATCCGCCTGGGTCACCGCCGGCTGCGCATCATCGATCCGTCTCATCGTGGCGACCAGCCGATGCACTCCGCCGACGGTCGTTACACGCTCCTCTTCAATGGTGAGATCCACAACTATCTCGAACTTCGCCGAGAGCTCACCCGGTCCGGGGCTCGATTCCAAAGCCAGACCGACACTGAGGTAATCCTCGCCGCGTGGATCCGCTGGGGCTCAGAGTGTCTTCGACGCTTCAATGGAATGTGGGCCATCGCTTTGTGGGACAGTTCCCGCCATGAACTGTTCCTGTCACGCGACCGGTTCGGGATCAAGCCGCTCTATTGGTTGCAAGTCGGTGACGAGATCGGGTTCGCCTCGGAGATCAAGGCACTGCTCGCCGCATTCCCGGATCAGCGCGAGGCAAATCGCCAGGAGATCTCCCACTTCCTGACTGGTGGCGTTCCTGACAGCAGCGATGCGACGTTCTTCGCGGCGGTTCAGTCCGTCACGCCGGCGACGCTCCTGCGCGTCGGCTTGAATCACGAGCTGAGCACGCGCTACTGGGGAGCCGCCGACAGCCTCGACAGGTCGGTTTCGAGCCATCCAGCCGAAGAGCTCTTGAACCTGCTGGACGACGCCGTGCGCCTTCGCCTGGCGGCGGACCGACCGCTGGGCACCTCGCTCAGTGGAGGTCTCGACTCCTCCACGGTGTCGGCGCTGGCGGCCCGGCACCGCCATGGTCCGTTGCCGACGTTCTCCTTGCGCTACCGCGGTCGGGCAATCGATGAGAGTGCCTACGTGAACGCGGTCGTCGAGCGCTGGCCCAACCTGTCCGTCAACTGGGTCGAACCAAGGCCGGACGGCCTGCTCGAGGACATCGAACGGATCGTCTGGTACCACGACGCTCCGACGCCGATGCGCGGGCGCTTGCCCGCCTGGATCCTGGCACGCCAGGCCGGACATCAAGTTCGTGTTCTCCTCGACGGCAGCGGTGGCGATGAGCTTCTCGCCGGGTATGCGCGCTTCTTGGTGCCGGCCGCCGTCGATCTGGCCTTTCACCCCGTTGCCTCGGGCGCCTCCATCGGGGCGGCGAAAGCCCTGCGCCGCGCCTGGAGCCTCCACGGACCGACGCGATACGAGGTGCTCCGTCCCTTCGCGCTGAGCGCCGCTGCGCTCGTGCGCCGTGCCGGTCCCAGCTCTGCGGACCTTCTCCGCCCCGAGTTCCGCCTTGAGGCCGGATCGGGGGACTGGGAGCGCAACTTCCACGGTTGGCTGCGCCGCGGGATGAACGGGCCCTTCCCGACCTATCTGAAGAATGCTCTATGGCACGAATTGACCTGCGCCGGGTTGCCGGAAGCCTTGCACAACGCCGACGCAACCACCATGGCGCACTCGATCGAGGGGCGCCCGCCACTGCTCGATCATCGGGTCGTCGAGCTCTGCTTCGCCCTGCCGCAGCAGGCCTACTTCGAGGCCGGCTGGTCGAAGGGAATCCTGCGCCGGGCCACCGGCGAGCTGCTACCCGACGCGGCGCGTTGGCGACGCAGCAAGCTGGGCTTCCCGTCGCCGATCGGCGAGTGGATGGCCGAGCCCGCCACGCTGAACGAGATCCAGGCACGTCTCGCCACCTCTGAACTGATACGCGAAGCGGTCGAGCCCTCACACCTGCGCGCCGTGGTCGACACGATACGGCGAGCGAAGCCGGCGCCCGGGCGCTACCGTCGGTCGCCCGAGCTCCTTTGGCGGCTGCTCACCCTGGCGCTGTGGGAAAGCTCGTTTCTCGGCGCCGCTCTCCGGCCACCCGGCTGATCCCACACGCTGCGGACGTCAGTCGCTCGCGATCGGGTTGCCGTCGGCGTCCAGAGCCTCGACCGGTCCGAGATTCAGGGCACGAATTCCGGGCTCGATCTTCTCTCGATCTCCCACCACCACCCAGACCAGGCGCCCAGGCTGGACCACCGATTGAGCCGCAGTCTCCACTTGAGCATCGCTCAGGCTGCGAACCCGACCGGAATAGGTGTCCCAGTAGTCGTCCGGCAGGCCGAACCGCACCATCTCCACGATCGAGTTGAGCACCGCCTGGTTGGTTTCCCAGCGCCCCGGCAGGGTCAGCGTGCGCTGATCCTTGGCCTTCGCGACTTCGTCCTCGGTCGGCGGTCGATCACCACGGATGTCCTTCAGCTCCTTGTCGATCTCGTGCATCGACTCGCTGGTCTTGTCAGTCTGCACCGGCGCATAGACGACGAACGGCCGCTGTCCCTCGGCGTCGACGATCAGTGTCCGGGCGCCGTAGGACCAGTGCTTGTCCTCACGCAGGTTCATGTTGATGCGCGCCGTGAAGGCTCCGCCGAGCACCTGGTTCATCGCCTCGATGGCGACTTCGTGCGGGTTCGCCTTCGGCGGGGCGAGCTCGCTGGCCAGGATCACCGACTGCTGCGAGCCCGGTCGGTCGAGGAGGTAGACGACGCTTTGATCCTTCTCTCCCACGCGGGAGATGTTCTTGC
>Ga0307436_1000138_pt1 | contig 30313 bp, 31 predicted proteins | sample SalMarWE160440MG_FD_202513 | JGI IMG/M metagenome (GOLD analysis project Ga0307436, IMG submission 202513) | Salt marsh sediment microbial communities from the Plum Island Ecosystem LTER, Massachusetts, United States - WE1604-40 | ecosystem: Environmental > Aquatic > Marine > Intertidal zone >...
CCAGAGGATTTTTAAAAGCCAGTAGGCCCCTGCCTTCTTCGTAGAGAGACAGGACTGCGAGTGTTTTTCAGCTATCTAATTGACAACATGTGTATTTTTATGCTTTTCCAATGTAATTTAACCGCGTAGTGTTTTGTATACGCCAGCGAGACAACCAGGATGTCACAAGGACCGTGCGGAAGCGTTAGGTGCCGGAGGTACCCGATGACCCTACGTGAGTTCGGGAGACTTGGCGGCGAGGATTGGGACCAGCCGTTCCGCGCCAAATTGGGGAAGGCTGCGGCCAAGCTATATCGTAAAATTTACAAAAAGGACCCGCCTAAAACACGAGACCCCGTGGATTGGCGAAATAAGGTCGGAAAGTATCCATGCGGCATCCTTGAGCAAGCCTATCGCCAACTTAGGGCCGAAGGTATCCCCCTCGTACGCCCTGTGAGCGAGGAGGTGCTGATGCGGCGGCGTCTGCAGGAAGAAAGAAAGAAAAGCCATGATCCAGAACGTGACGCGATGGTCCGCGCGCGACTGAGAGCGGCTCAAGCGAAAACCCGAAGCGCAACCTGAGCAACTTCGGAGTGCATCACCTCTATATAGGTTCAAAAGGCCCCGCTAGGCCGCAACCGCCGTCAGGGCGGCGTCAAGCAAACGCTCTGGATCGCGCTCGCCCTTTGCTGCCGACTTGAGGATGCGTTCCGCTAATATGGTTCTGCTCGTTGTCACTCTTTGCTCGGGCCGCAGGCAGGCCCACGCATCATCGAGTATTTCCCGTAACAAGGAAACGGTTTTGAGGTCAAAATAAACTGGCTCCCCGCTCTCCATGATGATCTTCCGTGTGTTGATGACGGGACAAATCCATGTCTGCATAGTCGGACGACGGCGTGGCGACTAAATGACAGTTTTCTGACCTCACATCACATCATGTTGAAATCGCCTCAGAGAACCTTCTCTGAATTTCGCTACCACAGAGTACAAAGGTCGAGTGCAAAGTACTCGAATGAGCTGTCCAGAAAGTCAATTGTTCCAGTATTTTAGTTGATCGGGAGCCGTTTCCCTTTGCTCCGTAAGTAAAATCAACGATTTTTTAACCATGTTTCTTCAGATAATTCCCCCTGTTAAGCCCTTGCTAACGAGCCGATGTCGACGGAGAACTTCATGCAAAAAATTGGTTCGGGATGGCTTCGAGCTGGTATGCAAAAATTCATTGGCAAAAGCGGTGGAGCTAATTCGTCCACAAATGCTTTGCAGTCGGATGTCGCAAGAAACAGTGAGCAAATTCTCGTGCATCGGGTGAATGAGCTTCTTGAGGGAAAAAACAAACACTTCGCTAAATCTGCCGCTGAGAAGCTTATTGAGCAGGCGATAAAAATCGCGCGTGAAAAGATCCAATTAGCCGAATTGGCAAAGTGCGCGGCCGAAGCGGAATTGACGCGATACCGTGACCAAGTGAAGAGTGAGATCGACATCAAATTACTGGAAATAGAAGTACGAATGCAGGCGGTGACCTCCCAGCTTGCTGCCGCCGGGTGGAGGGCAATAGCAGCTGAAGAACGAGCCAACAAAGCCGAGGCAACGGTTAGGCGCCTTGAGGACGAGCTACAGGCTCAAACGATGAGGGCAAGACCCCGTCTGGTGCGGACTGCAGCATGAATTTCGCTAATTCGGGCCTAAACCAAGGTTAGAGGCTCGAACAGTCTTAATCTTCCTCGTCGAAATAGTCTTCGTCTAACCGCCTAGTATTGGAGCCAAGGATTGCGTCGGCTCGGCAGCGTGAAAGGGCCCGGTAGGGCGGTCATATCGTTGCCGAAGATCGTATGGTTGAGGACGCTGTCCGCGCGCTGGTCGGGATTTTCCACAAAGTCCAGCGAATTGCGCTCGCTCGGCAGCGGCTCGGTGCCGGGGTCAAGGTAAGAGCGCTTCTGAATGATGATGCGGGTGCGTGTGCGGCCATTTTCATCCCGGCTGATCACCACGGTGCGGTCGCGGTTGTAATACACCTGCTTTTTCTTGGGTGCCGCGTTGGACGGCGCAATCAGCAGCCCGAAAGTCCCGACAAACGCAACTGCAACCGCGAGATGTTTCAAGCGCATGATATCCTCTAATCCAGTTGCCTTGGATTTCCCGTATGTCCCCTGTGCTTGCCCGTTGGTCCATGTTGGCATCCACTCACGTTCGGGACGCCGAGCGCATAGACGCAAGCCTTATTTGGGACCGGCCAACTGGGGGCGCATTGTCCTAAATCAATCTCGGTTCTGCTTTTAAAGCGCCATCTTCCGCTTTGGGACCCGTTAGACCGCGACCGCCATCAGCGCGGCACCAATCAAGCGCTCTGGATCGCGCTCGCCCGCTGCTGCTGACTTCAGGATACGTTCGGCCAATAGAGTTTTGCTCATCGTCGCTCTTTGCTCGGGGTGAAGGGAGGCCCAAGCGTCAACGAGGATTTCCCTCAGCAGCAAGACGGTGTCGATGTCGAAATACACAGGCTCTTTGGTGTCCACCGTTCGTCTCCCGGACTGCTCGATTGAGCCGAAAGATTTCGCTCTGGAATTGGACGACAGGTTGGCCGGTGGGTGACAGTTTGATTACGCGACGCGAGCTATTCAAGAGTACAAAAGGAGAGTACAAACGACAGCAGGACGCTGTTCAAATGCTCAAGTTTTTCAGGCGCTTGTGACGACGCCGGTCGTTTCCTCTCGACCGCACCAACCCGATGAAATCGGCCAGGCGACGCGGAGGCTAGAACTGCTCGTTCCGGTCGGACATGGGGTTGGCCGTGTAATCGACCTTTGCAATGTTCTTGTGTCTCGCCGTGCGACGATAATGCCGCCTGGCGATCACCGTTTTGACGCGATGGCGCAATGCCGACGTGGCCGCGCTGTTCTTTTCGGCCTTGGCATGGAGCACGCGCGGCCATATCGCCTTTTCCGCGGGCGTGGCCATGACTTCGGGAAGCGCCTTCGGCCGCTCGCCGGCGGCCACCACCTGCACCACGTGATAGCCCCCCGCTTTGAGCGCCTTGAGTAGCGCCGGCAGCGCCAGCGCCGTGGCGGGATGGATATCGTGCATCAAAATGATGCCACGGCCCTTGGCATTCAGCCGGCGCATGGCGCGCCGCACGATCGCGCCCGGGGTGGAGCCGCGCCACCAGTCGTTCGTGTCGATGTCGGCGCTCCAGGTCACCAGCCCTTTGTGTTCGAGAAAGTGCTCGATGGCGTTGGTGCGGCCGAGGCCGGGGATGCGGAAGAACGGCGAAACCGCCTTGGGGTCGCCGAGCGCGGCGTCGACCGAAGCGATGCCGCCGTTCACCTCGCTCGCCACCCGTTGCATCGACAGGCGCTGCATCGCGAACGGATGGTGCTGCGTATGGGTGCCGATGCTGTGACCTTCGTTGTAGATGCGCCGGACCAGATAGGGACGGGCCTGCGCCATCTCGCCGACCAAGAAATAGGTCGCTTTCACGCAATTAGCCGCCAGCGTATCGAGAATGGAGTTGGTATAGGGCGGGATCGGGCCGTCGTCGAAGGTGAGCACAACCTCATGATCTTTGAGCGGCAGCGTGTGCTTGTACTGGATGGTGCCGAGCAGCTGGTATTCGCTGGGGCTGATGGTGATCACCCGGCTGGTGCCAAGCGCGTCCGGATGGCCGGGGCAGGCCGGTTCGGCCGCCTCACTAACCTTCTTGGCGACCGGCTGTTCCGCTGATTTTGTGGCCGGCGGTTCAATAGGCTGTTCAGTTGGTTTCACAGCTTGCTGTTCGGTCGGCTGTGCAACCGGCTGTTCAGCCGGTCTTGCGGCTTGCTCGACGGGCTGAACAGCCGGTTGCTCTGCTGGCTTTGCGGCTTGCTCGACGGGCTGAATAGCCGGTTGCTCGGCCGGCTTTGCGGCTTGCTCGACGGGCTGAACAGCGGGTTGTTCTGCTGGCTTTGCGGCTTGCTGTTCGTCCGGCTGTGCAGCGGGTCGTTCTGCTGGCTTTGCGGCTTGCTCGACCGGCTGTGCGGTCAGCGGCGCGACGGACGCTTCACCCGGCGTTGAATCTGATTGAGAAACTGATTGAGCAAAACTCGAGGCAATACTGCCAACCAGGCAACAAACAACAAAGATAACAAAACGCATTGATTCCCCCCGCCCGCCAATTCGCGCCGGATGGCGTTACTCCGAGTGGCGAGCTTGTCGAGCCTAACGCACGCTAGATTAACCGAGAATTAACCGAGGTAAATGGCCTAGGGCGCTGTTTTTTGTGGGTTTTTCGGCCTGGAGGCCGAAAAGAGGGGGACAACTTCAATTCAAAATGCGCCGCCTGCCGGGCGGCACCACGTGCACGATGCGGTAGCCCCGCCGTTTCAACTCGCGCAGGAAGGCGGGCAGCATGCGGGCGGTCTGCGCCTTGGTGTCGTGCAGCAGCACGATGCCGCGGCCGACCCTGTCGATGCGGGACAGGATCAGGTGCAGTTCCTGGTCTGGCGTCATGGGCAGCCAGTCGCTCGCCCAGACGTCGGTGCCGAATACGACGATGCCGCGGTCTTGCAGGTAGCCGAGCAAAGCGGGGCTGGAGACAAAGCCGGGAAAGCGAAAGAACGGTATCGTCGGATCGCTGCGCCGCTGGCCATAGAGCGCATATTCGTCGGCCGTGATGCCGCGGTTGATCTCGGCCTCCGCCTTGGCGAGCGGCATGTGGCTGAGCAGCGGGTGCGAGAATGTGTGATGGCCGAGGCTGTGACCCTCGGCCAGCTCGCGCCGGGCGATCGCAAGATGCGCCTCGACGTTGCGGCCGAGCAGGAAGAATGTGGCCTGCACGCATTCGTGCTTGAGCGCGTCCAGCACTTTCGGGGTGGTGGTCGGCCAGGGCCCGTCGTCGAAGGTGAGCACCAGTTCCTTGTCGTTGAGCGGCAGCGTGCTGGGGAATTGCTTGCGGCCGACCCGCGGCGTGGCGTTGGCGTCGACTTCGAGCGCCCGCTCGGTTCCGAGCGCTTGCGGATTGCCCGGACACGGCTGCGCCAGCGCAGCCAACGGGACAAAAGCTGCGGCCGTTGCAATGACGAAGATGCGCATCATGGGTGTTCTCTGGGACAGCCAATTGAGCCTAACCGGTACCCGGCGGCAAGCGCCTCCTGATCGGGTCCCTCATGCGTTAAACGTTTGCCCGCCTGGAGGGCCGGGCGTACAAGCGGCGCGTTCCTCTTCCGCGGTCGAGGCCCGGCATGCTCGATGAAAAGACCAAGGCTGAGCCGCTGCGCGGGGAGGACGGTGCCGTCCGCGCCGAGTTCGTCGCGCGCGTCGGCCATGCAGTCGACGCCGATGACGCAGCGACCTTGCGCGCGCTGGTCGGCGATCTGCACGAGGCCGATCTCGGCGCGGTGCTGGAGGCGCTGGAGCCGGAGCAGCGCCCGCGGCTGATCGAATTGCTCGGCATTGATTTCGACTTCACCGCGCTCACCGAGGTGGACGACGCGGTGCGCGACGACATCCTCGAAGAGCTGCCGCCGCGGGCGGTCGCCGAAGGCGTGCGCGAGCTCGAATCCGACGACGCGGTGGCGATCCTCGGCGATCTTACGAAAGAAGAGCAGGCCGAGATCCTCGAGCAGCTGCCGCCGCCCGAGCGCGTCGCGCTGGCGCGCAGCCTGGAATATCCGGAAGACGCCGCCGGCCGGCGCATGCAGAGCGAATATATCGCGGTGCCGCCGGCGTGGACCGTCGGACAGGCCATTGACTATATGCGCGAGACCGTCGAACTGCCGGAGCGCTTCTACGAGCTCTATGTGGTGGACGATGCCGGACGTTTTCTCGGCGCCGTCCCGCTCGACCGGCTGCTGCGCTCGAAGCGCCCGGTGCCGATCGCCGAATTGATGGAGGAGGGGCGCCGCCGCGTGCGCGCCGACGAGGACAAGGAAGAAGTCGCGCGGCTGTTCCAGCGCTACGATCTGGTCGCCGCGCCGGTGGTCGATGCCAACGACCGGCTGGTCGGCGTCATCACCTTCGACGACGTCGCCGACGTCATCGAGGAAGAGGCGGAAGAGGACATCAAAGCGCTCGGCGGCGTCACCCATGACGAAGAACTGTCGGATTCGGTGCTCACCATCGCCGGTGGCCGCTTCAACTGGCTGCTAGTCAATCTCGGCACCGCCTTCATTGCTTCCCTGGTGCTCGGCCTGTTCGCGGAGGAATTGCAGAAGATGGTGGCGCTGGCGGTGCTGGCGCCGATCGTGGCGAGCCAGGGCGGCAACGCCACGACGCAAACCATGACGGTCGCGGTGCGCGCGCTCGCCACCCGCGATCTCAGCGCCGCCAATGCCTGGCGGGTGATTGTGCGCGAGCTGCTGGTCGGGCTGGTCAACGGCTTAGCCTTCGCCGTCATCACCGGTATCCTGGCCTATATCTGGTTCAAGGTGCCGGGCTTGGGCGTCGTGATCGGGTTGGCGATGATCTGCAATCTTGTCGCCGCCGCGCTCGGCGGCATCCTCATCCCGCTGGCGCTTAACCGGCTCAGATTCGATCCGGCGGTGGCCTCGAGCCCGTTCGTCACCACGGTGACCGACGTGGTCGGCTTCTTCTCATTCCTGAGCATCGCTACGCTGTGGTTCGGCTTGCGCTAGGGCGTGACCCCATAAACCGACGGCCAAATACCGCCAGGATGCGCCGCCCAATGTCCGCCGGGGTAAAGCGGACATGGCGTGAGCGTTTCGTGATGACCGCTTTTGACCCTTCTGTGACGTCCGTCATCGTAGACTTCATCGCGCATCGGCCTCATTGTCGCGTAGCCGGCTGCGCTACGCCAATGGGTCCACCGGCCACGCTGGTGTATAGGCCGTCTTTTCGCTAACATTCCACTTGACCAATCGATGGGGCCGGCCATGTCAGGAGACCTCATTCGCTGGCGCTATTTATGGTACGTGTCAGCAGCTTTTGCGGTGATGATCTCCGCAATCATGATTGGCAATCTTTGGTTCCTAAATTTCGTTCATGTCTTTTCCAGTCTGTTATGGACGGGTATCGATCTATTCATGGGATTTGTGCTTGGGCCTATTTTGCGACGTGTTGATATTTCCATACGTCGGGGGATCGCGCTGCGACTAACGCCGCGCACCCTGTTTATAATGCCCACGATTTCCATCATTTCCGGCACGACTGGTTGGTTCCTCGCGGTCCAACTCGGCTATGCTGCTCTCGACTGGCCTGCATACGGGTGGGTTGCAGCGTCGCTGGTGCTGGTCACGTTGATGACAATTCAAGGTCTTGGATTTCTCACCCCGGTCAACGCCCTTGTTTGCCTGGAGCTGCAAAAGAGCAACCCTGATTTGAATAAGATAAGTAACTGGATGAAGCGGTATTTCTATGCGGTTGCGGCTCAGGGAACGATGCAAATTGCGATTATCATCGTCATGACGCGTTTTCGCGCGGGTATCTAAAACCGCTGCGCGCTTCGAAGCAACCGCTGCTCACCGATCTCGATTTATGAGCAAACGGCCTAGCTACGTTTTATTCACCTTGTTTGCTGACCCACCATTAACGCTGAATTCGTAGGCCTGATCGCCTCGAGTACCGCGGCCCGGGAGTTTTCCGGTGGACGGCGAAATCATATTGCAAGCGACCGACGCAAAACACCGGCGCTCGCTGCTGGCTTTGGCAAGGCGGTGGCGCACGGCCGGTCGCGACCTCGCCGGCACACCGCGGGTGCATGCGCAAAGGCTGTTTTCGGCCTCGTGGCTGATCGTGCTGCTCGCCGTCATCGCCATGGGCGCGACGCTGGCCTGCGCGGTCGTCGGTTATGGGCTGGCGCAGCGCAGCGACGAGCGGCTGTGGTCAGAACAGCGCATTGCCTTGCGCAACGCCATCGCCGAATTCCGCGTGCTGTTCGGCAAGCTCGGCGCGATCGATCCGCGTTTCATCCACATGGTCGAGCAGAGCGCGCGCCTGCAGGGCCTCAAGTTCGAGACCGAGCCGGGCCCAAGTGAGCGCGAGATGCAGCCGGTGGTGGACGGGCAGGGGCGCATCGCCGGCTTCTTCACCTGGCACAAGGCGCATCCGATGACGCTGGCGATGAACCGGCTGCTGCCGGTGATCGGCGGCATCGCCGTCGTGCTGGTGGGCTGCGCCGGCTTCTCGCTGCGCCAGCTCAAGCGCGTACGCCGCGATCTTGCGGCGAGTGAGGAGTTGGCCCGCCGCGCCGCCGACGCCGACAAGCTGACCGGGCTGCCCAATCACGCCAAGACGCTCGAACTGCTGGATCTCGCTTTGGCCGAGCGCGCCGGCGATGAGGTCACGAGTTTCGCGCTGATCGAGCTCGACGGCATGGCCGACGTCAACGCCCAACTCGGGGTGCTCGGCAGCGACGAATTCATCGTTGCGGTCGCCAATCAGTTGAAGGTGACGCTGCCGGTGGACGCCGTTTGCGGCCGCATCGGCGGCGACCAGTTCGCCGTGTTGCTCACCGCCGCACCCAATACCGACATGCAAGCCGTGGTCCGCGGCGCGATAGAAGCTGTAGCCCGCCCATATTGGATCGACCGCGTGGTGCGGGTGAGTGCCCATGCCGGCTTCGCGCAGGCGCCCCGTCATGCCACGACCCGCGGCGAACTCACGCGCCGGGCCGAGCTGGCGCTGCGCGCGGCGGCCAAGAAAGGCCCTGGGACAATCGTCGCGTTCGAGCGCGAGATCGACAAGGTGTCGAGCGACCAGAAATTCATCCAGCGCGAATTGCCGCGCGCGCTCAGCGCCGGCGAGCTGGAACTGCATTACCAGCCGATCGTTGCCGCGCAAGGCGCGCGCATTGTCGGCGTCGAGGCGTTGCTGCGCTGGACTCATCGCGAGCGCGGCGCCATTGGGCCAGCGATTTTCATCCCGGTCGCCGAACAGATGGGCCTGATGGATATAGTCGGCGCTTTCGTGTTGCGCCGCGCGCTCGACGATGCCAAGCGCTGGCCCGGTCTCTATGTCGCAATCAATCTGTCGCCGGTGCAGGTACGCGACCGCGCCATCGTCGATCTGATGCGCTCGGCGCTGGCCGAGAGCGGGGTCAGGCCGCCGCGGCTGATGCTGGAGATCACCGAGGGCGTGCTGATCGACAACCCCGAGGAAATGCTCAAGCGCATCGAGGACCTGCACGCGCTCGGGGTGCGCATCGCGCTCGACGATTTCGGCTCCGGCTATTCCAATCTCGGCTATCTGCAGCGCTTCCCGCTCGACAAGCTCAAGATCGACCGCAGCTTCGTCAACGCTTTGGGCAAGTCTGCCAATGGTGGCGTGATCATCCAGGCGATCGTGACGCTCGGCCGCGCGCTCGGCCTGTCGGTGCTGGTCGAAGGTGTGGAGACCGAGCAGCAGCGTGTCTTGCTGCGGCTCGCCGGCTGCGACGAGATGCAGGGCTTTCTGTTCGCCAAGCCGGCGCCGCCCGAGGCAATCGACCGGCTGCTGGCGCAGGAAAAGCCCAGCCGGGCGCGCGCCGGCGGCGCCGCGTGAGCCGCTGACAGCGCGACGCCTACGCTATAGAGTTGGCACTTGATCGTGCCAGAACTGGCGCGCGCCGGAGAATGCGATGATCCCCAACGCCTGGGCAGGCTTCGATTTCGGCCTTGGGCCGGACGTCGACATGTTGCGCAAGTCGGTCAGCGATTTCGCAGCTGACCGCATCGCCCCGCGCGCCGACGAGATCGACCGCGCCAATGCCTTTCCGCGCGAGCTGTGGCCGGAGATGGGCGCGCTCGGCCTGCACGGCATCACGGTGGAGGAGAAGTATGGCGGCGCGGGCTTAGGCTATCTCGCCCATTGCGTCGCGATGGAGGAGGTCTCGCGCGCGAGCGCGGCGATCGGTCTGTCGTACGGCGCCCATTCCAATCTCTGCGTCAATCAGATCAGGCGCAACGGCAGCGAGGCGCAGAAGCGCAAATATCTGCCCAAGCTGATTGCCGGCGAGCATGTCGGCGCGCTGGCGATGTCGGAGCCGGGCGCCGGCTCCGACGTGATGTCGATGCGCACCACCGCTGCCAAGCGCGGCGACCGCTACGTGCTCAATGGCTCAAAAATGTGGATCACCAACGGCCCGATCGCCGACACGCTGGTGGTCTATGCCAAGACCGACCGCACCGCCGGCGCCCGCGGCATCACCGCCTTCATCGTCGAGAAGGGCTTCAAGGGCTTTGCGCCAGCACAGAAGCTCGACAAGCTCGGTATGCGCGGCTCCGACACCAGCGAGCTGGTATTCACCGACTGCGAGGTGCCGGAGGACAACGTGCTGGGCGCCGTCGGCAACGGCGTCAACGTGTTGATGTCCGGCCTCGACTACGAGCGGGTGGTGCTCGCCGCCGGCCCGCTCGGCATCATGCAGGCATGCATGGACGTGGTGATCCCCTACGTGCACGACCGCCAACAGTTCGGCCAGCCGATCGGGCGTTTCCAGCTGGTGCAGGCCAAGCTCGCCGACATGTATGTCACCATGAACGCGGCCAAGTCTTATGTGTACGCGGTGGCGCGCGCCTGCGACGAGGGCCGCACCACCCGCGAGGACGCCGCCGGCGCAATCTTGTATGCGGCGGAGCGCGCCACCTGGATGGCGCTGGAGGCAATCCAGTGCCTGGGCGGCAACGGCTACATCAACGATTTCCCCACCGGCCGCCTGCTGCGCGACGCCAAGCTCTACGAGATCGGGGCAGGGACCAGCGAGATCAGGCGCATGCTGATCGGGCGGGAGATCTTCGAGAAGACCCGTTAGCCCCGCGCATAGACTTTGTCGCCCGCGCCGCTGTCCGTCTATTGCTTGCCGGGTGCGGGCAGGTCGATGGTCATGCCGCGCCCGGCGGCCTTGGCGCGCTCATAGGCGCACATGGCAATCGCCAGATCGGCAATGCCGAGGCCGTTGTTGTTTTTGTGCAGCGTGATCTCGGCGTCGCTGGTGCGCCCGGTCCGGGTTCCGGCCATGACCTCACCCAGTTCGCGCACGTCTTCGAGACGGACGAGACCCTTCTCCATCGGTTCAAAAATGTCGCCCTGTTCGTCCTGAACGATGGATTCGCGCAGATTGACGACGATCACGTCGGCGCGCGCGACGGTGCGGTCGTCGAGCTCGCGCCGTCGCTTGGTGAGCCAGCCGCCTTTCACCAGGCTCGCATTCGAGCCGATGATGCCGCAGACATGTTGGCCAGGTTCGAGCCAAGCACCGTCGAAGAGCGGCACGTTGGTGTTGGTGGCGCAGAGCACGACATCGACGTTCTGTACCACTTCGCGCGGGCTTTCGACTGGGGTGATGTTGAGCGAGAAGCGTTTGCTCCAGGTCTCGGCGAAGCGACGGCGGTGTTCGGGATTTCGGCTGTAGACCTTCACCGCGGTGATTGGCCGCTCGCATTTGAGTGCGAGGAGCTGATTGATCGCTTGCCCGCCCGAGCCGAAGAGGCCCGCGGTCTTGACGTTCTGGCGTGCGAGATGGCGGAAGCCGACGCCGCTCGTCGCGGCGGTGCGAAGCGCCATCAGGCTCGTATAGCCGAGGTCCTTGTCGTTGATCTCTCCGAGCAGGATGGCGAGGAGATGACCGGTCGTTGAATCGTGCAGCACATGGACCGGATGCTCGCGGTAGCCGTAGCTTTGCTGCGTCGCGGTCTGCTGGACTAGGTCGGCGCGGGTGCCGGAGCCGATCACGCCGAGACTGTGCACGCCACCGGGGAAGTTGCTGACCCGGACGCCAGCCGGCGAGTGGACGCGGCGTCGTGGTGCGTTGATGAGGGGATACGTCGCGGCCTCGCGATAGGCCTTCTCGATCACGTCGATCGCGTCGGTCATCGAGACGAGGCCTTTCAGCTCGTTCGGTTGCAACAACAGAAATGACACTCTTCGCCTCCGCTCTGCTTTGTGCGCCCGCGCCGCTATCAGTGAACGCGAGTCGCTCTCGATGCTGCGACGCAATAGATCCACGACGGCGCGCCGCGATGTATCAAACTGCCGCCAATAGCAAGATGCCGGCAAGGCGCTGGCAAGACCGTCACGCGCGCATCCAACCGTCGTCTCGCGTCATTCGGTTATTGCGAGCGCTTTGGGCGTTAGTTACCATGTTATGGCTTTCTGTCATACTTGGCGGCGTCGCGGCGGCTACGTTCCATGTTGTGGTGCTTGGAGCGAAGTGCGGCGGTCGGTGTCGGCATCCGCGAAAAATTGGTATGCCAACGTAAGAGCCTACTGGAGGCGCGATGATCATCGACAGCCATGTTCACCTATACGGCTTCCCTTCGCTTGCCGCACTGGAGAAGAAGATCAGCTGCATGGAGGATGCGATCGCGTTCCGCACGCGCTATCCGGAGTTGTATGCCGCCACCCTGACCGACGAGCCGGTGGACATTTCGGACGATCTGATCTCGCACATGGACCGCCACGGCATCGATTATGCGCTGGTGCAGGCGCGTGCTGGCAACGTGACCAACGAGCAAGTGGCGGCGGCGGTGAAGCGTCACCCCAAGCGCCTCATTGGACTTCTGCGCATGGGCCACGACCAGGAGGCCAATCACGAATATCTGGAGGATCCGACCCCAGTGCGCGAGCGCGCGCCTGACCACATCGCCTACTGCATCGAGCAATTGGGGATGAGGGGGATGGGCGAAACCTTCATCCGCGCCTTCACCACTTCGGTCAACCCGGAGCGCATCCAGAAGGATCTGCGCCCGATCATGGATACGCTCAACCGCTACAAGATGCCGATTCAGTTCCCGACCGCATGGTCGCAGTTCCCGGGCGGCCTTTTCTACGGCAACCCGATCTGGGCCGACGAAGTAGCGGGCCATTACCCCGACGTCCCGGTCATCCTCACCAAGATGGGGCGCAGCCTGCAATACTATTTCGAGCCGGCGCTAACGGTGGCTATGCGCAATACCAACGTCTATTTCGACGTGGTCGGCACCAGCCCTGCGCATTTGCGGCAGGCGATCGACGCGATCGGTTCCGAACGCATCATGTTCGGCTCCGACTGGTCGGCCACTTGGCGCTGGCTCAGGGACCCGGCCGACCTCTACACCATCCGCAAACGCGTTCTCGACGCCGCCAACCTCACCGACGAGGAGCGCGAGAACATTATGTGGCGCAACGCCAACCGGATATTCGGTCTCAACATCGGCGGTAACTAATAAGCCCATTTCGAAAGCATAAGCAGAGGGAGTAAATCCAATGCATATCTTGCGCTATGTCGCGGCGGTCGCCGCCGTACTGATGTTCGCGCCTTCGCAGTCCCAGGCGCAGACGGTGGGGATCGGCACCAATCCGCAGGGAACGATCTTCTACAACGCCGCGGCCGCCGTCGGCAAGCTGATGAACGACGAGATGAAGATCAAGGCGCGCGTTCAAGCCTATTCGGGTTCGACCACCTTCAGCCCGCTCATCGACAAGAACGAAGTCCAGTTTGGCCTGATCAATACCGGCGATGCCGACAATGCGTGGCGGGGCGTCTCCGATTATGAGGGCCACCCGCTCAAGCATCTCCGGCTACTCGCGGTGCTGTTTCCGCTGCGCCAGAGCTGTGCGGTGGCGGCGGACAGCAAGGTGAAGACCTTGGCGGACGTGAAAGGGCTGCGCATGCCTTCGAACTTCATCGCCATGAAGAACTATCCGCGCGTGGTCAACGCCATCCTTGCTTCCGTCGGATTATCGGCGAAGGACATGAAGTCCTATCCAGTGGCGAATGCCTTCCAGGGTTTCGCGGCGCTCGGAACCGGCAAGGTCGACGTCGCCTGCATCGGGATCGGCTTGCCCGCCATCCGCAAGGTGAACCTGGAGTTGAAGGATCACGGCGGTCTTCGCTTCCTGTCCATCGGAACCAGCCCGGAAGGCATCGCGGCAATGAAGAAGGTCCTGCCGTCACGGCCCATCCTGGTGAAACCGTCGCCGAGCTTGGTGGGCGTGGCCGGGCCGACTTGGTTCATGGCCAACAACATCTTCCTCGCCACCAACGACAAGGTGTCCGATGATTTAGCCTATCGTCTGGTGAAAGCGATCCATCAGAACAAGGAGATGCTCGTCAAGATAATGCCCCAGTTCAAGTTGCTCAATCTCAACGAGATGTACCAGACACACACCATGCCCTACCAGGCGGGTGCGCTGCGCTATTACAAGGAGATCGGCCAGAAGGCGAAATAAAGCGCAGGCAAGGCGCACGATCGAGTCGGCGGGGGGCATGCGGTCAATGAGTTCAGGGGAAGGCCGCGGTCGTGACGGCCCCGCCATATCGTCGGGAGGCCAGTCGGTGCTGCTGCATGGCCTTCCGCGCCTTTGCGGCACAGCGATCACGGTGATCGCCATCCTTTGGGTGCTCGAGGTCCCGTCGCAACTGGGCTTCGCGCTCTTTCCCCAGCAGATGATGGCGGCCGCTTTCGCCTTCGCGCTGGCTGCGCTGTTCCTGACGCTGCCGGCGCGGCGCGGTGCCCCGCGTGTCCGCGTGCCCTGGTACGATCTGGTGTGCGCGGCGGCAAGTTTCGCGGTGATGGCCTACGTCACCATCGCCTACGACCAGCTGGTCGCAGACGTGCCGCTCAGAACGCCCGACACGATCATTCTCGGCGCGATCGTCACCATCTTTGCCTTGGAAGGTCTGCGCCGCGCGGCCGGGCCGGCACTCTTCTGGGTCGTCCTCGTGTTCATCGTCTACGCACTCTTCGCGGCGGCGATCCCCGGCCCACTCCAGGGCCGCTCGATCGAATTCAAAAAGCTCCTCAGCTACCTGGCTTTCGACACCAACGCGATGCTGGGCATCCCGATGCAGGTGGGCACGACCATCGTCGTCTGCTTCATCCTGATGGGCCAGCTCCTGTTTGTCTCGGGTGGGGGACAGTTCTTTACCGACATCGCGATGGCTGCCATGGGACGCCGGCGCGGCGGCGCCGCCAAGATCGCCGTCGTCGCATCGGGCCTCTTCGGCACCATCTCCGGAACGGCGGTTTCCAACGTTGCCTCGGTCGGCGTGCTGACCATCCCGTTGATGAAACGGTCCGGCTACCCCGCCGTGGTCGCCGGCGCGATCGAGGCGGTGGCCTCGACCGGCGGCCAGCTGATGCCGCCGATCATGGGGGCGTCGGCCTTCCTGATGGCCGAGTTTCTCGAAATTCCCTACACGAACGTGATGGTCGCGGCGGTGCTGCCGGCGCTGCTTTATTATTTTGCGGTCTTCGTCCAGGTCGATCTGCTGGCAGCGCGCGACCGAATCTCGGTGCTCGATGCCGAGCTTCCGCGCATGCGGACGGTGCTCGCCGGCGGCTGGCATTTCGTCGTCCCGTTCGCGGTGCTGCTTTATGCGCTCTTCACCTTGAACCAGCAGCCGGAGGTGGCCGCCATCTACGCCACCGTGGCGATCGCGGCCATCGGCGTGATCCGCGGCTATGGCGGCCACCGGATCAATTTCCGCGCGCTTTACGAGGGCTTCGCCAGCACCGGGCTCATCGTGCTCGAGCTGTTCATGATACTGGCCGGGGCCGGCTTCGTGATCGGCGTGCTTAACGTGACCGGCCTCGGCTTCGCCTTGACACTCTATCTCTCCGATCTGGCGGGCTCCAACCTGTGGCTGCTCCTGGTCATGGGCGGGCTGGTGTGCATCGTCCTTGGCATGGGAATGCCGACCATCGGCGTCTACGTCCTGCTGGCGACACTGGTTGCGCCGGGTATCATTCAGGGCGGCGTGACGCCGATCGCGGCGCACATGTTCATCTTCTATCTGGGCATGATGTCGATGATCACGCCGCCCATCGCGCTCGCCGCCTTCGCCGCCGCCGCGATCGCGCGGGCCGGAGCCTGGGAGACCGGCTGGACCGCGATGCGGATCGGCTGGGTCGCGCTCGTCATTCCGTTCGTCTTCGTCGGCGATCCGGCGATGCTGATGCGAGGCGGCGCTTTGGCCATCACGGTGGCCGTCGTCGCGTCGATCGTCGGCGTCTATTTCACGACCCTCGCCATGATCGGCTTCTTCGGCGCGAAGCTCTCCCTTGTGTCGCGCGCGGTCCTCTTCGTCGCCGGCATGGGCACCTTCGCCTCCCTTATTGTCGTTCCGAATGCGGCACTGATCCCGGTCGCCGTCTGCACCGCCCTGGGTGCCGGTATTCTCGCGCGACAGTCGCTCGTGATGCGGCGCGCCGTCACCGGCTAGCGAGGCACCCCATCGAATGCTGCGGAGGGGTGGCCGTCGGTGCATGTCTGCTGATGGCCCTTGGCGGACGTTCCGCGACCGGGATGGGAGCTGGTTTCCCGTCTTCACGAAGCCCGCTTCGGCGGGCGAAAGAAAGTCGGAAAAGACCATGCGCAGCGAATATGCCCCACATTAACTTTTGCCGCCCGCGAATCAGCTAGTCCATTGGCCGACCAATCATGGGAGGCCAAGGCCATGATGCGGGTGCGGCTGAAGGCCGACGGGCGGATTGTCGAAATCCTGCCCGACGGCAGCGAGAAGACCCTCGATCACAGCGATCCGGCGCATTTCGTGCGCCAGGTGCGGGCGCGCTGCGGGCTCACGCAGGCGGCCTTCGCCGAACGCATCGAGGTGCCGATCGAAACCGTGCGCAATTGGGAGCAGGGCAAGCGTTCCCCGCGCGGGCCGGCGCGCGCGCTGCTCAAGCTGATCGACAAGGCACCCGACGCCGCCTTCGCGGCGCTCGGCGGTCGGCGGCGCTAGGTTTTTCAGTTACTCGGCGGCTGCCGGCACCCGCTCGCGCGGCCGGTAGCGTGCAATCCGCATCAGCAGGTACATCGCAAGCAGTGTGGCGAGATAGATCGTGAGCTGCATTTCGGTCGGTCGCTCGGTGTAGCCGATCAGCGCGTGCAACATGCGGCCTAAAATGCTGCCTTCCGACAGCATCCAGGACGTGTCCCAAACGGTGCGGTCAAGCGCCACCACCAGCCCGGCATTGTTGAGGAACTGCACCGCCTGCGACGCCATGCCGGCGGCGAGCAGCGCGATCAGCCAGCCGGTGACCGAGAAGATGTAACGGGTCGGGACGGCCAAGAGCCCGAAATAGGTGAAAGCGGTGAAGGCCGCACCGGCAGCGATGCCGAGCGCGCCGCCGACCAAAAGCGCCGATCCGGTCGTGCCCGAGGCCATGATGCCGTAGAGGAACAGCACCACTTCCGAGCCTTCGCGCAGCACCGCCAGCCCCACCACGATTGCCAGCGCGGTCAGCGGCTTGGCACCTTCGCTCACCGCGGTGCCCACTGAGCGCATCTCGGCGGCGATCTCGCGCCCGTGGCGCGCCATCCACGCGTTGTGCCACATCAGCATGATCACGGCGATCGAGAGCACACTGGCATTGAACAGTTCCTGGCCGGCGCCCTGGAATGCCTCCGAGATGGCGCCAGCGAAAAAGGCGACGATGGTGGCGCCCAGCACGCCGGCGAGGATGCCGATATTGATCCAGCGGCCGCGGCCGACGACGCCGCGCGTCGCCGCCATCACGATGCCGATGATCAGTCCGGCTTCAATGACTTCACGAAAGACGATGACGAGTGCGCCGAGCATTGTTCTATTCCGCGATGACCACGCCCTTGGCAGTGTCTTCATGATATTCGCCGACGAAGGGATAGCGGCCGGGCTTGAGCGGCCCGATGCGCACGATGCCTTTGGACTTGCCGGGGATCACCTTCTCGATCTTCAAGGCTTTGCTCTCGAACTCCTCCGGCGTGGCGTCGTTGTTGACCACGGTGATCGTCACCCGCTTGTTGGCCTTAACTCTGAGCTCGGCCGGCGTGAAGTGGTGATTCTTGAGGGTGAGGGTGAGGTCGTCGGCGCGCGCGGTGGCGCCCGCGAGGACGAGAACGGTGGCTAGGCCGAGAATAATGCGACGCATAGGCATTCCTAATAAGGGCCAGCCCTCACAAAAGCATTAAACGTCTTGGATGCAATAGGTTTTTTCTAGTCTTGAATTATTCCAATGTAAGAACTTGAGCCAAAAGCTTGCGCGCAAAGTATTGTCCGCGCCGGCCGGCTCAAAAATATTTTCGTGTCTTTCCATCCCGTGCAGTTCCAGGCGCGCCGACCGCTCCGTGTGGCCTCCGCGCGGACCCGGTTGGCAGCGCGCCGGGGAGCGGGCATTCTCCAGCCCCGCCGCCAGTCCGCCTTTTGGTACACCCAGGAGATTTCCATGCAATTCGTTGAAGCCCATGGCGCCCGCATTCCCATGATCGGACTCGGCACCATGACCTTGAAGGAGGATGTCTGCGTGCAGGCGGTCAAGACCGCGCTGCAGCTCGGCTACCGCCATCTCGACACCGCCGCCTTCTACGGCAACGAGAAGGAGAACGGCGAGGGCCTGCGCCAATCCGGCGTCAAGCGCGAGGATGTCTTGATCTGCACCAAGGTGCGCGAAAACAACCTGATACCGGAGAACTTCAACAAGTCGTTCGACCAAAGCCTAGCCAATCTGCAATTGCCCTATGTCGACTTGCTGCTGATCCACTGGAACAACAAGGACATTCCGTTCAAGACTAGCATCGGGGCGCTTTGCCAGGCCAAGAAGGACGGCCGCGCCAAGCATGTCGGCGTCGCCAATTTCACCACCACCATGCTGGACGAGGCCTGGGCGGTGACGTCGGAACCGCTGGTTTGCAACCAAATCGAGATGCATCCGTTCATCAATCAGGATAAAGTGCTGGCTGCCTGCAAGAAGCGCGGCATGGCAGTGGTCGCCTATTGCCCGGTCGCGCGCGGCAAGGTGCCGGGCGCCGAGGCGCTCGAGCGCATCGGCGAGGCCTACGGCAAGAGTGCCGCGCAGGTTTCATTGCGCTACCTGGTGCAGATGGGCGTCTGCTCGATCCCGCGTACGGCGACGCCCGCGCACCTGAAAGAGAACCTCGACGTTTTCGACTTCAAGCTGTCGGACGCCGAGATGGCCGAGCTGAAGAAGCTCAACGCTACAAATATGCGCGTGGTCAATCCGCCGCACGCGCCGAAATGGGATGCGGCGTGAGCGCAAGAGGGTAGCTGCTTGATGCAGGCGGTCGAAGCCAAGGGCTTCAGGATCCCGATCGTCGGGCTCGGCACCTGGTCGGTGCGCAACACCGCGCGGGTGGTCGAGCAGGCCATCCGCATCGGCTACCGCCACATCGATACCGCGCAAATGTACGGCAACGAGGCCGAGGTGGGGGTGGGCGTGCGCAATTCCGGCAAGCGCGCCGAGGTGATGGTCACCACCAAGGTGCAGCCGACGCTGCTGGCGCCGCACGATCTCGAGCGCTCGGTGAAGGAAAGCCTGGCGCGGCTGCGGTTCGACGTCATCGACCTGCTGCTGATCCACTGGCCCAACCCGCGCGTGCCGCTCGCCGAGACGCTCGGCGCCATGTCCAAGATGAAGCGCGAAGGCTACGTGCGCGCGATCGGGGTTTCGAATTTCACCGTGGCGCTGATCGAAGAGGCCATCAAGGTGTCGCCCGAGCCGGTGGTCTGCAATCAGATCGAATGCCATCCGTTTCTCAACCAGGACAAGGTGATCGCGGCCTGCAAGCAGCACGACATGGCGGTGGTCGCCTATAGCCCGATCGCGCGCGGCGGCGTGCCGGGCAATGAAGTGCTCGAACGTATCGGCAAGGCCCACGGCAAGACCGCCGCGCAGGTCTCGCTGCGCTATCTCGTGCAGCAGGGCATCGCAGTGATCCCGCGCACCAGCAGGATTGAGCGGCTGGAGGAGAACATCGCGCTGTTCGATTTTGAGCTGTCCGAAGAGGAGATGCAGGAGATCTACAGGCTCGCCCATCGCAGCGGCCGCATCGTCGATTGGACCTGGTCGCCGAAGTGGGATTAAAGATCAGCGCGTGACCATCGCCAACGACACCGCGCTTGTCCTGTTTTCCGGCGGGCAGGACTCAACCGTCTGCCTGGCCTGGGCGCTGGCGCGTTTCGCGCGTGTGGAAACCGTAGGCTTCGCCTATGGCCAGCGCCACGCGGTCGAACTGGACGTGCGCCCGCGCATCCGGGAACGCATCGCCGCGCTCAATGCCGACTGGAAAGCGCGGCTCGGCGATGACCACGTGATCAAGCTCGATGCGCTCGCCGCCATTTCCGACAGCGCGCTCACCCGTGACACGGCAATTGAGATCGCCGAAAACGGGTTGCCGACGACCTTCGTGCCCGGGCGCAACCTGATCTTCTTCTGCTTTTCCAGCGCGCTCGCCTACCGGCGCGGCGCCAGGCATCTGGTCGCTGGTATGTGCGAGACCGATTATTCCGGCTATCCGGACTGCCGCGACGACACCGTGAAAGCCATGCAGGTCGCGCTCACCCTCGGCCTCGACAAGCGCTTCACCATCCATACCCCGCTGATGTGGATCGACAAGGCCGATACTTTCGCCATGGCCGAGCAGCTGGGCGGGCAAGCCTTGCTCGATCTCATTGTCGAGGAAACCCATAGCTGTTATCTGGGCGACCGCACGCAACGCCATGAATGGGGTTACGGCTGTGGCACGTGCCCGGCCTGTCAGTTGCGGGCGCAAGGTTTTGCCAGATTCCGGAGCCGGCGAAAGACGATATGAACGCGATGACCAACGACAGGCGCAGGAACATCGAGGGCGGCATCTTCCTCGTGCTGTTCTGCCTGACCATTCCGGTGGCGAACTGGATGATCGGCCATGTCGGAACCGTTTGCGCCGTCAATGGGCCCTGCCTAGTGCCGGTGGCGCCCGGCATCATGGCGCCCTCCGGTGTGCTGATGATCGGCGCCGCGCTGGTGCTGCGCGATCTGGTGCAACGCCGGCTCGGCATCGAGTTCGGCGTCGCGGCCATCGTGGCCGGCGCGGCCATCTCCGCCGGCGTCGCGCCGGCGTCCTTGGTGGTTGCTTCCGCCACGGCCTTCCTGCTGTCTGAATTCGCCGATTTCGCGGTTTATACGCCGCTCGCCCGGCGCCGGCTGATGGCGGCGGTAGTGGCATCGAGCATGGCCGGCCTCGTGGTCGATTCGATCGTGTTTCTCTGGCTCGCCTTCGGCTCGCTCGATTTTCTGCTCGGCCAGATCGTCGGCAAGGCCTGGATGGTGCTGCTCGCTATTCCCCTGGTCGCCTATTTGCGCCGCCGCGACGAACGCCTCGGGCTGACGCCCGCGTGATGGAGCCTCGCAATGCCCTCGACGCTTGAAACGCTGCGCACCGTCACCACCGGCACCATCACCACCATGCTGCTGAAGAAGGGTATCCGCCGCTCCTGGATGGCGGGCGCCATGCCGCTGGGCTTTTCCGGCAAGCGCGTGGTGGGACCTGCCTTCACGCTGCGCTTCGTGCCGGTGCGCGAGGACCTGGCGACGCCGGAAAGCTGGTCAAAGCCGATCTCTACGCGCTCTGCCATCGAAGCTATGCCGGACGGCTGTGTGGTGGTGGCCGACGCCATGGGCGTAACCGGCGCCGGCATCTTCGGCGACATCTTGTGCATGCGGATGGTGAAGCGCGGTGTGAGCGCGCTCGTCACCGACGGCGTGATGCGCGACAAGCATGGGGTCGTGGCCACTGGCTTGCCGGTGTGGTGCGCCGGAATGGCGGCGCCGGCGTCGGTCAATCAGCTCACATTCGTCGGCTGGAACGAGCCGATCGGCTGCGGCGGCTGTGCGATCTTCCCCGACGACATCATCGTCGCCGATGACGACGGCGCGGTGGTGATCCCGAAGGATCTGGCCGACTTTGTCGCCAGCGAAGGCGCCGAGCACGAGCTGATGGAAACCTGGCTGGTGCAGGAAGTAGAAAAGGGCGCCAAGCTTCCCGGCCTTTATCCGCCCAACGACGAGAACAAGAAACGGTATGAGGACTGGAAGAAGAAAAGATAATGTTCTTCATCCTGTCCAAGACCGCCGCCTTGCTGCTGCTGCCCTCGAATTTCCTTATCGCGATCGGACTTGTCGGTGTGGCGCTGCTGCTCACGCGCTGGCGGCGCGCCGGCACGCGGCTGATGGCGCTGAGTCTTGTCCTGCTGGCGCTGGCCGGGTTCCTGCCGATCGGGGCCTTTCTCGAGCATACGCTGGAGAGCCGTTTTCCGCCCTGGGATCCGTCACGCGGCGCGCCGTATGGCATCATCGTTCTGGGCGGCGCCATTGATCCGACGCTGTCGCGCGAATACGGCACGACGCAGTTCATCGAAAGCGGCGAGCGCATCACCGCGATCGCCAAGCTGGCGCGTGATTACCCGAATGCGCGCATCATTTATTCGGGCGGCAGCGGCAGCGTGTTCGGGCGTGACGATCCGGGCGCGCACTACGTTCGGCAGATCGTCGCGAGCTTCGGGGTACCGCCGGAGCGCGTGCAACTGGAGGATCGGTCGCGCAACACTTACGAAAACGCGCTTTTCACCAAGCAACTGGCCAAGCCCAAGCCGGGTGAGCGCTGGCTGTTGGTGACGTCGGCCTGGCACATGGCGCGTGCGGTCGGGTGCTTCCGGCGGGTCGGATTCCCGGTCGAAGCCTATCCGGTCGATTGGCATACGCAGCGGCAACTGCATTTCGGCGTGCTGCGACAATTCGGCGCCGGCCTGTCGCGTTTCGACAATGCTGCGCATGAATGGCTCGGCTTGTTTGTCTATTGGTTGACTGGACGTACCAGCGCCTTTTTCCCGGCGCCGGCCGGCGGACGTTAGTTTCCCCATGCGCGCGAATCGCGCGCCGCCTGCATCCCGCATTTGTTGCAAATTCATGACGGCTCTATCCTGTGTCGGTACAGGGCGATTCGTGCGCCCGAGCGAGCATCTGTTGTCTCGCGTTCTCGCGCACCATCGAAGCGATGCCTCAGAGAGGGAATCGACCCATGGCACTCGACGGCCTATTCCGGTATCCGCGGCTGCCGGCGGCACCGGCCGATAACGAACTCGCCGATCATCATATGCAGCGGAGCGAGCAGATCGTCACCACCGTGGCGGTTTCGGCGGCCGTGCTGGTGGTGGCCCTGATCGCCGTCTTGATGGGAATGGCGAGCCCTTAAAGTCACGGTCTTTTTCGGAAGACATCCTGCGCGCAGGAACCGGTGGCTTGAGTACCGGCGCCCGCTCTGCCACGATCAAAGTGAACGGGAGCCACGGATGCCACAGACCATCTCCACCGGATACAAGGCGCTTTGCGAAGCTGCCGAGCGCGAGATCGAGACGCTGCCGACCGAGGAGGCGATCAAGCTCGCCGGCCGCGACGACACCGTGCTGGTCGATATCCGCGACATCCGCGAATTGCAGCGCGAGGGCAGGGTGCCCGGCGCCTATCATTGCCCGCGCGGCATGCTGGAATTCTGGATCGATCCGCAAAGCCCCTATCACAAGCCGAAATTCGCCGAGGACAAGAAGTTCGTGTTCCTCTGCGCCGGCGGCTTGCGCTCGGCGCTGGCCGCGCAGACCGCGCAGCGCATGGGGCTGAAACCAGTCGCCCATATCAAGGGCGGCTTCGGCGCCTGGAAGAAGGCGGGTGGGCCGGTCGAACTGCCGGAGGCAATGCCGGGCGAGCCGAAGAAAGTGTGACATTCATTCACCGGACTGTTGCGGACGATCAAAACAATTCGCTTGTGCGGCCGCCATCGGTTCCGCACGCTCGTGCGCGTCGAGCTAGTGGGCGAGAGGCTTAAGCGTGGCGCTCACGCTGATCATCGGTAACAAGAACTATTCGTCCTGGTCGCTGCGGCCGTGGATCGCCATGAAGGTGACCGGCATCGCGTTCGAGGAAGTTGTCATTCCGCTCTATGAGCCGGATAGCCGAGAGCAGATTCTCAAATATTCGCCGGCCGGCAAGGTGCCGGTGCTGATCGACGGCGATGCCGCGATCTGGGAATCGCTCGCCATTCTCGAATACCTGGCCGAGAAATTCCCGGCCGCGCATCTGTGGCCGGCGGACGCTACGGCGCGCGGGCTTGCGCGCACGATCGCTTGCGAGATGCATGCCGGCTTCCAGGCGCTGCGCCGCGCCTGCCCGATGAATCTGTGGCTGCCGGTAAAGCCGCGCCCGCAGGGCGACGAGGTGATGGCGGACGTCGCGCGCATCGAGGCGCTGTGGAGCGATTGCCGCGCCCGCTTCGGCAAGGGCGGACCGTTCCTGTTCGGTGCCTTCGGCGCAGCCGACGCCATGTATGCGCCGGTGGTGGCGCGCTTCCACTCCTATGGCATCCCCGTCACCGCCACGACGCGCGCCTATATGGACGCGGTGATGGCCTTGCCCGCCTGGGCACAATGGTGCGAAGCCGCGCTCAAAGAGCCCTGGATAATGCGTCATAACGAGCCGGATTGGCCGCTGGTACGCGGGATTACATTTTCGCAATGATCGAAACTGCGCCCATTTGAGGGGGTCCATTCAAAATTTTGTCAAGATTGTGAGCAAGACAGCGACGTCTTTCACGGCGCACGGCCGTGCTTTCATTTAGGGGGTGACGATTCTGTCGGGGCCGCTCGCGGCTCCGGGTGGGGATTGCCTATGACACATCGTCTGCTTGCGCTCGTTGTCGCATTATTCGCCCTCACTTTTCCTGCCTTCGCCGCCGACACCCCCAAAGACGTCAAGGGATTTTATCTGCTGACCGATTATCCGGCGGTCTCGGTGCAGCCGGGGACCACCTCGACGGTCAGCCTCAAGCTGCACAATTACGGGCTTGCGCCCGAGCGGCTGTCGCTCTCGATCACCGGCGTGCCCGCAGGCTGGACCGCGAGCCTGCTCGGCGGCGGCCAGCCGGTCGCCGCCGCCATGCCGGCAACCGATGACAGCGTTTCGCTTGATCTCAGGCTCGACGTGCCGAAGGACGCCAAGATCGGCACCCATACACTGACCATCAATGCGCAAGGCCCGACGGCGAATGTGGCGCTGCCGGTGGCGGTGACGCTCGCCAAGCAATTGCCGGCCAAGCTCTCGGTGCAGCCGCAATTGCCGGAGCTGCGCGGCTCCTCGCGCTCGAGCTTCGAATACACGCTTACCGTCAAGAACGACAGCGGCAAGAAGCTGCTGGTCAGTCTCGCCGCCGACGCGCCGCGCAATTTCGACACCTCGTTTACCGAGGCCTACGGCAGCCAGCAGCTGACCGCCGTGCCGATCGACGCCGGCAAGTCGAAAGACGTGAAACTGAAAGTGAGCCCGCCCAGCACCGTCGACGCCGGGCATTACCCCGTGAAAGTTAAAGTGGCCGCCGAAGGCGCTAATGCCTCAACCGAAGTTGCGCTCGACATCACCGGCCAGCCCAAGCTCACATTGGCCGGCCGCGAAGGTCTGCTCAGCGCCAGCGCCACGGCCGGCGCCGAGACCACCGTCCCGGTGATCGTGAGCAACACCGGCACCGCACCGGCCGAGAACATTCATCTGTCGGCCAACGCACCGACTGGCTGGAAAATCAGCTTCGAGCCCAAGTCCGTCGACCGCATTGCGCCCAACCAGCACAAGGAAGTGCAGGCGCTGATCCGTCCGCCGGCCAAAGCCATCGCCGGCGACTACGTCAATACGCTCACCGCTTCCACCCATGGCGAAAACGGCACGGCGAATTTCCGCGTTACCGTGACGACCTCGACCATGTGGGGGGTTGCCGGCGTCGGCATCATCGGCGCCGCGTTGCTGATCATGGTAGGCGCCGTCGTGCGCTTCGGCCGGCGATGAACATTCCCGTCATCGAGGCCCGCGGCCTCACCAAGCGCTATGGCACGGCGGCGGCCGTGGATGGCGTCAACTTCAAAGTCGGTGCCGGCGAAATCTTCGGCTTGCTGGGGCCGAACGGCGCCGGCAAGACCACCACCATCCTGATGCTGCTCGGCTTGACCGACATCAGCCAGGGCGAAGCGCGGGTATTCGGGCATGATCCAATGCGCGAGCCCTTGGCGGTCAAGCGGCTGGTCGGCTATCTGCCGGACATGGTCGGCTTCTACAACAACATGACCGCCGCCGATAATCTGCACTACACGGCGCGGCTGATGGGCATGCGCGCCGCCGAGCGCAAGGAAAAGATCGCCTCAGCGCTTGCCCGTGTTGGCTTGGCCGAGCTGGCGGAAAAGAAGGTCGGCACCTTCTCGCACGGCATGCGCCAGCGCCTCGGCCTCGCCGAGATCGTGATGAAGGAGGCGCGCGTCGCCATCCTCGACGAGCCGACCAACGGCCTCGACCCGCAAGCGAGCATCGAGCTGCTGGACCTGATCCGCTCCCTCAAGGCCCACGGCGTCAGCATTCTGCTGTCGTCCCATCTGCTCGACCGGGTACAGAGCGTGTGCGACCGGGTCGCCCTGTTCAATGCCGGCAAGATCGCGCTGATGGGCACGGTGCCCGAGCTCGGCCGACACGTGCTGGGTGGCGGCTTCGCCGTGGAAGTGGAGGCCGAAAGCAGCGACGGCATTGCCAAGCGGCTCTCCGCGCTGCCGGGCGTGCGCAGCGTCGAAACGCCGGCGCCCGGCCGTTTCCGCATGACCTGCGACCACGATCTGCGGGCCGAGGCGGCGGCCGCGGTGGTGGCCGCGGGCGGGCGGCTCAAGCAGCTCTCGCTTGATCAGCCCAGCCTGGAAGAGATCTACACCCGCTATTTCCAAAACGCGCAGGAGGAGGCCCGTCATGCGGCGTGAAGGTTCGCCTTGGCAGGGCCTCGGCGTGGTGGTGCTGAAGGAACTGTCCGACCATCTCGCCTCGGCGCGCATGCGCGTGCTGGAATGGCTGGTGGTGCTGGTTGCGCTCGCCGCGGTCTATGCCGCCATCACCCAGGTGCGCGACGTGACGGCGCAGGATCCGTTCCTGTTCCTGCGGCTGTTCACCACCGCGCGCGATCCGCTGCCGTCGTTCGTGTCGTTCCTCGGCTTCCTGGTGCCCCTCATGGCAATTGGGCTCGGCTTCGACGCGATCAACGGCGAGCACAACCGGCGCACGCTGTCGCGCATTCTGTCGCAGCCGATCTACCGCGATGCGCTGCTGTTCGGCAAATTCATCGCCGGCCTGACCACGCTCGCCATCAGCCTGATCGTGCTGTGGCTCTTGGTGATCGGGCTCGGCCTCTTGCTGCTGGGCGTGCCGCCGGGCGGGCCTGAGATGGGCCGCGCGCTGATCTTCCTCGCCGTCACCATCGTCTACGCGGGCGTCTGGCTGGCGCTCGCCATGCTGTTCTCGGTGGTGTTCCGTTCGCCGGCGACGGCGGCGCTGGTGACGCTCGGGCTTTGGCTGTTCCTCAGCGTGATCTGGCCGGCGCTGGCGCCGGCGATCGCCGAGGTGTTCGTGCCGGCCGACGACCAGGCCATGCTGGTCACCACCGCGCAGATGCTGGCGCGGGTCTCGCCGTCCACGCTCTACGGCGAAACGGTGCTGGCGCTGCTGCATCCGACCACCCGCACGCTTGGCCCGGTTTATCTCAGCCAGCTGCAGGGCGCGGTGATGGGCTCGCCGCTGCCCTTATGGCAAAGCGTGCTAGTGGCGTGGCCGCAGATCGTCGGCATGGTGGCGGCGAGCATCCTGCTGTTCGTCGGCGGCTATGTTGCGTTCCAGCGCCAGGAAGTCAGAGCCTGAGTGCGTAGTGTGAGTGCGTAGCGTGAATGCGTAACTGAGTAAGCGAGTAAATGAGGGGAGCACCGTCATTCTGAGCGGACACGCTCAGGATGGCGGCTCCCCGTGCAGCCGCTGCACCAATTCTTCGATGAACGGCCGCTGAGCGGGAAGGATTTTTCGCCGCGCGGTCGCCAGCTTGAAATAGGCGATGCGGTCCACTTCCGGAAAGCTTTGCCGCTTGCCGGAACGCGGCGGCCATTCCATCTCGAATTCATTGCTGGCGAAGTCGGACAGATCGAAATCGCCTTCGAGCGCGAAGGCGTAAACGGTCTTGCCGCTTTTCTGGCGGATCGGCTTGAGCGGGATAAAGTCGCCGGCTGCGGTCAACCCCGTTTCCTCGTTGAACTCGCGCTTGGCGCAGGCCAGCAGATTGCCGGATTCGACCGCACCCTTCGGGATCGACCAGGCACCCGCGTCCTTGTGGCGCCAATAGGGACCGCCCGGATGGGCCAGCAGCAGTTCCAGGCCGCGCTTGCGGCGATATGCCAGGATGCCGGCGCTGATTTCGGTGCGGTGGGACATGGCGGTCCAGTCTATCACCAGCTGCGAGGTGGCGGGGGAGCCGCGGGTTTATGAACGCAAATCGGCACGTGATCGCGACAGCGACCCAGTGGAACGGCCCAAAGTCCCGCCGCCATTGCCTTCCCGGTTCCGCCAAGGCAACCTCCAGCAACTTTTAGGGGAGGGGGCATTGGCGATTCTGGCCTCTGCGATCGACAAGAGCTCGGCCGAATTCCGCGCCAATGCCGAGCGCATGCGCGCGCTCATCGATGAATTGGCGGCGCGCCGCGCGGACGCTGCGGCGGGTGGCCCGGACAAGGCGCGTGAGCGCCATATGGCGCGCGGTAAGCTGCTGCCGCGCGACCGAGTGATGAATCTGATCGATCCCGGCGCGCCGTTCTTGGAACTGTCGCCGCTTGCCGCCAACGGCATGTATGACGGCACCATCCACGCCGCCGGCGTGATCACCGGCATCGGCCGGGTCGAGGGCCGCGAATGCATGATCGTCGCCAACGACGCAACCATCAAGGGCGGCAGCTATCATCCGATGACGGTGAAGAAACACCTGCGCGCCCAGGAGATCGCGCGCGAGAACCGGCTGCCTTGCATCTATCTGGTCGACTCGGGCGGCGCCAACCTGCCGACTCAAACGGAAGTGTTCCCCGACCGCGAGCATTTCGGCCGCATCTTCTACAACCAGGCCATCCTGTCCTCGATGCGCATTCCGCAAATCGCCGCGGTGATGGGCTCCTGCACGGCCGGCGGCGCTTACGTGCCGGCGATGTCGGATGAAACCATCATCGTCAAGAACCAGGGCACCATCTTCCTCGGCGGCCCGCCGCTGGTCAAAGCCGCGACCGGCGAGGTGGTGAGCGCGGAGGACTTAGGCGGCGCCGACGTGCATGCGCGCAAGTCGGGCGTAGCCGATCACTACGCGCAGGACGACCATCACGCGCTGTCGATCGCGCGCCGCATCGTCGCCAATCTCAACATCAAGAAGACCGTGGACATTCCGCTGCTGTCGCCGCGCGAGCCGGCGCTCGACACAGCCGAGCTCGACGCCCTGGTGCCGGTCGACCTGAAGAAGCAATACGACGTGCGCGAGGTGATCGCGCGCCTGGTGGACGCTTCCGAGTTCGACGAGTTCAAGGCGCTGTACGGCACCACGCTAGTCACCGGCTTCGCGCACATCCACGGCATGCCGGTCGGCATCCTCGGCAACAACGGCATCTTGTTCTCGGAGAGCGCGCTGAAGGCGGCGCATTTCATCGAGCTCTGCTGCCAGCGCCGCATTCCGCTGCTGTTTTTGCAGAACATCGTCGGCTTCATGGTCGGCCGCGAATACGAGGCCGGCGGCATCGCCAAGGACGGCGCCAAGATGGTCACTGCCGTCGCTTGCGCCCAGGTGCCGAAGATCACCGTCATCGTCGGCGGTTCCCATGGCGCCGGCAATTACGGCATGTGCGGGCGCGCTTACGGCCCGCGCTTTTTGTTCATTTGGCCGAATGCGCGCATCTCGGTGATGGGCGGCGAGCAGGCGGCGAGCGTGCTTGCGACCGTCAAACGCGACAATATCGAGGCCGAGGGCGGCACCTGGTCCGAGGTCGAGGAGGAAGAATTCAAGGCGCCGATCCGCGACCAGTACGAGGCGGAGGGCAACCCCTATTACGCCACCGCCCGGCTGTGGGACGACGGCATCATCGCGCCGAGCGAGACGCGGCGCGTGCTGGCGCTGGCGTTCAGCGCGACGTTGAATGCGCCGGTGCGGCGGACGCGGTTCGGGGTGTTTAGGATGTGAAGGCGGGCGGCATTGCCGCGCGCTGTGAGGAAAGAGGCATTCAATATGTGGCGCTTCGCTGCCCACGCGGCGTTCGTCGTCGCCTTCCTCCTGGCAGCGCCGCCGGTGCGCGCCGAGGTGCAGCTGCAGCCCGGCCTCTGGCAGGAAACCGAGACCGGCAGCGAGAACAATCAGCCGGCCAAAAGCGAAACCTCGACCCGCTGCATGACGGCGGAAGAGGCGGCGCAGCCGAACAAGGCCGTGGTGTTCGACGCGACCTTGCGCAAGCACTGTAAGGCGCTCGATTACAGCCGCATCGGCGACGTTCTCACTTTACGCATGCAATGCGGCGCGCCGGGCTTCATGGTGAATGTCGGCGCCACCTTTACCCTGCATTCGCCGCAGCACTATAGCGGCGTCATGAAGGTGGCGATCCAGCTTGCCACGCTAAAATTCAACACCGAAAAGAAAATCGATGCTCACCGCATCGGCGAGTGCAAGGAAAAGGAATAGCGCTCAGCGCCCGATCAGCCATAGCACGGCGCTCAGCACGATGCTCAGGATGATCGAGGTCATGATCGGGAGATAGATCGTGGTATTGCCGCGCGTG
>Ga0307436_1000140_pt1 | contig 30189 bp, 27 predicted proteins | sample SalMarWE160440MG_FD_202513 | JGI IMG/M metagenome (GOLD analysis project Ga0307436, IMG submission 202513) | Salt marsh sediment microbial communities from the Plum Island Ecosystem LTER, Massachusetts, United States - WE1604-40 | ecosystem: Environmental > Aquatic > Marine > Intertidal zone >...
GATGCCGGACTTGCGCGCGCGCTCGATGACGGCGTCGAGCTCGCTGGCGAAGTCGGGAAAATCCAGATGGCAGTGGCTGTCGACCAGCATTTTCAGGCGGTTTCCTCGGCTTCCACGTAGCGCGGGAAAACCGGTTTTGGCGGCGGCAATGTGACGCCCGCCTTGATGCGCTGGCCGCCGCCAAGCGTTTCGAATGACCGTTCGCCCGCCGGGATTGCCAGTTGATCGAGCATATTCGCCGCCGACGATGGCATGTACGGCTGGGTGAGGATGGCGACTTGCCGCAGCACCTCGGCGGTCACGTACAGGATGGTGCCCTGCCGCTGCGGATCGGTCTTGGCCTTGGCCCAAGGCGCCTCGGAAGCAAAGTAACGGTTGGCGTCGGCCACCACCGCCCACACCGCGTTGAGCACCTGGTGCAGCTGCTGCGTGGCCATCGCCTCGCGCGCCTTGCCGATCATGCCGTCGGCTGCCGCCAAGATCGTCTTGTCGGCCACGGTGAAGGCGCCCGGCGCCGGCAGCCTGCCGCCGAAGGCCTTGCCGATCATCGACAGCGAGCGCTGCGCCAGGTTGCCCAGGTCGTTGGCGAGATCGGCGTTGATGCGGTTGATGATGGCCTCGTGGCTGTAATTGCCATCCTGCCCGAACGGCACCTCGCGCAGGAAGAAATAGCGCAGCTGATCGACGCCATAGGCATCACAAAGGGCAAACGGGTCGATCACGTTGCCGACCGACTTCGACATCTTCTCCCCGCGGTTGAACAAAAATCCGTGCGAGTAGATGCGCTGCGGCGGCTCGACGCCGGCCGACAACAGGAAAGCCGGCCAATAGACCGCGTGGAAGCGCACGATGTCCTTGCCGATCACGTGCAGCGCCGCCGGCCAGTAGCGCTTGAATTTCTCGCTGCCGGTGTCGGGGAAGCCGACGCCGGTGATGTAATTGGTGAGCGCGTCCACCCACACATACATGATGTGCTTGTCGGCGCCGGGCACGCGGATGCCCCAGTCGAAGGTGGTGCGCGAGATCGACAGGTCCTGCAGGCCACCGCGCACGAAGCTCGCGACTTCGTTGAGGCGCTCTTTCGGCAGCACGTAGTTCGGCCGCGCGTAGAGCTCGAGCAGCTTGTCCTGATAGGCCGAGAGCCGGAAGAAATAGCTCGCCTCCTCCACCCATTCGACCGGCGTGCCGGTCTTCGAGGAGACGCGCTGCTTCTGCTCGTCGAGGTGGGTCTCGTTCTCGGCGTAATAGGCCTCGTCGCGCACCGAATACCAGCCGGCATATTTGCCGAGATAGATGTCGCCGTTCTGCTCCATGCGCTGCCAGATGGCTTCCGACGAGCGGTGATGGCGCTGCTCGGTGGTGTGGATGAAGTCGTCGTTCGAGCATTCCAGCCGCTGCACCATGGCCTCGAACAGCGGCACGTTGCGGTCGAGCAATTGCCGCGGGGTCAGGCCCTCCTTGGCGGCGGTCTGCTGGATCTTCTGGCCGTGCTCGTCGGTGCCGGTGAGGAAATAGACGTCGTAGCCGTCGAGCCGCATGAAGCGGGCGATGGCGTCGGTGGCGATCGCCTCATAGGCGTGGCCGATATGCGGCGGGCCGTTCGGGTAGGAGATCGCGGTGGTGATGTAGAAGGGAGTTTTGTCCATTATTCCTATGTCATCACCGGGCCGGCGCGTCAGCGCTGTGACCCGGTGATCCCGCTTAGGATCACACTTTGCGTGGTCTTTTGCCGGGCATCCGCCTCAAAAACAAGGCGTTTTTAAAGACGTGGACGGCCGGCGCAAGCCCGGCCGTGACGAATTAGGGCGCGGGATGGTTAGCCGGCACCGGCTTCGGGCCCGCGATAGGTGCCGAGAATCCGATCCCAGAAGAAATGGATCACCGCGAAATTGGTGTTGGCGTGCCGGTGATGCACGAAGTGCAGTTCCTGTTTGCGCCGGAACCATGCAAAGCGCTGAAGCCGCGATCCCTCGACGTGATATTCCTTGTCGAAAAAGACGTGCGCGTAAAACGACGCTGCGCATGCGATCACCATCACCACAAAAAATTCAAGCGGCAACAAGAAATAAGCGACCCCTCCGACCAGAAACACCGGGATGAAGAAGAAGGGTGTGTTATTGCCTTCTTCACCGAGGTAGGTCGCTGAGACGAGATGATCTTTGGAATAGTAAGCGTGATGGAAGTTGATGTGGTTGCGGAAGAATTTGCCCCCCATTCGATGGTGGCCGAGCTTGTAATGCATCAGTGTCTGCGCAAATGACATGACCAAATGCGTGGCGACGGCGGTCGCGAGAATGAGCGGAACCTGCGCAAGCAACCATGATACCATTTGGAGGATATGCACTTTCATTGGCTTCTACAGGCAGTTTAGCGCATATAATGCGCGACGGTTCGGGGCGAAAGCCTCGCCACGACCCGGTCGCTCGCTGGTTGGCCAATTATTCAATTCTGAAAGGGAATTCCATGGCTTTCAGGCCAAATTACGGCATGCAACGCGCCGATCGCAACCGTGCGGCGCAGGCACGGCGCGAGGAAAAAAAGCGAAAGCGAGAGGAAAAATCCGCGCAACGCAAAGCCGAACGCATAGCAGACACTAAAAGCTCGCCTGACGATGCGAAGGCAAAATAAGGAGAGATCGATGACGAACGCCGAATCCAAGGCCCTCAAGAAGGGTAGCCGCGTTTATTGGCGAGGCGATGCCGCCGACCGCGGCAGTATCACCGAAACGAGCTGGGATGCAGTCACGATCGCTTGGGACAATGGCCAGGTCGCCAGAGTCCACCATGGGGATATGCGTGAAATCCAGCGTGCGCCGGTAAGGCCGGTGACCGTGTAGCGACAGCGCCGAGCGCTCATTTCGCGCCGGCAAACTTGCCGGGCTTCAAGTCTTTGACTTTATAGCGGTCGCCGGGCGCAAATTCGCCGACGGCCTGGGCGGAAAACTCGACGAGTCGCCCGCTCGGCGAAGGCTTGGCATAGGCGCCGAGGGCGCGCGCCAGGTTGGGCGTGCTGGACATGTAAACCCGGTAGTCCCTCAATCGGAATGTCGCCGGGCCGAGCCATGTGAGTTCGGTGATGCTCGCCATCGGAAAATAGTCGCTGGAGGATTCCGGGATGTCCTGGGCCACGGCCCGGAACAAAGTTGGGCCGTCCAGCCGGTGCAGGCGGCGATCGCGAATTTCAAACAACTGCATCGTCATGTCGTGGCGAGCGGTGCGCAGCATGAGCGCGACATGGCGCGAATCGGGCGACCATCGGGCGGAGAATGCGCTCGCGGCGCCGTCCAGGACCGCGTGCGAGTCGATCGACCCCAGCGACGCGATCTTTTCGTGCGCCGGCTCCGCCATCAGATAGAGCTGAAAACGGCCGCCGCCTTGCCGTTCGCGCTTGGCCGCGATGGAAAAGCGATTGTCCGGCGCACGGCCGCTATCGACGATCACATAGTCGTTTTGCTTGTCGTCATCGCCGGCGCTGGCACGCGCCCAACAGCTCGCGCTGGTCACGACCGGCACGACCGCAATCGCCAACGACAAGAACAGTTTTCCCATGAGACCTCGGCTTCTGCGAGCCAGAATTAGTCGATCAGGTCATTCCAATCCAGCCATCATCTATGGGTGACGGCGACCGCGCGCCGGTGCTAGCATCCCCGCCACCGTTTACGCGCGATGTCTGATTATGACCGTGACCGCCGACCTCCCGTCCGAGCTTTTCGGCATCGACCCGGAGCACGTGGTGGTGACCGAGCCAGTCGCGGGCTCGCCGTTTCCCGTTCATCTCATGTATGTCGAGATGGTCGATGGTGCCTATATCCCGATCGGCCTGCGCAAGCCGGCGGGCGCGGGCCCCTTCCCGATCGTGCTATGCGCCACCGGCAATGGCGGCGGCGGCATGGCCATGCTGCGCGAGCACGTGCAGAGCAAAAGCTGGACGCCGGATCAGTTGCTCAAGGCCGGCTACGCCACCGCCTGGATGCGCTACCGCGCCGAGGTCGACTACGCCTATGACAGGATCGGCAAGCTGATCGAGTCCGGACGGCAGGGCCGGCAGCTGTTCAACCGCGGTCCGCTCGAATACGAGGACGCCATTGCGGTTGCCGAATTCGTCAAGACGCTGCCCTACATCGATGGCGCGCGGCTGGGCTATATCGGCGTCAGCCACGGCGGCGAAATGGCGTTCAAGATCGCGTCGGAATATCACGGCTTCCGCGCCATGGTGGCGAGCGAGCCGGCCGCGCACGAATTCCTGCGGCTCAAGCCGGACGCGACCGCCCACGTCGATCCCAAGACCGGCCTACTCAATGTCGAGAACATGCTGATGCGAGAGGCCGCCAAGGTGCGCCCGCGCATCACCGAAGACGTGGCGCGCCAGCGGGTGAGCACGATCCAAACGCCGATCTTCGTGCAGGGGCGCAACGCCGACGAGCTGCAAGGCATCTTCCGCGTGAGCTATGATCTGCTGCACGAAGCGGGCAAAGAGGCAAAGTGGGCCTCCTACGACCACGCGCTGCACGGCTTCGTTTATCCGGTGCGCAATGCCGCGGGTGCCTACGCGCCGGATGCGGTCCAGCGGCAGGCGGTGGCGGACACGCTCGCCTTCTTCGACAAATACCTGAAGCCGTGAAGGACCGGCGCCCGCTCGCTTCCGCCTAGGCAGGCCAAACCGAGCCCTACGGCCGGGAGCCGCCGCCCTCCCCGTGCTTAACCAATTGCTAAAACAATTGCCCCTATAGTCTCAATGGCCGGTAACTAACCGGCCAAATTGCCAGATCCTGGCCAACCAGAACGGTTTCCAGAGGCTCATGGGTGCTCCCGTTACTCTCATTCGCGAGCTCGACAGCTCGATCGCGCACAGCTCGGACATGCGCCGCGCCACGATGCTGCGGCAGCTCACCGACCTGTATTTGATCGGCGCCGAGCAATACTCCGGTGAGGAAATTAGCCTCATCGACGACGTTTTCGTGCGCCTGGTGGCGACGATCGAGGAATCCTCGCGCGCGCTGTTGGCGATTCGCCTCGGCCCCATCGCCAAGGCCCCGCCCAAGGTCGTGCGCCTGCTGGCCTGCGACGACGCCATCGACGTCGCGTCTCCCGTCCTGACCCAGTCCGAGCAGATCGATGTCGAGACCTTGGTCGAATGCGCCAAGACCAAGAGCCAGGAGCACATGCTGGCGATCTCGCGCCGCAAGACCGTGCCGGAAGCGGTCACCGACATTCTGGTCGAGCGCGGCGACCAGCAGGTCGTGCTGAGCACGGTCACCAATGCGGGGGCCAGGTTTTCCAATACCGGCTTCGGCATTCTGGTCAATCGCGCGCGCGGCAACGATCTGCTGACGCGCCGTGTCGGAACCCGGCCGGATCTTCCGCCAAAACTATTCGCACGGCTGCTTGCGGCCGCGTCGGAAAGGGTGCGCGCCACGCTTGAGGCAGAGAGAGAGCACGCCAAACAAGCTATCGAGCACGTTGTCACCGACGTAACCAGCCGGATCGAAACCAAAGCGGTGACGCAGACGCAGGCCTACGCGGCCGCGCATGTGCTGGTGGAGACGCTGCACCGGGTGGGACGATTGAACGTCGCGAAACTGGAAGAATTCACCCGCGACGGCCGCTTCGAGGAGATCGTGGCCGCGCTCGCGCTGATGGCGAACATGCCGCCCGAGCTCGTCGAACGCTCGGTGAACAACACGCATGTCGAGTCGCTGCTGGTGCTGGCCAAAGCGGTCGGGGTTTCCTGGGAGACGACCAAAAGTATCCTCACGCTGGCCGCCACGAAATACCGGCGTTCGGCGGCCGACGTCGAGAAGTGCATGGCGGCTTTCGAGCGCCTGAAGCAGCCGATCGCCCGGCAGATCCTCGAGTTTCACCGCAAGCGCGGGACTTTCGGGTCGGCCCCCAAGCCGCAATCGACTTAAACGGTGATATCGAAAAGTGCCGCCGACATCTGCGTGTCGGTGCGCAGCACATGCGCGTTAGCGGTCAAGTTGAAGCGCGCCACCAGCACCTGGACCATCTCGTTGGTGAGTGCAATGTACGGATTTGCCGCAAATGCCCAGGTTTCGGAATTGCGCAGGTTTGGATCGTAGGCCGTCACCGTGCCCGGCGACGCCGCGGTGACGGTCGCGCTGGTACCGCCGTCGGCCGTAGCGGTTTGAATGACACGCAAGGGCACATAGGTGCCCGCAAGGCTCGCCGTTTCGGGCGAGCCCGGCAAAGGGCCGTCCGAGCGCGCGTTGGCGATGTTGCTGGCCGCCACGCGCAGCCGCAGGGTGGCGGCGTTTATTCCCGATAGGGCTATCGCGCTGGCGATGCTCATGGCGTCCGGTCTTAGCGGCGAGCGCGAAACTTTTTCTTTGGCCAATTGCTAAAAATTATCGAAAATGCCGTCATTTGGCCGCGACCGCGTGGCTGTAGTGCTCGCCGGGCGCGGCCATGGTGGCGGGATTGCTGAAGACCATGTCGCCGGCCATGCGCGTCTCCTCATGTTCGCGCCGCTTCCGCCAGCGCCCCGAACACCGCAAAGGCAAACGGCTTGCGCTCGAGATTGTAAGTCTCGACCTCGGCCGCCGCGCGGTTGACCTTGTCCCAGGTCGCACTCAACGCTGCGAGCTGCGGCTTGGCTTGCGTGCCGTCACCGAGCCGCGCCGCCAGCCAGCCATTGACCAGGTCCATGAAGGTATCGAGCGTCTGCGGATCGCTGCCGCCGAGCGCGTCGCCGAGCGCATGCAGCGCGCGCGGATCGGGATCGGGCAATTGCGCGATGAGATCAAGCACGCGCTGGCGCAAGCCGCGCGCGTCCGCGTCGAGCAACGTCAGCGCGCGGGCGACACTGCCGCCGGCAGCGCCGGCCGCTTCCCGCACGTCGGCGTCATCTTCGCCGCGCCCGGTCGCGGCCGCGACCGCATGGCCGACGTCGGCCGTAGCGAGCGGGCGCAGCAACAGGCGGCGGCAGCGCGAGCGGATGGTCGCCAGCTCGCGCCCGGGCGCGTGGCTCACCAGCAACAAGAGCGCGCGCTGCGGCGGTTCTTCCAGCACCTTCAGCAGCGCATTGGCGCCTTCGCGCTGCAGCTCGTCCACGCTATCGACGATGGCGATGCGCCAGCCGCCCTCGCCCGCCGTCGAGCCAAAGAACGACACCGTGCGCCGCACGTCGTCGACGCGGATCACGGTGTAGAACTTGCCGGTCTGTTCGTTGATGATGCGCTCGAGCACCAGCAGGTCGCCCTGCGCTTGCGCGGCAATGCGACGCGCCACCGGATGCTCGGGATCGACGCTGAGCGACGTCGCGTTCTGCACCTGCGGCATGGCCGGATCGGGATGCGCCAGCACGAAGCGCGCAAACCGATAGGCCAGCGTCGCCTTGCCGATGCCGGGCGGCCCGCCGATCAGCCAGGCGTGCGGCACGCGGCCGCCCTTGTAACTGGTCAGCAAGGCCTGCTCGGCGGCGTCATGGCCGAACAGCGCGCTCGTCTCGCGCGGCAACTTAACTTCGCGATCCTCGTCCGCGCCCCTCACGGCGTGGCGCCCTCGGCCATGCGTACGCGCTCAGGATGCAGCCGCTCCGCGACCACGGCCCAGATGCGGTCAGCCACCACCTCACGCGGGGGCCGGCCATCGATCACCACGATGCGGCGCGGCTCCTCTTCCGCCAGCGCCCGGTAGGCGCGCCGCAGTTCTTCGTGGAACTCGACCGTCTCGCCTTCGAAGCGGTCGGCCGCGCTTTTTCCCCGCCGGCCCTTGGCGCGCGCCAGTCCCACGGTTGCCGGCACGTCGAGGATGAAAGTGAGATCGGGCATGGCGGCGCCGACGGTGACGCGCTCAAGGCCGCGGATCAGCGTCTGGTCGACCTTGCCGAGCGAACCCTGGTAGACGCGTGTTGAATCAATGAAGCGGTCGCACACCACCCATTTGCCGTCGAGCAGGGCCGGACGGATGACGGCGCGCACGTGATCGTCGCGCGCGGCCGCGAACAGGATGGTCTCGGTCTCCGCGCCCAGCGGCTTGGCCGCGCCCGAGAGCAGGATATGGCGGATGATCTCGGCGCCCGGCGAGCCGCCCGGCTCGCGCGTCAGCACCACCTCGATGCCGAGCGATTTGAGCCGCTCCGCCAGCCGCTTCGCATGGGTGGACTTGCCGCTGCCCTCGCCGCCCTCGAAGGTGATGAAACGTCCGCGCAAAGCCTGCAAACCTTTCCGTGTCACCGCCGATAGCGGCGGGCGATCGGCATCATAGCTTGGCGGCCCCGGCGCGGAACAGCGCGATCATCAGCTCGGTCACGGCGTCGAGCGCACGGCCGGGCAGCCCACCCTTTGCGACGCTGGCGGCCGCATGCAGCGGCATCTCCAGCACCACGTTCTCGCCGCGCCAGACCTTGAGCGCGCCGATCGGCAGGCCCGCCTTGAGCGGCGCCGGCACCGGCCCGCTATAGATGATGCGCGCGAGCACCCGCTCGCCGCCGTTCTTCGGCACCATGATCTTGACCGGGCCGTCGGCTTTGAGCGGCACGTAGCCGGTGGCCCCGCCAAAGACCTTGGCCGAGCCGAGCGTCTGGCCGTCGGCGAACAGCAGGCGTTCCTCGAAATTATGGTAGCCCCATTCCAACAGCCGCTTGCCGTCGCGCGCGCGGTCGTTGGCGGTTTTTTCGCCATTGATCACCGCGATCAGCCGCAAACCGTTCTGCACCGCCGAGCCGACCAGCCCGTAGCCTGCCTCCTTGGTGAAGCCGGTCTTGAGGCCGTCGGCGCCCTCCATCGCACCGAGCAGCGGATTGCGGTTGTACTGGTGGATCTTGTTCCAGGTGTAGTCGGGCTGGCCGAACAGCTTATAGAAATCCGGATAGTTGAGAATGATATGGCGCGCGAGCATAGCTAGTTCGCGCGCGGTAACCTGCTCGTTGGGATTGGGCAGGCCGTTGGAATTGGCGAAGGTCGATTTCTTCAGCCCGATCTCGCGCGCGCGCTTGGTGAGCTGCACCGCGAATTCGGATTCATTGCCGGCGATGGCCTCGGCCAGCACGATGCAGGCGTCGTTCGCCGACTGGATGATCATGCCGTGCAGCAGCGCGTCCACCGGGACCTTGCTGTAGATCGCGGCGAACATGGTGGAACTGTGCGATGGCGCCCCGCCCGTGCGCCAGGCATGCTCGCTCACCATGTATTCGTCGGTGAGATGAATCTTGCCGGTCTTGAGCAGATGAAAGACGTATTCGGCGGTCATCAGCTTGGCGAGGCTGGCCGGGTAGATGAGTTGGTCGGCGTTGCGCTCGAACAGCACGCTGCCGCTTTTCGCTTCGATCAGGATGGCGTGCGGCGCGCTGATATTGGGCTCGTCTTTCTTGACCTCTTTCCTCTGCCCCAGCGCGGGCGCGGCCAGCAGCGCCAAGCAAACCGCCGCCGTCAGCACCCATGCAAACCGAAAACGCCGAATAGCCATCACCAACGCTCTCCCGCCGGCCGCGCGGCAATCGCGCGCGCCCTCAGCACCGGAACAATGGCGGTCTGGCGGAACTTTGCGGCTCAGTAAAGGCCGCGGCCGCTCAAGAATCCCGCGTGGCCATCATAGCGCACCGGGGCATAGGCGGAAACGGCCGAGACTTGCGGCTCGGCCTCATAGGGACGCTTGGCCGCAGCCAGCTCCATGGTCGGGGCGGCGGCCTGTCGGAGCTGCGGCGCATAGGCCTGCTGCGTCTGAGACCCCTTACCCGCGCCATAGGGTCGCGCGGGCGGCACCGGCGCCTGGCGCGGCACGGCAATCGGGCGTGGATCGAAATAAGTCGGCGCGAAGGATTCAGCGGAGGCAACCTGCACGCCCGAGGCCGGCGCATGCTCGCGCAAGGTGGCGGCGAGCTTGCGGTCGTCGGAGCCTTTCAGTGGGGCGCGGCCGACATATTCGACCTTCACTTTGGTCACGCCTTGCCCATAGAAGCCGAGCAGCTTGGCGGTCTTAACCGACACGTCGATCAGCCGGTCGCCAACATAGGGGCCGCGGTCGTTGACGCGCACCACGATCGAGCGGTGGTTTGCGAGATTGGTCACCCGCGCATAGGACGGCAGCGGCAGCGTCGGAGACGCGGCCGAGATCGCATTCATGTCGAAGATTTCGCCGTTGGCGGTATACCGGCCGTGGAAATCCTCGCCGTACCAGGAGGCCAAGCCGACGGCGCTGTAATGGTTATCCTCTCGCGGGGTGTAGATGCGGCCGGCGACCTTATAGGGCTTGCCGACCCGGTAGACGCCGCCGCCCTTGGGCACCGGCTGGCCTGGCTGGACCACGCGGGCGCTGGAGGCGACGCCGTAGCGCGGATCAACCCGGCCGGCGAGATTGCCGGCGCAGTTGGCAAGCAGGAGACCGCCCGCAATGAGGCTTAAAAGGCCGCCAAAGCGGCGCAATACGTGGGTGCCCCCGAATCCGCCCATCCTTGCCCCTGTCCCCCGATGTGGCGTCTTAGAATAGCGCGTCAGGCCCGCGCCGGGAACCACGGCCCCCGGGCCGTGGTAAACAATTGATACCACGTCAAATCTGGCCATTGTGCGGCACGAATTTGACGGGGCGCGTTCTAGCCCTTGGCGGCGGCGTCGGGCTAACGGTTTTACCGCAACCGACTCAATGCTACTGGACCAAGGTTACGGAAGGGTGGCCGAGTGGTTTAAGGCACCGGTCTTGAAAACCGGCGTACCCGCAAGGGTACCGTGAGTTCGAATCTCACCCCTTCCGCCAGTCAAGTTGAAAATGCAGGCGAATATCGATCGGCCGCTCGCGTACCCACAACTAGAAACCCTTTAGGACTAGGTGCATCGGCCGGATGACTGGAAGGTGAAATCTTGGCAGACCATCAGGCATCTAAAGGCCACAAGGTTATTTGATGCGCTCAGACCTCGCATCGGATAGCCGGAGGACGAGGCGGCGCCGAGGCCACCTTGTCGGGCAGTTTGGACTAGAAGGGCGTCTTCACGGAATTCTGGAAAGCACTCCCGGTGTCGCACTGCAAACGGTGGGCTCGGCTACCGCGTCATATTGGCCGAGCGCATTCGTAAAGCTCGAGCTTCGCGTGGGATTTTCACTTGCGCTATGAGTGCAGTTCTTTGATCTTATTATCGCCTTGAAATGCCCGTTCGCTTGAGACTTCTCCACCGCGCGTGGGATCGCGACTGTGAATATATCGGCACCCATTACCCTCGGCAACATGCGCCATGCACGGGAATAATGAGTTGGGCGAAGTCACGGCCACCACATGAAGGGAGCAACACCATGGCCAATATCACCAACGAACAGACCGTCGATGAGATCATTAGCATTGAGATTTCCGACGAGTCGCTGGAGGTTGCCGCGTGCGCAGGGAATGCAGGGGCCTATACACAATTTGGCCTCTGCACTATCTCGTTCTGCTCTGGGGTTAAGAGGCAAGAACAGTAGATTTTTTGACGGTGAGCGACGCGGCCTCGGCGCTCCAGATGAGAGCGCTCGGTGGCGAAAATAAAGGGACGGCCAATGAGGATGACGCCGGGTAACATGCGCGCCAATGGCGTGCGTAGTTTATTGTTTTTGTGCAAGGATGAGGTTGCAAAGACGTGATGAGCAAACGAGCAAAACCGCAAGGTAAAAAACCGCGTTCGGAGCCAGAGATCATTCCGCCGGAACATGCGGGACAGGGCACACCGCGAATGCGAGTCTTCGTCGATACGCATGGCACCGAACGCATTTATGTCGCGAAGCCTGGGCCGCTCGGTATCATTATCATAATCTTGGTGACAGGCATCCTATCGGCCGTGCTGCTCGTTCTATTGTCAGCCGTATTCTTGATCGCGATGCCCGTGGTGGTGCTGCTCGTTGCGGCCGTCATCATTGCCGCACTGGTGCGGGCGTATTTTTGGCCCGCCTCTTGAGACCGATCCGCGAGAGGAAAAATGTCAGACTGCCGTGCATCATTCTAAAATGTGCTAAAATTAATCTAGGTCATGATGCGGCCCGAAATCGCGTCATGGCAAGTGGCGGCGGGCCTTCATAACGGTGGCGCGCGCGGCATTCATCCAGCGCATGTTCGCACATTCCGCGCGGCGCAGCGTAAAACGGGATCAGGAAGCCGAGGCGAGACTACTCCGAACCGGCTGCGCTCCGCGATCAAGCTCCGATTCCTGCTTGCGGAACCATTCGATAATATCCTTGCCCCGGCCGCTCACGGGGCGCGCCCAACGCCCGGTCTTGATCGGCTCGATGCTGGCCCCTGCCCACCAATGCTCCTTGGTGACCATCAGGCACCAGCCGCGCCGGCCCGGTCGCGTCAACGAGATGATCTCGATCACGAACCCGTAGGTTCGGCCGGTGACGCTATAGCGGTCGCGCACCCATTCAACGCCATCATAGGTCCAATCCGTGAGCTTCGAGCCGGGATTGGTGGCGCCCATCAGCAGGTCGAAGGTCCGGAAGAAAGAGGGACTCGCAAAATTCTTCATCTCGGCCTCCTGTTCTCGGCCCTGGTGATTTCATGGCGCAGCTTTGGCGCCGCTGCAGGTGCGGTCGTGGAAAGCCGCGTCGTACAAGTCCTTGCCGTAGCTTGTTTGCAGTGGCTTGCCCTCGACAAGCTTGAACGTTCGTGTTCCGTCACTTAGCCGTTGCGCCCGCAAGAAGATTGCGTTTGCCATTTTCCGATCGAAAAGACTGCGCGCAAACTCGTATAGATGCGTGACAAAGATGATTTCGACGCCAATGTCGACAAGCGCACTCACGATCTGCCTCGCGATTTCCGACCCCTCCCTTTCGTTCGTCGAAGCAAACGATTCATTGAGCAGCAACAGCGAATTTGGCGTTATATGCTCGACGATATCGCTCATGCGGCTCAACTCCTCGTCGAGCTTGCCGCTTTCCATCGCGACATCTTCTTCGCGTTTGAAATGCGTGAAAACGCCGTCGCAGACATTGGCCGAGAACGCGGTGGCTGGTACGAACATGCCGGCGTGCATCATCAATTGGCCCAGACCGACGCTGCGCATGAATGTCGATTTTCCCCCGGTGTTGGCGCCGGTGATGATCGCGATGTCTTTGCCTCTTGCATCAAGATCGTTTGCGACCACCTTTTGCTTTTTGCTCAAGGCGAGGCACACATCGTATAGCTCGGAAAACGCCAGCGTCCGCCCTTCAGCCTGTACCGGGACCGGGAAACAGATCGGCTCGTGCAAGTCGGCGAGTTGCTGCCGCAAATTCAGGCATCCGATGTAAAAGGCCAACTCCGTCCGCAGCATTTGAAAAAAGCTCAGGATATGATCGTTGGATTGCGCCAGCGCATTGGCAACCAGGTTGACGCCCTGGTCGCGTATCATGCCCAATGCCCGCGCGCCGCCTTCATCGCGAGGATGGAGCTGAAACGTGTAACCCGCCGGCTTGCGCGACAAAAGTCGCACAATCCAGCTGCGTTTATCCTTGTGCGGTTTACGCAGCACATAATTCGCAGCCTTGTTGCCGCGGCCCAATTCCGCGCTGATCAAGACGCCATGGCGGAATTTCAATCGATTCAGATGGCGCTCAATTTCGACGAAATAATCGTCGCCGAGCTCTTGTTGCAGCATGGCGAACAGACGCGAGAACCCTTCGGATTCAAATTTCGCCGCGTGCAGGTCGGCGGCGCTTCTCAGCCTTTTGAGCATGCCGACGAACATCTGAAGCACGTCTACCGAGCGGCTGAGAATGCCGGAGGGATAACGGCTCATGAAGCTCAAATAGTCCTTTCGTTCGCGCGTAATCGCTTCGATGGTAATTTGATACATATCCCGGACGATCGACTCATGCTTCACACAGTCCCTAAACACGTGCTGGCGATAAATGATGATGTCCGGATCGGTGACGCTGGATAAAATGCCGACCCGCGCCACGTCGAACAGAAATTGGTCACCGAGCGCCATCGCGTTAAACAAAATATCCAATCCCAGATCCCGGCTCAGCGCCATGCCGTTCCACGGCAGCAGCGGGATCAGGCGGGCTTCGCGATCGACCTCTCTGGAGCGGTAGTCTCGGTCGTCGACCGCCAATATCTGCTGGCGATCAAAATCGCGATCGCGAAACATAAGAAAGGCTTTCATGATCCGAGGCGTTCCTTGATGCGACCGTAGGTGAGCCGGTGCTTTTCGGCGAGCGCCATCGCGTAAGCTAGACCGTCGGCCACCCGCCGCACGATCTTGAACGTCCGCATGGCCGGATTTTCCGGCACGACCGTGCTGACCATGCTGACGGTCTTCACGTCGATCCGGGACAACTCGTCGATGAACGTAACCCAAACGCACAGCAGATCGCGTTCGATGAGCTTGTCCATCACCTTCCCGCTCAGGAACGCTTCGTCCTGAAGGGTCGTCGAGGTGAAAATCTCGTTCATGACGACAATGGATCGCGGCGTCACCTGCTCCAGGATGGCGTGAATCCGGATCAGGTCGTCCTGCAGCTTGCCGCGCAAGTTCTCAACCTTTTCCTCTCTTTCGAAATGCGTGAATATTCTGTCGAAGTGAAAAAGCCGCGCAGCGCGACCCGGCACCGGGCATCCAATGCCGGCAAGGTAATGCAATTGCCCGAAGCTGCGGGCGAAGGTGGTTTTGCCCCCTTGATTCGGGCCGGTGACGACGATGATCCGCTCTTTGCCGGTCAAATAAAAATCGTTGCAAACGATAGAAGCTTTGTCGTCGACTAGTTTTTTGGCCAATGCCAAATCGAAACCGTCGTAGTCATAGACTTCTTTCGTGTCGGCGGTGACGTCCGGGTAACAGAACCGCAACCCCGCCCGCTTGAGCGGCGCGATATGCTCCAGATAGGCGAGATAAAACTGAATTTCCCGGTCGAAAGTCGCGATCTTTTCGTCAATGAAATCGATGTGTTGCGCGCAATAGCCGGTGAGCCTCGAAAACACCTCCGGATTCAGCAGCGCGACAAAATCCAGTATCTGAGCTTCAATGTGATTGATATCCGACGAAATCCGATATTTGACTCGGTAGTCCTTTGCGGCGCCTTGCTTGAACTTTTCGAATGTTTCCTCGATGTCCTTGCTATAATCGCTTTCCGCTTGGTAGTTGCGAACCGAGACCCTATCTCCATTGATGAGCACACAATATTCGATATTCGACAGGCCGGTCTTGATTCCGTTCAGCGCATCGACCAGCGAGATAAAATGCGGGCTCGCGGAATAGTCCGATAAATATTGCCGGTACGCGCGCAAGCCACGCGACTGCAGCGGCGCCACCGACAGATCGGCGTTTAACCGGGCAATAGCATCACAGTAAAATTCGATCGCATGCACAAACCAGGCGTTGCGCTGGTTCGTGTAATGAAGCTTCCCGAGGTGAGCCAGTTGCTCGCGCATCGAGCGCATTTTTTGAGTGAACGACTTTATGCGCTCCAGCAGTGCTTCATCTTCAAGATCTCGAAACACTTCGTGGCGGTACCTGATCGCATCGACGGTCGCCAAGGGCGTATAGAAGAACTCCTTTAGATCGTATTCTTTCCGGTCCGCCGTGACGGCGTCGACGATCTGATCGAGATTCAAGTCCCCGAAAAAGCCAGGGGCGCCGCGCGCAACGCCGTTGCCTTCGGCGCGTTCAAATAAGATGCTGGCGAAGGCCATATGACACCGTTTTGAAGGCTAATTGATAGATTTGGCGAATCGATAGAAGCCGTCGGCCGGACGCCGCAGCCTACGCAAAGATTGGCGATGTCGATCACTTGGGGTTTGCAACATCCCACCGCTCCACATTCATGCGGCAGGAGTCATCAGCCGGAGCGGCGCTTCAGGGGGACCCCATCCCCTTATCTGACTTGAGTATAGTGAGCGCAAATCGCGCGAACAAGCCGGCCCGAACCTTGACCTGAGGCGACGGATGTATCAATACTCATTGAAAGCGCTGGCCGAGCCAGCAAGGCGATGGGGTTCCGCCTGAAACCGCCCTCTGGGCTGATGACTCCTTTCATCCGGGTTTGGACGAATGGAGTCGTGCTTGAGCGCCCCGCCCAAAGCGACCGATCGATCTGATGTTGCGTGCCTGCCGGGCAACGGTTGCGTTAGCGGCCAAAGTCTGGGGAGGCGCTGTTGATTCTGCGCGACGTCGTTCTGCAACTTTGCCAAGTGCTCACGGTGCTGCTGCTGGCGCCGCTGCTGCAGGGCGTCATCCAGCAATTCGAAGAGCGCGTACAGCTCGCCCAAGGGCCCGGCATCTTTCAGCCCTATCGCGATCTTTGGAAGCTGTTTCATAAGCAGATCGTCGTCCCGGAAACCGCCTCCTGGATCTATTGGATCGCGCCCTTCGTCGCCTTCAGCGCGATGTTGACGGTGCCGATTCTCATTCCGGTATTGACCGATTTTCCGCTGCCGCTGTCCGACATGGGCGACATCCTCGGCGGCGGGCTCATCCTCACGCTCGGATCGTTCATGATCGTGCTGGCCGGCCTCGATAGCGGCAGCGCCTATGGCGGCATCGGCGCGAGCCGCGCGGTGATGGTGGCGATCCTGGCGGAGCCGACGCTGATCCTGGTGTTCGTGGGAATCACGCTGCTGGCGAAGTCGATGCTGCCCTTCGTGGTCAACCACCTGCTGGTCGGCAGCCCGGCGGTCTATTGGAGCCCGGCGCATCTGTTTCTGATCGCGGCGTTTTTCACGCTGCTGATCGTCGAGACCGACCGCCTGCCGATCCATTCCTCAACGCATATCGAAGTCTACATGATCGAAGAAGCCCGCATCCTCGAATATTCAGGACCGATGCTCGGCATTCTCCGCTGGGCGTCGATGATGAAGCAATTCATCCTCTACACCATCTTCTGCAACGTGCTGCTGCTGCCCTGGGGGTTGTCGCAGGCGGGTAGTGCGTTCGGCGTCGCCGGCTCGCTCGCAGCCCTTATGCTCAAGTTCACGATCATCGCCTGCGCGGTGGTGGTGGTGGAAACCGCGCAGTCGCGGCTGCGCTTCTACCGCTATCAGGAGCTGCTGGCGGGCTCGTTCGTCTTCGCCATCCTCGCCATCATCAGTACGCAATTGGTGTGATCATGCTGGTCGCGCATCTCGATCCTCTGGCGGCATCGATCTTCAGTCTGATGGCGATCGTGAGCCTCATGCTCGCTTTCGTGATGCTCGGCTCGCGCTGGCTCAACAACTATCTCTACGCTTTCGCCGCCGAAACCTGGGTCATCGCCGCGCTGTCGGCCACCGTCGGTTTTTACGGCCACTATCCCGAGCTCTATTTGATCGCAATCCTCACCGCGCTGTTCCGCGGCCTGCTGCTGCCCTACCTGGTCTGGCGCATCATTGCCCGGCTCAATGTTACACGCGAGATTCATGAAATCCTGCAACCGAGCTCGGCGCTGGTCGCCGGCGCGCTGGCCGTCGTGTTCGCGCTGGCCGTCGCCTATCGCGTCGGCCAATCGCTTGATCTTGCCGGCACCGTCGCGGTGCTGGCGCTGACCATCATGCTGTCGATGAAGCTGATCGGCTTCCTGATGCTGGCGGTGCGGCACGAGGCCGTGAGCCAGATTCTCGGTCTGCTTGTCCTGGAAAACGGAATTTTTCTCGGCGCGCAGATTCTGGTGCCCGGCATGCCGATGCTGATCGAGATCGTGATCCTGTTCGATCTCTTGGTCGCGGTTGCCTGTTTCGGCGTGTTGGTGCGCTATCTCGTCGCCCACGTCGGCAGCACCTCGAGCCTCGACCTCAAGCGACTGGTGGGCTGACGATGGCGGGCACGCTGCTCCTCCTAATGATATTTGCGCCGCTGGCGGCCGCGGCCGGCTGCATGCTGACGCGCGTTGCGCGCGTGGCGGAAATCCTCAATCTCATCGCCAGCCTTGTCGTGTTCGCGACCGCGATCCCGGTGACGATTTTGAGCGCCGGCGGGCCATATCATTATTTTGACGGCTATATCGTTCTCGACCTGACCGGCGCCTGGGTGATCCTGTGCACGGCGGTCGTCTACCTGCTGGCGTCAATCTATTCGATCGGCTACATGCGCCTGCTCGGCGAAGACGACAGACTGTGGAAGTTCTACGCACTGTTTGCCGGCTTCGCGCTGACCATCCTGCTGAGCGCGGTGATGAACAATGCCGGGCTCTATTGGATCGCGATCGAGCTCACCACGCTGGTCAGCACCTTCCTGGTCGGCTTCGAGCGCGCGGCCGAGAGCATCGAGGCGGCGTGGAAATACATCATCATCGTCTCGGCCGGGATCAGCCTGGCGCTGCTCGGCACCGTGTTGTTCTATTGGTGCGGCAGCTTCGTACTCGGGCCGACCTACGACATGACCTGGGAGGCGCTGCGCCAAGCGGCGCCGAAGATGAACCCGGCGCTGGCTACGCTGTCGTTTCTGTTGGTGCTGGTCGGCTACGGCACCAAAGTGGGCCTGGCGCCCATGCATTCCTGGCTGCCCGACGCCCACAGCGAAAGCCCGGCGCCGATTTCGGCCATGCTGTCGGGCGCGCTGCTCAACAGCGCGATGCTGGGTATCGTGCGCTACCTGACGGTCGCCGACGCCGCGCCAGCCGGCGACCTTGCCCGCACCACGCTGGTGGCGTTCGGCGTTGTTTCGCTCTTGGTCGGCGCGCTCTTCATCGTCCGCCAATACGGCATCAAGCGGCTGATGGCCTATTCCAGCGTCGAGCACATGGGCGTGGTGGCGCTCGGTTTCGGCTTTGGCGGACCGCTCGGCATCGCCGGCGCCTTCTATCACATGCTCAACCACTCGCTGAACAAGTCGCTGATGTTCTTCGGCGCCGGCAACGTGATGCGCAGTTTTGGCTCCAAGGAAATCCGCAACATTCACGGCGTCTGGCGGCAATTCCCGGTGCAGGGCGCGCTCTGGCTGGCGGGTGCCGCCGCCATTACCGGGGCGCCGCCGTTCGGCCTGTTCCTCAGCGAGCTCATTATTCTTCGCGCCGGCTTCGAGCGCGGCTACGACTGGGCGGTTTACGCCATGGTCGTGCTGCTGATCGTCATCTTCATCGGCTTCCTCAATCACTTTCGCGCCATGTATTTCGACGGCGAGGATGAAGCCGGCCGCCCGCCGGCGCCGGTGAGCCGCTGGTGCGTGGCGCCGATGTGGTTCGCCTTGGCGCCGCTGCTCGTGTTCGGCCTGTGGTGGCCGAGCGAGTTGTGGAACCATTTCATGGCCGCGGCGCAGTCGCTGACCGGGGCCGCGCCGTGACCGCAACGCACCAAAAATCGTTGCGTCCAGCCGACTTGCAAGACGCCGCCGCCGGATTGCTCGCATCCGGTGGCCGCATGCAAATGGCCTATGCCTGGTACCGCGAGGTGCGCCGGCTCGAATTGCGTTATGTCGCCAGCGTTCCGGATCAAGTGCCGTTCACGGTCTGGCGCTGCGACGCGGACGATGCCGTTCCGAGCCTCGCCAACACCTGGCCGCTGCTGGGCTGGTACGAGCGCGAGATCACCGACCTGTTCGGCTTGCGCTTTGTCGATCATCCCCAGCCGCAGCGTCTGGTGCTGCATGAGGGTGCCAACCCGCCGTGCCCGCCGTTCGATCCGGACTATCCGGCCGACCTGCCGCTGCGTGTCGAAACGACCACGCAGGCGATCCCGGAGCTGGCCGGCGACCAGTCCGATGTGCAGTTGCTGCCGTTCGGCCCGGTACGCGCCGACGTGATGGAATCCGCCGAGTTTCTGTTCTTCTACCTCGGCGAAGCGATCCTGCATTATCACCCGCGGCTGTTCTTCAAGCATCGCGGCATGGAGAAGCGCTTCGAGGGGCTTGAGCCCGAATGCGGCGTGGTGCTGGCCGAGCGCGTTTCGGGCGTCGGCAGCGTTGCGCACGCGCTGGCTTATTGTCAGGCGGTGGAAGCGGCGGGCAATTGCAGTGTGCCGCCGCGCGCGCGTTTCCTGCGCGTGCTGCTGGCCGAGATGGAGCGGCTTTACAATCACCTGCATTATTTCGGCCATCTCTGCCACACCACCACGCTCAAGGTCGGCGAAGCCGAAGGCAAGCTGTTGGAGGAGCGGGCCAAGCAGCTCAACACGCGGCTGACCGGCAGCCGCTTCCTGCGCAGCATGCTCGCGGTCGGCGGACTGCGGCGCGATCTGGCGCCGAAGCCGTGGCTCGCCGCCGAGTTCGATGCACTCGGCGAGCAGTTCGCCAAATATGCGCGCCACATGGAAAATACCGCCAGCCATCTCGACCGCCTGATCACGACCGGCAAGCTCGACCGCCGGCTCGCCTTCGATCAGGGCGCGACCGGACCCGTGGACCGGGCATCGGGTCTCGATCGCGATCTGCGCCGCGATCATCCTTACGCCGCCTACGCCGAGCTGCCGGTGCAGGTGGCGGTGCGCGAGGCCGGCGACGCCCACGCGCGTGCCCAGGTGCGCATGGCGGAAGTCGAGGCCAGCATTGCGCTGATCAAGTGCGCGATCGACCTGTTGCCGGACGGGCCGGTGCGCGCCGACGGCGCGGTGGCGCCCAACAGCGAAGGCCTGGGCTGGGCGGAAACGCCGCGCGGCACACTGTTCTACGCGGTGCATGTCGGGCCCGACGGCAAGCTCGCACGCGTCAAGATCAAGTCGCCGTCGTTCTCGAACTGGCGCGTGTTTCCGTTCACCGTGCACGACAGCAACATGATGGACTACGCGATCAACGAGGCGAGCTTCGGCCTCACCATCGCGGGCTGTGATCGTTAGCGCATGATCCCGAAAAGTGGGAACCGGTTTTCGGAAAAGATCATGCGCAAAGAAAAAGAAAAGGACTAGCAAGCCATGCCGCAATGGACATTGTTGGGCTTGTTGCAGGGAAAACAGACCGCGCCCTGGCCGTCGGCGCCGGGCACCGACGGCCAGGCCGGCTTCCTCGGCATGCCGCGCTACCTGCCGGAACTGTGCGGCGATGTATCCGGCAAAGATTGCAAGGCCTGCGCCGACATCTGCCCGACCAAGGCGATCACCATGCGGACTTCGTCCGCGGACGGCCGGCTGGATATCGATTACGGCCGCTGCGTGGTCTGCCAGCTTTGCGTCGAAACCTGCCCGACCGGCGCCATGGCGACGTCGTCGGACTGGGCGTTCGGCGTGCGGGCGCGCGACGACCTGGTCTGGAAGCAGGACGCGGCGGCCGCGCCAGCGCCCGGCACGCAAATGCGCGGCTTCCGGCGCAGCTTGCATGTCCGCCATGTCGATGCCGGCTCCTGCAACGGCTGCGAGTCCGAGCTACAGGCGCTGAACAATCCGTTCTACAACCTGCACCGCCTCGGCATCTTCTTTACCGCCTCGCCGCGCTTTGCCGATCTGTTGCTGGTCACCGGGCCGGTGACGCAGCCCATGCTCGGCCCCTTGCGCGCGACCTACGAAGCGATGGCGGAGCCGCGCTGGGTGGTCGCGGTCGGCACCTGCGCGGTGTCCGGCGGCATCGCCGAAGGCGGCTATTCTAGCCGCCACGGACTCGATGGCGTGCTCCCGGTCGACGTTTATCTGCCCGGCTGCCCGCCCAACCCGGCGGCGATCATTCAGGCGCTGCTGATGTTTCTCGACCGGGCGCCGCAACGGGTGAAAGGAGGCCGGCTTGTCGAATGACCTCCTGACCGCGGCATCCCTTGCGTGGCTCGCCGCCGCGCTCATTTCGCTCACCGGGCGCGGGTTGATGGCGGCGCGCGGCTTGCTGTTGCTCGGTAGCGCGGGCGGCATCCTTGCCGCTCTCCTTGCCCTGCCGGACGGTACCGTCGCGGTGCTATTGCCGACCGAGTTCGCCGGTGAGCCGGTGTATTTTCAAATGAGTCCCGAGGCGTTGTGGCTGTTCGGATTCGGATTGGCGCCGGCGGCACTCGCTTGCACGCTGGCGACACCGGCACGGCAAGGCAAGGCCGGCTGGCTGTTTGGGGCCGCCATGAGCCTGATCGGCGCGCTCGGCGTGTTCGGCATCCGCGCGGGCGCGGGCTTCCTTATTGCTTGGGAGCTCATGAGCTTCGGTGGCGCCGTGATGATCCTCAGCGAGAAATTGTCGCCGCATAGCGGCCGGCCGATCTTGTTCATGCTGGGTCTTTTGGAGATTGGCGCCGTCGCGCTGGTGGTCGCGGTGCTGCTGCTGGCGGTGCCCGCCCACTCTTTTGCCTTCGCAGCGTTTGCTGCCGCCGCCGGCAAACTCAGCGTGCCGGCGCTCGCCGCCGTCGGCGTGCTGCTGCTGATCGGCTTCGGTGCCAAGCTCGGCCTGCTGCCGTTCTACGAATGGTTCCCCAACGCCTATGGCGCCGGTAGCGGCGCATCCGGTGCCTTGATGTCGGGCGTGGTGCTGAATGCGGCCTTTTACGGCTTGAGCCGCGGCCTGCTCGAATGGGCGCCGGGCCAGCACGCCGCGGCCGCGGCGGGGATCGGCATCTTCGTCGTCATTGTCGCCGTGCTGAGCGCCATCCTCACCGCGCTTTATGCGTTTCAGCAGGAGGACTGGCGCACCCTGTTGAGCTTCTCATCGGCGGAAAATGCGGCGATCGCGGTTGCCATGCTCGGCGTGGCTCTGATCTTCCGCGGGCACGCTAAGCCGGAATTGGCGAGCCTGGCCTGGACCGTGTCGCTGCTGCATCTCGCCGGACATGCGCTCGCCAAAGGCGGATTGTTCCTCGCCGCCGACGGCGTCTATCGCGCGACTGGCCGCTACGACATTCTTCATACCGGCCTATTGCGGCGCAGTTCTTGGCTGTTCGGCCTGGGCGCGCTGTTCGCGGCCATGAGTCTGGCGGCGATGCCGCCGCAGGCCGGCTTCGTCAGCGAATGGTACATGTTCGAGACCGTGTTCCAGGGCTTCCGGCTCGACACGCTGACCAGCCGGCTGGTGATGGCGCTCGCCGGCGCCGGCCTGGCGCTGACGGTCGCGGTCGCCTTTGCGACTTACATCAAAGTCTTCGGCGTCGGCTTGCTCGGACGCTCCGCGCGCGACTACCCGCCAATTACGCGCGCATGCGGATGGGCCGTTGGCCTGCTGGGACTCGGCGTGCTGGCGCTCGCGGTCGGCATGCCGCTCTGGCTCGACGCATTGCGGGTCGCAGTCAGCGCCGAATTCGCAACGCAAGCCGCGCGCGCCATGCATGACGGGCTGTTGCTGGTGCCGCTAACGGCCATATTCGCCTTCATCTCGCCGACCAAGCTGGTGGTCGTCATGCCGCTGCTCGCTCTCATTCCGATTCTGCTGGTGATCGCCAGCCGGCGGTTCGCCGTCCGCCGCGTTCCGGTCTGGTATGGCGGCCTCACGCAGGACCCGGAACGGGCGTCGACCACCGCGCTCACGTTCTCGAACGCATTGCGGACGTTCTACAGCTTCATTTATCGGCCGACCGAGGAAACCCAAAGGGAAGCCAAGGGCGCGCATTACTTCGTGCACCGGCTGGTGTTTTCTCACGACGTTGCGCCGATCTTCGGCCCCTATCTGTTTGCGCCGGTGACCCGCGCCGTCTTTGGTGTCGCGAACAGGCTGAAAGCGCTGCAGTCCGGACACCTCAATTTCTACCTGGCGCTGATCGGCGGATTGCTAGTGATCATTCTCGCGCTGGCACTTTATTGAGGATAAATCGGTCGGTTCGTTGGAAATTTTATTCCATCGCAATTCGCGTACCTTTTGCGCCGTTCAAGAGTCTTTTCAGATGAAAACTAGCGAGCCGGTCGGCCGGTTGGCTGCCGACGTGCGCTGCAAACGCCGCCATCACATCGGGATCGGCCGATTCCAGCTTGGCAAACGCCTTTAGATAGCTCTTTGTCGCCGGCGTCTCGTAATTCGCCGGCCGCAGCGGCTCGAACGCACGCATCGCTTCGGTCTTGCCTCTGAGCACAAGGTCGCCAACCGGGCGCCCACGAAAATCCTTGACCTTCTCTGCCAGCGTCGCGCTGACGCAAACGCGGGTGCCAAGATGCTTGTTAGCGGCTTCCAGCCGCGCCGCGACGTTGACGGTGTCGCCATAGGCCGTGTAGTCGAAAAACCGCTCGCCACCGAAATTGCCCACGATGGCCGGCCCGGCGTGGGCGCCGATGCGCGTGATGCCCAGCGCGATGCCTTTTTGCTGGCAACACTCCCGAAACGACTGGGCATATTCATCCAGCGCCAGCGCGCAATTGACGGCGCGGGCGCTATGGTCCGGCTGCTCGCCGGGGGCGCCAAACAGCACGTGCAAGGCATCGCCGACGATCTTGGCCACCGTGCCGTCGTGGGCGAACACGATATCAGTCATGCCGGTGAGGTATTCATTAAGAAGCGGCCCAAGCACGTTCGGCTCAAGCGTCTCCACCAGGGTGGTGAAACTCGCGATATCGGTGAATACCGTCGCGATGTCTCGGCGCTGGCCGCCGAGATCGATCGCGTCCACGTCGCTGGCGAGCCTTTGAGCGATATTGGGCGAAAAATAGCGCGAGAGCGAGGCATAGGCTCGCTCGGCCGCCAATTGCCGCCGCCTGCTTTCGCGCAGCAATTCCACATGGCGGATGGTCTTGGCGATCGTGAGCTCGAGATCCGGAAAATCGATCGGCTTGGTCAGGAAATCGAATGCGCCGCGGTTCATCGCCGTGCGGATATTGGCCATGTCGCCATAGGCCGAAACGATGATGGTCGAGAGTTTTTCTTCCGTCTCTTGCAACTTGCGCAGCAGCGTCAGCCCGTCCATGCGCGGCATGTTGATGTCCGCAATCACCATGTCCACGTCATGATTTGCCGCCAGTACAGCCAGGGCTTCGACGCCGTCGCGGGCGAACACAAAATCCACCGACCCCTCGCCGATCTGCCGCCGGAATTTCTGAACGAGCAGCGCCTCCATGTCCGGTTCGTCGTCGACGACGAGGATGCGTGAGGTCATGCGGCTCGTCCTACCAGTGCTTCGATTTCGTTACGCAGTATCACAAAATCGATGGGCTTGGTCAGCAGCGCCTCGGCGCCGGCCTCCAAAGCCTTGCGCTTGGTTTCCGCATCGCCATAGGCAGTGATCATGATGATCGGAACGTCGGGCCGCGCAGCTTTCGCCTTGGGCAGGAGTTCGAGACCACTCATCCCGGGCATATTGATGTCGGACAGCATCAGAATGAGCGAGGCGGCCGACGCATCGCAGATTAGCTGGAGCGCATTGTCGGCGGACTGGGCAAAATCCATGGTAAAGCGGCCGGAACGCAGGTCGCGCCGGAATTGCTGCCGAAACAGCACTTCGACATCGGGTTCATCGTCGACCACGAGAACGAGGAGTGTCACGCCCGTGCTCCTGTGTTTGCAAGCGAAGCTGCTGTGCGGGGAAGAACGATCCGGAACTCGGTGAACTCGCCGGGCCGCGTATCGACTTCGATCGAGCCGGCATGCTGCTTGACGATAATATCGTGACTGATGGAGAGGCCAAGGCCGGTCCCCTCGCCGGCTGGCTTGGTCGTGAAGAACGGATTGAACATCCTTTCCTTCACCTCCGGTGGAATCCCGGCGCCGTTGTCGCGAATCCTGATTTCGACCTTGTCGCCGAGGTTCTTGGTCGCGGCCGCAAGCTTGGGCTCGTAGTCGCCTCCATTCACCGCCGATTGGCGCTTGGTCGCCGCGTAGAAGCCGTTCGAGATCAGGTTGAGCAGCACGCGCGTAATCTCTTGGGGGAACAAATCGACCTCGCCGGCGGTCGGATCAAACGACCTCTCCAGCGTGATATTGAAGCCCTGCTTCTCGGCCCGCGCACCGTGATAGGCCAGATTGAGGCTTTCATCGACCAGAGCATTAATATCGACGGGCCGGTGCTGTCCCGCACCCTGACGCGAATGCAACAGCATGTTTTTGACGATTGAATCGGCGCGATTGCCGTGCTGCACGACCTTGTCGAGATTACTCCGCAACATGTCCGTAAGCTCGGTGATCTCGGCACGCGTTTTTTGGTCGAGTTGCACGTCCCGAAGGCCCGTTTGCAATTCATCGATAAGCTCGACAGAAACCGCTGAGAAATTATTGACGAAATTGAGTGGGTTCTTGATTTCGTGCGCAATGCCAGCAGTGAGTTGCCCGAGCGAGGCGAGCTTTTCCGTCTGGACCAGGCGGTCCTGGGTGGTTCGTAGATCCTCCAGCGACTTCACCAATTCCCGTGTTCGCGCCTGCACGCTTTCAAATAGGCGCACGTTCTCGATCGCGATCACCGCCTGGTCTGCAAACGCCTTGATGAGAGCAGCCTGCTTATCGTCGAACGCGTTCGCCTCGCGGCGTGCGGTCCCGATTGCGCCAATGACTTTGTCCTCCCGGATCATGGGAGCGAAGATCACTGAATTAAATCCGAAGTCACGCGCGAACTGCTGGGTTGCGGGCGGCGCGGCGGGATTGCCCAGCACCGGCGAGAATTGAATGGTCTGCCTCGAGAGCATCGTCAGGCCGCCGACGGTGCTGTCGTCCAGCGGACGCGGGTATCGCTCAATCAATCTCTCGAATCCCGGCTCGCCATCGACCGCAGGCATCTGCACCATCCCGTCTTGAAAAAGCTGCACCACCGCAAAGCGCGTGCCGAACAGGCGGAGCAGATTGCGCACGATCGCATCGAACACGGGCTTGGTATCCGTCATCGAGCCGCTAATCGAAGCAAGAATTTCTCCCGTCGCCGTCTGCTGCTCCAGTGTTTCGCTTAGTTCGCGCGTGCGCAGCTCCACCTTCTTTTCCAGATCGGCGTAGGATTCCTGCAGCCGTCCGGCCATGTCGTTGAATTGATCCGCAAGCGTTTCAAGTTCGTCGCCGGTCTTGACGGAAATGCGTTGTGCCAGATCGCCGCCGCCGATGCGCGCGGCGCCGGCACGCAATGCCTGGATCGGCACCACCATCCGGCTTGCAAGGAACATGCCGGCCACGAACGCGAGCGCGAGCGCCCCGAATAGCACAAAGCCGGCGCGCCGGATCGACGCATAGAGCGGCGCATAGGCCTCCTCGATCGGGGTTTCGACAAAAACCAGCCAGCCGAGGGGAGCAACCGACGCATAGGCGGTGAGCACCTTGTGGCCTGCAGTGTCCTCAGTTTCCTGGACTTGTTCGCCAGAATTATTGCTTCCGGGGGACCGAGTACTTCGCACCTGTGCCAAGCGCGACATGTCGGTATTACGAAGCACCAAGCTAATGTCAGGATGCGCGATAAGGCGACCTTTAGAGTCGACCACGTATGCGTGCCCGCGCTCTCCGACCTTGATCTTCGAAACTACGTCCCAGATGAACTTGAGGTTGACCTGTGCAATGCTCACACCAGCATCGCGTCGCGTTCCGGCGAGCGAAAGCACCATGTAAGGCTCGGATTGTCGGCGGAAATAAACCGGGCCGTAATAAACCTTGTGCGTTCTGGCTTCGGTGAATTCCGGTTTTTGAGAGTAGTCGGCGCCGCTGCCGATTACGTCCATTGCGAGCCGCGACACGCGCAGCTGCTCGTGGCCAGTGCCATCGATCTGTGCGAACTCCGTGATAGCAGGCACCTGGCGCAAGAGCCGAAGCGCATCGAAACGCCGCTGCTCAAGGGTGTTGTTCGACCAGGGCAGCTGCGTGGTCCAACCGACTTGGCGTTCGATCTCGGTGATGAACTGCTCGATCTTGCCGGCGGCAGCTTCGGCTTGCTCCCGCTGGATATTGATCAGCGACGCCTTGTGCTCCTGGTAGGAGAACAAAATCTCAAATGTGCCGTTCGCAACAAGCGCAAGAAGGACCACCGTGACAAACAACACGACGTATTTGATAAATAGCTTGCTGCGAATGACCGATACACGACGTCCCGACAGCGCACGACCGATTCGATCCGTCAGCGTGCGGAACGACCCGTCGCGATGGTCCGCGCCCGCTGTCATTCGATCATCCTTTCCTCACGCTTCGACCCTAGCGGAGCGGTCACCAGCATCATCAATATTGAATTGATCCTGCTTCATTCGATTACCTCGTCGGTGCGGGCGAGCAGCGACCGGGGAACGGTTAGCCCGATCGAGCGTGCGGTGCGCATGTTGATGAAAAGGCCAATGTGCGTCGGCTCCTGAAACGGCAGTTCGGCGATGTTGGCGCCTTTCAAGATGCGATCGACGTAGACTGCAGCACGGCCATAGTCCTCACCCACGTCGCTGCCATAAGACATCAGAGCGCCGTCGCGCACCTCGAAGGAATAGTTATGCATCGCGGGCAAGTCACGCACGAGGCATTGATCGATGATGGTGCGGCGGTTCCTGACGGTCAGCGGATCGGCGGTGATGAGAAGGGCTTCCGCGTGCTCGCTCTCGGCCTTCGCGATCGCAGGCGAGATATCGGCAGCGGTGGTCACCGCAAGCGACAGCAGCTCGACCTTGAGCATCGCGGCCGCCTGACGCGTGCGCTCCGCGACCAACCGATGCTGCGCATTCGCTGGAACCCACATCAACGCCACTTTGCGCGCCGTTGGCACCATTTCGAGCAACAGTTGGAGCCGCTTCGCGGCGACCGTCTCATTGCCGGTGGTGAACCCGGTCACGTTGCCGGTTGGGCGCGCGATGCTCTTGGTCAGTCCGAGCGCGACGGGATCGCCGATCAGCGCCAACACGATCGGAATATCGCGTGTCGCCGCGGTCAATGCGCGCGCTGCGGGCTCGGTTGCGGAAACGATCACCTCCGGCCGCCGCGCGACCAGCTCGCGCGCAAGCTCGGGCAGCCGCTCGATGCGGCCGCCCGCGGCACGAATGTCGTAGGCGATGTTACGCCCTTCCACATAGCCAAGCCCGGCCAATGCTTCAGCGAGCTTGTGAGCGCCCGGCGTGTTGCTGCCGGCGGAGAATAGGACACCGACCCGATGCAGCTGGGGCTCGGCGACCAACGCCGGGCTCCAAAGTCCAGCGGCCACAGCGAGCCATGCGGCAAGCCATCTCATTCGATCACCTTATCAGCGCGGCCGAGAAGTGGCAGCGGAATGCTGAGGCCGAGCGCCTTGGCGGTCTTGAGGTTGATGGCCAGTTGGAATTTGGTGGGCTGCTCGACGGGAAGATCGGCCGGCTTGGCGCCTTTCCGGATCTTGTCGACGTAATACGCCGCGCGGTGGAACTGGCCCGCCATATCCGGCGCGTAGCTCATCAGGCCGCCGGCCTCGGAGTGGCCTTCGATCCCATAGATCGCCGGCAGGCGGTGCTTCGCTGCAAAGTCAATGATGCGCGCTTTGTGAACAATGAGGGTCGGGTCCGCCAGCACCAGCAGCGCGCCGACGCTCGCCTTGGCGATCGTTTCGAAGGCACGGTCGAGTTCAGCCGGGCCTCGCGCTCCGACCTCGCGAAGCTGCAAGCCCAGCACGCCAACCGCCCGCTCGGTTGCTTTCAGCATCTGGGTTTGGAAGATCGCGTTGGCCGGATTCCAGAGAACCGCCACGCGGGAAAGCTTGGGAACGACTTCCTTGAGCAGCTGCAAGGACTTGCCCGACACCTCGGCTGTCTGCGATGAGGTTCCAGTCACGTTGCCGCCCGGTCGTGCAAGGCTTGTGACCAGGCCGGAGGCGACGGGGTCGGAGACATCCAGCATGACGACGGGGATCGTCTTGGTCGCCGCTTTGGCAGCCAGCGATGCTTGCGTCACCACCGCAACGATCACGTCGACATTGAGCCGGACCAGCTCCGCGGCAAGGCCGGGGAGCCGTTTAAACTTTCCTCCTGCGAACCGGTACTCGATCAAAATGTTTTTGCCCTCGACATAGCCGAGCCCACGGAGCGCTTGCAGGAAATTGCGGTCGCGGGGCGACAGCTCCGTGGCAGGCGACAGGTAGCCGATCCGCGGAATTTTCCCCGCCTGTTGCGCGCGCGCCGCTAGCGGCCATGCCGCCGCCGCGCCGCCAACAAGCATGACGAAATCCCGCCGCCTCATGCCCGGGACCCGCTACTAGGAAATGGGATCATCGTGGCCAACTCGATACTCAATGTAAGTGACTAAGTTACGCAGCACGTCCGACCCGGGTTTCGATTTCGTCGCGCAGCATCACAAAGTCGATGGGCTTGGTCAGCAGCGCGTCGGCGCCGCCCTCCAAGGCCTTGCGCTTGGTTTCCGCATCGCCATAGGCGGTGATCATAATGATCGGAACGTCGGGCCGCACAGCTTTCGCCTTGGGCAGCAGTTCGAGACCGCTCATCCCCGGCATGTTGATGTCGGAAAGAATCAGGATAAGCGAGGCACTTCCCGCATCGCGGATGCATTGCAGCGCCATGGGAGCGGATTGGGCAAACTCCATGGTAAAGCGGCCGGCGCGCAGGTCGTGCCGGAATTGCTGGCGAAACAGCACCTCGACGTCGGGTTCATCG
>Ga0307436_1000143_pt1 | contig 29954 bp, 28 predicted proteins | sample SalMarWE160440MG_FD_202513 | JGI IMG/M metagenome (GOLD analysis project Ga0307436, IMG submission 202513) | Salt marsh sediment microbial communities from the Plum Island Ecosystem LTER, Massachusetts, United States - WE1604-40 | ecosystem: Environmental > Aquatic > Marine > Intertidal zone >...
TCCATGAGTTCCGGGAAGGCGCTTCTCATCCCGCTCATTATTCCCCTGCAAAGGTCCCGCACCGATGCAAGGTCCGCCGTATCCAGCACCCCGGAATCCAGGATTATGAGGCTGGCCACCTGGTCCCCAAGGTCAAAGGGGTGAAACCGGGGCTGCTTGAGTATCTCCCTCAGCCGTTCACCGCGGCGAATGAGTCTTACGGTCTCCTCTTCCAGGTGAACCCCGAACTTGGTGAATGCCTCGACCTCGATGAACCTCGAGTAGTCTATCTTGAGTTTTTCTGCCATCATCTTCATCGACCGTGACTGGGCCTTTCCGCCTATCCGCGATACGGACCGTCCCACATCCACGGCGGGACGTATGCCCTTGTTGAAAAGGGCTGGGTCAAGGTATATCTGTCCGTCCGTAATCGAGATGAGGTTCGTGGGGATATAGGAGGATATGCGCCCCTGCTGTGTCTCGGCTATTGGGAGAGCCGTTATGGAGCCTCCACCGTGTCTGCCGTGCAGTTTCGAAGACCTCTCCAGCAGGCGCGAATGTATGAAGAATATGTCCCCGGGGTATGCCTCCCTTCCGGGGGGCCTCTTCAGGAGAAGACTCAGTGAGCGGTAAGCCTCGGCATGTTTGGACAGATCGTCGTAAACAATAAGGACATCCTTTCCCCTGTCGAGGAAATATTCGGCCATGGCCGTGGCGCTGTATGGGGCAATGTACTGAAGCCCGAATGAGGCCGATGCATCGGCGGCAACGATGATCGTCCTTGACAAGTCGCCGTACGTCTTTATCTCCTCGATCACCCTCAGGACGTGGGATGTCTTCTGCCCCACAGCCGCATAGATGGAAATTACATCGGAATTCTTCTGGTTGATGATGGTGTCGACACCAATGGACGTCTTGCCTGTTGAGGAATCCCCGATGATCAACTCCCTCTGGCCCCTGCCGATGGGCAGCATGGAGTCCAGCACCTTGAGCCCGGTATAGAGAGGCTGTGCCACAAAATCCCTCTTTACGAGGGGGGGCGCATCCCTTTCCGCGGGGTACGGCGTAGTACCCTGGGGTTTCGGACCTCCGTCGAGGGGGTTGCCGAGGGCATCGAGCACCCTTCCCAGGAGACTCTCACCGACATTTACCGAGGCGATCCGCTCCGTCTTATATGCCTTGTCGCCGGCCCTTATACCGTTTTGCACGGTAAGCAGAACTACGCCTATAAGGTCTCTGCCGAGGTCAAAAACCATCCCCTCGTCGCCGCTTTCAAACTGAATGAGCTCGTATAGTCTGGCATCCCTCAGTCCGGCGACCTTCGCGATGTCATCGCCTACGGACAGAACTATGCCTTCTTCCGTCACTGCGAAGGAGAATCTGCTCTTTCCGGCCTCCTCCTTAAGTTTTTCCCAAAAAACGGCAAATTCATTTTTCATCTAAACCGTCTCTTTGAGCCTTTTTCTGAAAAGGTCGACCTGTCCCGACAGTGAAAAATTGTAGACCTTGTCATATGCCTTAATTCTGGCCCCGGCGATAAGGTTCTCATCTATGGCGGTGTCTACGGCCACCTTTCTCGAAAGAAGCGATTCGAGGGTCGCGCCGAATTTCTCCAGTTCCTCACCGCCGAGAGGATAGGCCGAGGCAATCTCGACCCTGATCTCTTCGTCCTTTCCTCCCATCCCCGAAAGGTCCTTTGCAATTTCTTCAAGACCCTTCAGAAGCCTTCTGTATACGGCCCTGTGGATGTCCTCGTCGGAGAGGTCCTTCAAAAGATTTTCGGCCATGACGCATGCCGTATCTATCGCTTCGTCCTTCAGTTCCGCCTGCAGTCTCTTTTTCTCCGCATCGAAAATGGCCTTATCCCTTTCGATCACTCTGCCGGCCTCCTCTTCGGCCCTGCCCAGCAGTCTCTTCTTTTCTTCCATGGCCTCTTCCTGCAGCCTTTCGAGAGTCTGTGCCCTGAGGTCCTTTAGCCGGGCCATCTCTTCCCCGTACTTTTCCCTGAGTTCCAGCGCGTCCTGTCTTGTCTTTTCCGCGTCCTGAACGGTCTTGTCTATCGCGGCCCTGCGCTTTTCAATGATCTCGCGCACCGGTTTATAGAGGAGTCTCTTCAGGATGAACAGCAGGACGATGAAATTCACTATCTGGAAAAGGAAAGTGGTGAGGTCGAATTTCATTTAACCACGTACCCGATCAGAGGATTTGCAAAGAGAATAATCAGCGCGATAACGAAGGCATAGATGGCGATTGATTCGATCAATGCCATACCGATAATAAGAGTCCTTGTGATCTGGGCCGCCGCCTCGGGCTGCCGGGCTATTGCGTCAAGGGCCTTCGTGAGCGATTCACCCAGCCCCCTCGCCGGACCGTATCCCCCGATGGCCATGGCCAGCGCGGCCGAGATTATCGAAACGGAAATTATTATTGTCAACGCATCCATTGCAGCCTCCTTTCATCCCTCCGGCGTGATGCCGGTCGCTATGAATACAAGGGTCAATATGCCGAAAATATACGCCTGTATGAGTCCGATAACGATGTGAAGCAGGTCAAAAGGGATGGGCGCGAGGAGCCCGACCACTCCGATGAGTATGGCCGCTATCATCTCCCCGCTCAGCATGTTCCCGAAGAGCCTCACTGCCAGCGCTATCGTCCTCGTTACCTCCGCCATGAGATGTATGGGCAGCAGCAGCCACGTGGGCTCCCTGTAGTGAGAGAAATAGCCTTTGATGCCCCTGGTCTTAATGCCGAAGACATGGGTCATCGAGTATGAGATAACGGCGAAGGCAAAGGTCGTGTTCAGGTCCGCCGTCGGGGTGTTCAACCCCGGAAGGAGGCCTATGAGGTTCGAGAACCCGATCAGGATCCATATTGTTCCCAGTACGGGCACGGCAGCCCATGGCTCCACGGGCAGCACCTCCGTAACGGTCTTTTCGACCGCCTCGAAAGTGGCCTCGATGACTTCCTGCAGGGCTGAAGGCCTTATGGAAAGCCTTCTCGTGGCAAGGAACGATATGACCGATATAATGGCCATTACAACCCACGTCGTAACTACGGTGTCGGCAATGTGCAGCCGGCCGATCGAGAAAACAATCTCGGGTGAGATGCCGATTCTCCTCATGGCTGAGATTTCCTTAGCAGGAAATACCAGACGTTGTAAATGCCGACGGCTATGCCGATGATTATGAATGTTATGGTCCAGGATATTTCGCCCCCGAGCTTTCCGTCCATATACCTCCCGAGATAGGCCCCTGCAACAACGGGGATGACGAAGAGCCATCCGCCGACACCGAGCATCTGGGCGTAATGCCAGAAACGGGACTTCTCCTTTCGGGCCTTCACAAGTTCCTCCGCGGACTTTTCAACCTTCTCGGAGAACCTCCTGTCCTTCACCGGGCCCTTCCCTTGACAAAGGCGATGCTTTTCTCCAGGAAGGCCCTTTCGATGCCCTCGATCATCCCGCGCATGGCAGTCTCGGATTCGTCCCTTTTCGTGACGGTATTTTCGATAATAGCGGCAAGTTTATCGGCGTCGGTGCTTTCATATACATCGCGCGATGTGAGGGACAGGACGCCATTCCTTATGCCGAGTATCCCGCCGTCGACGGCAAGAAAAAACTCTTTTCCGCCCGCGTCCGTGTAGTAGCAGAGTGAAGGCTCAAGGACCGTCAGGAAATCCGTGTGGTCTCTCATTATCCCGAAAAAGCCCGTTCGGTCCTTCAGCCTTACATGTTGTATATCCTTTTCGATTATCTTCAGAGGGGTGACTATCCTGAATTTGAAGGCCGGACCGCTCACTTTATCTCCTCCAGATCTCCGACCATGAAAAAGGCCTCCTCGGGAATATCGTCGCCTTTGCCCTCAAGAATCATTTCACAGCCGTCGAGCGTCCTGCCGACCGGGACATGTTTACCTTTCCTGCCGGTGAAATCCTCGGTGAGGAAAAAGGGCTGGCTGAGAAACCTTTCCAGTCGCCTTGCCCTGCCGACAACCACCCTGTCTGAATGAGAAAGTTCTTCTATGCCCAGTATGGCGATAATATCGAGCAGTTCCCTGTACCGCGAAAGATGTTCCCTGACGGTTTGGGAGATGTCGTAGTGCCTCTCCCCCACTTCTTCGGGACTGAGGAATTTCGATGTCGAAAGGAGGGGATCGATGGCGGGATAGAGGCCCTTCGAAGCTATCTCCCGTGAAAGGACGACAGACGTATCGAGATGGGGAAACACGTTGGCCACCGCCGGGTCGGTTATATCGTCGGCCGGCACGTAGATCGCCTGAACGGAGGTGACGGAGGCGTTCCTTGTCGACGCAAGCCTTTCTTCCACCTCCGCAAGTTCCGAAGATAACGTGGGCTGATAGCCCACCCTTGAAGAAAGTCTGCCCAGAAGGACCGACACCTCGTTTCCGGCCTGGACAAAGCGATATACGTTGTCTATCAGGAAGAGCACGTCTTTGCCCAGCTCATCCCTGCAATATTCCGAAAGGGTGATGGCGGCAAGAGGGGTCCTGAACCTGATGCCCGGGGCCTCGCACATCTGGCCGAAGACGAGTATCGCGTTCTTCATGATACCCTGCCTCTGCATCTCTCTCCAGAGTTCGTGGCCTTCTCTCATCCTTTCTCCTACGCCGCAGAATATGGATGTGCCGGCATAGACCTTCACGATCTTGTAGATGAATTCCATCAGGAGGACCGTCTTGCCGACTCCCGCCCCTCCGAAAAGACCGATCTTTCCTCCCTTCGGAAAGGGCGACAGCAGGTCTATTATCTTGATGCCCGTCTCGAGTATCCCCGACGGAGACACCTGTTCTTCGAGGGCAGGAGGGGACTTGTGGATGGGTACGGAATTGCAGCCCGAGATTGCGGGCTCACCGTCGATCGGCTCGCCGAAGGCGTTAAAGACCCTGCCGAAACAGCTTTTCCCCGCAGGAATAAGAAGAGGCGTCCCCGAAGGCGTTACCGCCATGCCCCTCTTCAGCCCCTGGGTGAACCCGAGGGCGATCGCCTTTGCCGCAGAACGGCTGGTATGGTCATGGACTTCGAGGATGAGTTCCGTACCGTCGGGTTTCTTCACGATGAGAGAGTCATTGATGTTCGGAAGCCCCCCGCTGAATTCAATTTCCACGACATCTCCATGGACCGCTGTGATGACCCCTTCCATAAGATAAATTGTATCACCATATGGACACGATTTATTTGCCCCGGAGTGACAAAGGGGTCAGGGCAGATTTATGTGATAAATGTCTGTTAGATGGGAGACCTTCGGCCCTGTCCCGCTTTGACATCCATTCTTTATAAATGCTAAAATTCAAATCCCAAAACCATTTTTTCACTCGCGGCGATGAAACCGGAATATGGACATTAAGAAGATCGAAAAAGGCGTAAAGCTCATCATCGAGGGGATCGGGGAAGACCCCGAAAGACCGGGCATGAAGGATACGCCGTCCCGCGTGGCGAAAATGTACCAGGAAATTTTTTCCGGTCTTGAGACGCCTACGGAAGAGATCCTGGGTCATATCGCCGGTGAAAGCCATGATGAACTGGTCCTTCTGAAGGACATCCCCTTCTACTCGGTGTGCGAACATCATTTGCTCCCCTTTATCGGGAAGGCGCACGTCGCATATATACCGGGTGCGGGAAAGATCGCGGGTATAGGGGAACTCGCCAAGGCGGTCGAAATACTGGCGAAAAGGCCGCAGGTGCAGGAGCGGCTTACCACCCAGCTTGCCGACATGATCATGGAAAAACTGAAGCCGAAGGGAGCGATGGTGATCATCGATGCGGAACACCTCTGTCTTTCCATGCGGGGCATGAAGAAACCGGGAGCGCATACCGTGACATCGGCGGTGAGGGGCCTCTTCAGGACGAAGGAGTCGACGCGGCAGGAGTTACTGGAGCTCATCAAGAAGAGAGATTAATAATCAAGGAGGCATTATGGCGGCAAAGATTATAAGCGGAACGGAGATCGCGGCACAGATCAGGGAGGAGCTGAAGAAGGAAGTCGCTGAAATGAAAGAAAAGAACGGGGTGGTCCCGGGGCTGGTCACCATCCTGGTGGGCAAGAACCCCGCCTCTGTAAGCTACGTCACCGGAAAGCAGAAAACGGCCCATGACCTCGGCTTCAATTCAGTCCAGGACGATCAGCCCGAAGATATATCGGGAGAGGACCTGCTCAAACTCGTCGACAAGTATAACAAGGACCCTAAGATACACGGCATCCTCGTCCAGCTTCCCCTCCCTAAGCACATCAATGAGAAGAAAGTCCTCAACGCGATAGACCCCGACAAGGACGTGGACTGTTTCCATCCTGTAAATGTCGGACGGCTGATGATCGGCGGCAATGAAGCGAGGTTCCTTCCCTGCACGCCCGCCGGAATCCAGGAACTGATCGTCCGCTCCGGGGTCGAGACCTCCGGCGCGGAGGTTGTCGTCGTGGGCCGCTCGAACATAGTCGGTAAACCGATAGCGATGATAATGCTTCAGAAAGGGAAGGGGGCCAATTCGACGGTAACTGTCGTGCACACGGGGACGAAGAACATGGAAGACCACTGCAAGCGTGCCGACATCCTTATTGTAGCTGCCGGAGTACCAGGCCTTGTGAAACCCGAGTGGATCAAGCCCGGCGCCTGCGTTATAGACGTTGGGGTGAACAGGGTCGGTGAAAAGAAGAGTGAGAAGACAGGGAAGATGATCCCCATTCTCAAGGGCGATGTGGACTTCGATGCCGCCAGGGAGATCGCAGGGGCGATAACGCCTGTGCCCGGCGGCGTGGGCCCGATGACTATTACGATGTTGATGAAGAATACCGTTGCGTCGGCCAAATTGGCGGCGGGGATAGAGTAAGTGCGGGGTAAAGCCGTCATACCCGCGAAAGCGGGTATCCAAGGTAGGCATAACTACTTTAAGAGAATGGATTCCCGATTAAGAACTTCGGGAATGACGACCTCAAAAAAAGCTTTTTTACGATGAGGTCAAGTATAGAAAAGTTGATCAGGAGTAACAAATGTCAGACACGTCGGCGATAAAGAACAGCAGGATATATTTGGAGCGGGTGGCTGCGCTGAAGGAAAAAAGGCCCTACTCACCATGCCGGGCGGCATGTCCGGCTCACACGGACGTTCAGGCATATGTGGGTCTTATTGCCCAGGGCCGTTACAACGAGGCGTTCGATGTGATAACATCGGTAAACCCCGTCGCCTCGGTCTGCTCGATGATATGCCACCACCCTTGCGAACAGGCGTGCAGGCGCTGTGCCATCGACGAGCCCCTTTCCGTGAGGCACCTGAAACGGTTCGCCATCGAGAAATCGAAGGAATACAGGCGCAGCAAGCGAAGGCTGGTCGGGAAGACAAGGGGCAAGAGCGTCGGCATTATCGGCTCCGGACCTTCGGGGCTGGCTGCGGCCGACGACCTCGCCAGTTTCGGCTACAACGTCACTATTTATGAACGCCACCCCGTGCTGGGAGGCATGCTGGCGTCGGCGATACCTCCCTACCGTCTGCCGAGAGAAGCGTTGAAAGAGGATATCGATGACGTCGTTGCCAAGGGCATCGAGGTGAAGACGAACTGCGAGATAGGCAGAGACGTGAAGCTGGAAGAGATTATAGGGAAACATGATGCGGTGCTTATCGCCGCCGGCCTTTCCCGGAGCCGCTCCCTGAACATCCCCGGCGTCGAAGGGCCGGGCGTCTTGCTGGCCATACCTTTTCTGGAGGATGTCGCTTTTGAAAGGAAGCCGGAACTTGGGAAGAAGGTCCTTGTAATAGGAGGAGGGAACGTGGCCATGGACGTTGCCAGGACCGCCCGCAGACTGGGCGTTAAGGACGTCTCAATGGTCTGTCTCGAAAGCGCCGAGGAGATGCCCGCCTGGAAGTGGGAAGTCGACGAGTCACTGGAAGAGGGGATTGCCGTTGACCACCGCTGGGGGCCGAAGTCCGTCAAGCGGCAGGAGGGCAGGGTGCGGGGGCTGGAAGTGGTAAAGGTGAAGTCTGTCTTCGATGAGAACGGACGCTTCAATCCGGCCTTCGACCATAACGACACGAAGGTCATCGAGGCGGATACGATAATTATCACCATCGGCCAGATGTCGGACAATTCTTTCCTGAAGGATAGTCCCGTCAAGGTGGATGAGAGGGGCCGCCTCACCTGGGACCCGAAGACGCAGATGAGCAGCGCGAAGGGTGTCTTCGTCTCGGGCGAGATCGTGACCGGCCCGGGTTCAGCCATCGCTGCGGTGGCCAACGGGCACCGGGCCGCGCTTGCGATTCATCTTTATTGTCAGGGAGAGACTATAGAGGGAAGACTCCCGGAACAGGAAAAGGAGAAGATCGAGCAGATGCCGGCGGACCTGGTTGAAAAGATTTCCCGTGAGCCGCGGCAGAAGATAAAGCATCTTGCCCCGGAGGTCCGATGCGACACCTTTGTCCATTTCGAGATCGGATACGACGAAGAAGAGGCGCTGAGGGAAGCGGGCCGTTGCCGCGGTTGCGGCGGCGGGGCCGTGGTGGACCCGGACAAATGCATGGCCTGTCTGACCTGCATGAGGGTTTGTCCGTACGGAGCTCCGGTGGTCACCTCAGTCTCCGAGATACGGCCCGAATACTGCCAGGCGTGCGGGCTCTGTGCTCCGGAATGCCCGGCCGAGGCGATCAGTATGGTGAGTTACGACGTCCGGGAGTTCAGGGAGACGATACCCCAGGTTGTGGGTAAAATAGACCCGAAAAGGGAAGATCCTGTCATCGTCGCCTTCGTGTGTACTCACCATGTCGGCGTCCTTGGCTTCGAGCTTCCCGGAAATGTGCGTGCTGTCCCGGTGCACTGCACCAGCCGTGTCGACATCCTCGATATCATGAAGGCAATCGAAAGCGGCGCCGACGGGGTTGCGGTGGTCCGCTGCTACGAAGATACGTGCAAGTACAGGGATATTGCTCCGCGTGTGAAGGCGCGCGTCAGGCGGGGGCGGGAACTTCTTGCCATGCTGGGCATGGAGGCGGGACGCCTTGAATTGCTTTCCGCTTCCGGCGGCGACGGAGGGAATACCTACTCGACTGTATGTTCCGGATTCTCGGAGAGGATAAGTCAGATGGGACTGAGGGGCGTGAAATAGTGATGTGTGTGAAAAGCGTGAATGAGCTCAACGTAAAGGAGTAACAGATTATGATCGTTGGATCGCAGAAACCGATTGAAGAAATCTGGGAGATGGTGAAGGACTTCAAGCGTGTGCTTGTCTTCGGGTGTAATACCTGCGTTGCCGTCTGCCATGCGGGGGGCGAAAAGGAGGCCGAGACGATCGCGTCCATGATCCGCGTGAAGGCGGCACAGGAAGGCAAGGCGATGGAGGTTAACCACATGGGGGCCATGCGCCACTGTGAGCCAGAATACTTCGACCCTGTCATAGAAGAGGTAAAGACCTACGACCTCGTACTTTCCACCGCCTGCGGTGTGGGGGTGAACTTCCTGTCAGACAGGACCGGGACCATCCCCGTCTATCCGGGCATCAACACTTCCTTTTACGGGACGGTGACCGAGCCGGGCGTGTTCGAGGAGGTCTGCGCCGGCTGCGGGAACTGTATCCTGCACCTGACGGGAGGCATCTGTCCCATAGCACGGTGCGCGAAGTCGATCATGAACGGACCCTGCGGCGGTACGAACAACGGCAAGTGCGAGATTAGCCAGGACGTTGACTGCGCCTGGTACCTTATCGTGGAGCGGATGAAGAAACTCGGCACGCTGGAGAAGCTCTCCGAGGTGCTTCCGCCCCGTAACTGGTCTACGTCGCGCGACGGCGGCCCGCGGAGGATATCACTGGAACACATCCGGGCCTACGAGGAAGAGGAAGAAAAGAAGACCGGGCCGGCGGGAGGTAAGAAACAATGAAGAGCGGAAGCAACCTGGAAAGAGTCATCGCAAGCGGGGCACCGGCGGTAACGGCGGAGCTGGGCCCTCCCATGAGCGCCGATGCCCATGAGATAATAAAGAAGGCGCAGATGCTTAAGGGTTTCTGCGATGCTGCAAACGTTACGGACTGTCAGACCGCGGTCGTGCGCGTATCGAGCATTGCCGCTGCCGCGATAGCTCTGAGGGAAGGGCTTGAGCCGGTCATGCAGATGACCTGCCGCGACCGTAACAGGATAGCGATTCAGGCGGACCTGCTCGGGGCCGCCGCCCTCGGTCTCAGGAACTGTCTCTGTATCGCTGGCGACCACCAGAAGTTCAGCGCCGCAGGAAGGCTCAAGGGGCACCCCGGCGCGAAGAACGTCTACGATATCGACACCCCCCAGCTCCTCGGAATTCTCAGGAAGATGAGGGACGAGGGCCTGCAGGAAGGGGGTGACCCGCTGGAGGTGGCGCCGAAGTTTTTTATAGGTGCTGCCTGGACGCCCATGGGCGACCCCATCGACTTCAGACCCATAAGGCTCATGAAGAAGGTGAACGCCGGGGCCGATTTCATCCAGACACAGGGGATCTACGATATCGAGCTTTTCCGGTCGCAGATGGAGAAGATACGGAACATGGGCCTTCATGAGAGGACGGCGATACTCGGCGGGATCATCGTTCCGAAAAGCGCCATGATGCTTAAGTACATGGATTCCTCCGTCGCCGGCGTGTCAGTTCCCAAGTCTCTCATCGACAGGATGATGAAGGCGAAGCAGGCGGCCGGGGACGACAAGAAGAAGGCGAGGGAACTGCAGGAGGCCGAGGGGCTCAAGATCACGGTGGAGCTTGTCCAACAGGTGCTGGAAACTCCCGGTGTCAAGGGTGTGCACATCCAGGCCATCGAGTGGGAAAGCGCAATCGAGGGAATAGTCAAGGCCGCGGGACTCTATCCCCGTCCGAATATCCCAGGGGAGTAAGGACGTTGATTCTGAAAACGGCATATAGCCACATAAGGCACAAAAATTACGCAAAAAACAATAGCTGAAAGGGCGGCAATGCTCAACAAACGGGTGACGAATTTCACTAACATCTTTTTTTGATTTTATGTGTTCTATGTGCTTTTTGTGGCTCATCTGCTCTTTTCAGGTTTATATGATAAGAATTCATCCGACGCTGTTCGCTGGCTGATTGGCGAAAATCTACTTCCGGACCATCGCATTCGCCAATATCTCAGGTTCAAATCCCGGCGCGACCTGACCGCTGCGTGCGTACAGGTAAAGAGCGGCCTGGAATATCGCCTGCAGAGCGGACTGGATCAGGGCAAGGCCTATGAGATAAACCGTTGCCAAAACGACGCCAACGATTGTCCCTGCCCCGCTGCCCGTCGCAAATCCCAATACGATAAAGACGATGGCCGGAATGCCGAGAAGAAAGAAGACCAGGCCGAAGCTGAAATTGCCGATCAGTTGCTGTCCCCAGGTCTTCTTGAGGAGAACTGTGGACTCTTTTAATGCAGTAAACGGTCCTTTCTTTTCGACGACCAGAACAGGAACGACCAGGAAACTTGCCACTGTCCATGCCACGCCCAACAGGCCGGCAACCAGCTGGCCCAATCTTTCCGAGCGGTCTTCAATTACACGAAGGATCAGCCCCACGGTAGCCGAGATCAAGGCCCAACCGGCAATCAAGGGAAGAAGTGAAGCAGCGGCCCGCAGTCCGTCCGATACGGTCGGATTGCCCCCTTCCATGCGGACCCTGGCGCAGGCAACAATGGCTGCGTTAAAGAATACGATCACGAAGTAATTGCAGAAATAAAAAAGAAAGAGCGTTGCATAATAAACGATGTGAGCGCCGGTCGACGCGTCCCCGCCCGGGGGTTGCCAACTGCCACTGGCGATTAACGGGATTGCAAATGATGCAAGCACAACGAGGCAGCAAACACCCGAGATGAGCGGAAAGACCAATATCTCCTTGTCCTTCTTGAGTACCTGCCATGAAGCCCCCATCAAAGACCACGTACTTGAAAATTTGCCCATAACCATCCTCCTGTCATTTTGTTGACGTTATGATTGAAGCTTTACTCGTCGAATCTTTAAGCCTACTCCCCCAAGCAAAGACATCTGTTCCTGCATCTTATTGCCTGTCCTTTTCCGTCAGGCTTGTTCATTTCTTCCCGATTTCCTCTAACAGATGGAGCGTCCTCAGATCCCGCTCCCCCCGGAAGTACTTGTCAAGGACCCGTTCAAACAGCGACTGTCGACCTGCCACATGAGCAAACAGCGTCATGGACGATTTGAGCTTCATATCGTCGGGGTAACCGAAGATTTCTGAAACCGATCGTCCCTCGACGCCAAGAACGGCTTCCGTGCATTCCGGAAGCCTCTTCCCAAGGACCGGATGTTTCAGATACTGCCGGGCTTCTTCCATGCTTTTGATGGCATAGTATCTCGAAGTTGAACTGCGGCCCAGCCCGTCGATCTGGGGGAATATAAACCACATCCAGTGAGTCCGCTTCTCGCCCTTCCTCAACTCCGCAAGCACGTTGTTATAGATGCCTTCCTGAGCCTTCGTGAAGCGGCTCAGGTTGAAAGGGTCATGATCGTCATGTTTATTTTCTTTTTTTGTCATGTTTGACTCCCTGCATGCGAGAATGATGAGACAAGGGCAGCCTGACCTTTCGCTGTTCTTTCATGGTTCTTTCCCTGCCTGGTATGAAAGTCATATGCATAAGTCTGCATCAGCGATATGTCGCTGTCAAGGAAGATCCGCTCGTTTCGGAGGAAATCGAGGGTTGACGCCCATACAGGGCCCACCGTAAAATTGATGACTGCCTGAGAAAAGGAGGGCGTATGACGGCAAATGCAAACATGCTCCTGCTGGTCCTGAGCGGGATCGTGGTAGGGATAGGAGCTTCATTCAGCGGGTTGGGCGGAGGGTTTCTTATGGTTCCCCTTCTGCTCTTCCTGGGATATTCGGCTCAGAAGGCGGTCGGCACGTCCTTTCTCGCCATAGTGGTAATCTCCATATCCGCGCTCGTGGCACACAGTAAACTGGCCGACGTCGATTACCGGGTCGGGATCCTGCTTGGCATCGGCGGCATTGTCGGCGCCCAGATCGGTGCGCGTCTCGTGGAGCACGTTCCTACGGACAGCTTCAAGAAGATCTTCGCCTTTGTACTGGTAGGACTCGCCCTGTATCTGTTCGTCAAAAAGTAGGGCGCACCTTCCAGTTGCATAAATCCTGCATAAAAATCTTCAAGAAGCGCGGAAGGGGTAGCGAAAAATGTCTTGTAGCGACACCTTCCAGCCCTTGAGAGAGGTCTGCCAGCCTTTTTCCGGAAGTCACAAACATTGGTCCTCATTTATGTGAAAGATGGATCGATCATGTCGTCATTACAAGACTCTTTCGATGTTCCTTCCGCACTTGATCGCAACGTTAGGGTGTATTCACCTGTCGGGCAAGGCCTCTTATGGCCATTTCATGAGGAAATCTTCGATAACGGGGCACAGCTCTCTTCCCTTCTCTTCCTGAATGAAATGGCCGCAATCACCGTATCTCATAACCTCAGAGTTTGAGAAGAGTCCCGACCACCTGTTCAATTCCCTCTCTCTGAAAGCAATATCTTTCATGCCCCACAGGATAAGCGCGGGCTTGTCCCTGATCCTGTCCCGCTGAGACCAGAGAGAGTCAAGCCAGTCACTTGAGCCTATGATGCGTTTTGGAAATATCCAGCACCCCTTTCGTTCGCTGGGTTTCTCCAGCGGTTTGAAGTAATGCCGATGGATTTCAGGTGGAAGCCTGGAAGGATCGCCCATCAGCTTCTTCATCAGGACCCGTATGAAAAAATTGAAGCGCCTGATCAGGAACTTTCCGATCGGTCCGCCCATAAACCTGCTGAACCTCTCATAGTAGGGGTCGCCTCTTACTGACCACATCCACGTGTTCATAATTATGAGGCGTTTCACGGTCGCCGGTGATTTGATCGCATATGAGACGCCGATCGGTCCGCCCCAGTCCTGGACGATGAGAGTAAGATCCTTCAGATCCAGCCTTTCAATAATGCGGTTGAGATTGACGGCATGGTCCTCCGGATAATATGACCAGTTCCAGGGTTTATCGGAGAGGCCGAACCCGATGTGGTCCGGTGCGAGGCACCGGTATTTTCCCGAGAGACCCTTGACCAGATGCCTGTAGAGAAAAGACCAGGCGGGATTGCCGTGAAGCATGAGTATGGGCTCGCCCCTTCCTTCATCGACATAATGCATTTTTCCCATTTCAAGCTGAAGGAAGTGCGATTCAAAGGGGTACTCCTTCCTGTCTATCCAAGAGGCTTCATGCATGCGTCATCCCGTCTTCTCGATTCCGACGGCCTATTTCTGCTTCGCAACGGCGTTGTAGACCCAGGCGATGATCGCCCCGGCCACGGCGCCGTCGATGAACCCCCATACCGCGCCGACTATACCGCCGAAAAAAGTCGGCCTGAAGCCTATGTAGACGGAGGACATCGCTGCAACGAAGCCCGATCCCCAGCCGACAAGCCACGAAGACCAGCCGATAAAGAGCATATACAAGCCCCACAGAACGCCGCCCGCTATCATCAGCGCCTTCACATTGAGTCTGCCCATTTTCATCCCCCTTTCTTTCTTCCGGCCGACCGCATGCCAAACGTCGGCGACGGGTTGTTATGTCTTAAGTATATCTCCAAATAGCGCCTCTTACTTGCCGGTCACCATCAAAGGGGTGTCAAATGAACAGGAAGTTTCTTCCGTTACCTGATACTCGCGAATGACATTCGGGATACTGTCTTGCCAAAGAGCCCAGGAGTGCCCCTGGCTTTAAAAGGGCTCGATATGATTGCCAGAGTGGTCGTGTGGCCTTTGGTGTTTCAGATGAAATGATAATACAGCCAGAGTAAGCCGCAAAAAATGATGATCAACAGGAAAGCTACCCGGAGCAGAATCGAGGCAGTTGCCCTGTTTTCCGTTCCGGCCTCCCGGCCTGTAGAATCAATAAACAACCCTACGATGAAGTCGATAATGTTCATTCCTGGTATTATTGTACCTTAATTCTCAAACTCGACGGCTAAAGGAATAAAAAGGCGACAGCTTAAATTAGTGCCATTCCAGCCTGTCCCCTTTTTCTGTTCTCTATTCCGCCTGAGTATATCACAGGCTAACTCTAGCGGGCAGGGTTTGCGCCGGCAGCCGGTCCTGCATCCTTGACGCACCTGAAGCCCATGTCGTCGTCTCTCCACACCAGATACCCGTGTCCCGGATCGCCGGCGCGGAGGCTGATCGGGTTACTGTACCAGGACCCGCCTCTCAGCGTAGCGTTGTCTACCCATTCCCTGACATTCCCGGCCATATCCAGGGCACCATAGGGTGAAGCCCCCTGAGGGAAGGTGCACGCCGGGGCAAGCTTCCTGTATCCGTCAATCCTGCCGCCCTCGTCCCAGTTGGTCTTCCTGCCGTCCCACTCATTGCCCCACGGATAGGTTCTCCCGTCGGTGCCCCTGGCGGCCTTTTCCCACTCCGGAGCCGTGGGCAGCCTCTTGCCGGCCCATTCGCAGTATATGCCCGCCTGCCGCCAGGTTATGCCCACAACCGGGTAGGCCGCCATCGATTTTTCGCTGTACCACTCCTTGCCCTGTTCGTGTATTGTCTTCGCATAATCGGTTATCAGTGAAGGGTCCTTGCACGCCCCGGCAGCGACACACCCGTGGTAGAGCGCGTTGGTCACTTCGCACCGGTCAATGTAGAAAACCTTGAGGTATAACTTCCTTAAAGGGTTCCTGTCGCTGCCCGGCTGTCCGGGCTGAAGACCCATCGTGAAGTCGCCCTCCGGCACCAGGACCATCTGCGCGCCGTCCCGGCCGGTAATCACCCGTTCCAGGGCGTAAGACGTCTTTAGAAAGAGAGTCGGGACGAGCAGCGGTACAACCAGCAGGGCGCACAGGGCGATGAAGTGTGGAGTCGTACTTTTGTGGACTTTCATCTTTGGGACCTCCCTATGAAAAGGTGAAACAGCCGCTACATTTGTATTATAATATCAAACTTATTCTGGAACTCTATCCTTTTTTTACACAAAAAAGACGGGCCGGATAAGAATCGTTTACAATCTACTTTCAGAAGGGAGACGTCATGAGCAGAAAGATGATAACCGTTGACGGTTGTACGGCATGCGCACACGTTGTGCATGCGACTAACGAGATCATCACGATCTATCCGATCACGCCTTCATCGCCGATCGCCGAGATCTGCGACGCCAAGTCGGCGGCCGGGAAGGAGAACATATGGGGATCGGTGCCGAAGATAAGCCAGATGCAGTCCGAGGCCGGTGTTGCAGGGGCTGTCCATGGTTCCCTGACGGCGGGTGCCGTCGCCACTACGGTGTCGGCCTCCCAGGGTCTTCTTCTTATCGTTCCGAACATGTACAAGATCGCCGGTGAGCTGACTCCCACGGTCTTCCATGTGACGGCGAGATCCCTGGCATGCCAGGGTCTTTCGATATTCGGGGACCATTCGGACGTCATGGCCGTCAGGTCCACGGGATTTGCACTCCTCTGCTCTGAAAACGTGCAGCAGGCGATGGACTTTGCGCTTATCTCCCAGGCTGCAGCGCTTGAGTCGAGGATACCCTTCGTCCACTTCTTCGACGGCTTCAGGACGTCCCACGAGATACAGAAGATAGAGGAGCTTACCCTCGACGACATGAAGGCCATGCTGGATGACGATCTCGTCATCGCCCACAGGAAGAGGGGGCTTACGCCCGACCGTCCTTCGGTCCGCGGTACGGCGCAGAACCCGGACGTCTATTTTCAGGGCAGGGAGACGGTGAACCGTTTCTACAACGCAACGCCTGCGATTGTGCAGAAGGCCATGGACAGGTTCGCCGGCATCGTAGGGCGCAAATACCACCTTTTCGATTATTACGGTGCTCCCGATGCGGAGCGCGTAATAGTGGTCATGGGGTCCGCGGCCGAGACGGTGGAGAGCACCGTCGATGCCCTGAACGCAAAGGGAGAGAAGGTGGGGCTCGTGAGTGTAAGGCTCTACAGGCCCTTCTCCATCGACGATTTCGTGAAGGCCCTGCCTGCCACGGTCAAGGGCATTGCAGTGCTTGACCGCACCAAGGAGCCCGGTTCTATAGGCGAACCCCTTTACCTCGACGTCAGGACCGCCGTCGGCGAGGCGATGGAAAAGAAGTCGGCCGCTTTCAGGGAATATCCGAAGATCGTGGGAGGACGCTACGGTCTGGGGTCCAAGGACTTCACTCCCGCAATGGCAAAGGCCGTCTTCGACAACCTTTCCGCCTCCGCCCCCAGGAACCATTTCACGATAGGTATCGACGACGATGTAGCCGGCACCAGCCTCAAATACGACGACTCCTTCAGGATCGAAGGGAAGGGCGTGTTCCGCGCCCTGTTTTACGGTCTCGGATCGGACGGAACGGTCGGGGCGAACAAGAACACGATAAAGATAATCGGGACCGAAACGGACAATTTCGCCCAGGGATATTTCGTCTATGACTCCAAGAAATCGGGTGCCATCACCATATCACACCTCAGGTTCGGCAAGGAAAAGATCCACAACCCCTATCTTGTACCACAGGCCAACTTCATCGCCTGCCATAACACCTCGTTCCTGGAGAAATACGACATGCTCTCCAAGGCTGAAGAGGGGTCGACTTTCCTCCTGACGACCCTGCACAGCAAGGACGAGGTGTGGAACACCATGCCGGTGGAGGTACAGGAGCAGCTCATCTCCAAGAAGATGAAGTTCTACATCATCGATGCCGTTTCCCTTGCCGAGGAAATCGGGCTCGGCACGAGGATAAACATGATCATGCAGACCGCCTTTTTCGTGATCGCGGGGATAATTCCCAGGGAGGAAGCGATCAAATCGATCAAGGAGCAGATAAAGAAGACCTATATGAAGAAAGGCGAGCAGATCGTGCAGATGAACTACGCTGCGGTTGACAAGGCCCTCCAGAACATAGTCGAAGTCCCTGTCCCCGCCAAGGTGACCGGCTCGAAGAGGATGAGGCCGGCGGTACCCGAGGATGCCCCGGAGTTCGTGAAGAACGTGACGGCGAAGATGATAGCCGGTAACGGGGACACGCTGCCTGTTTCGGCAATGCCCGAAGACGGCACGTGGCCCACCGGTACGACGCAGTACGAGAAGAGGAATATCGGCATCCACATCCCTGTATGGGAGCCGGACGCCTGCATACAGTGCGGGCAGTGCTCCTTTGTATGCCCTCATGCGACTATCAGACTGAAGGCTTATGAGCCTTCTCTCCTTGAGAAGGCCCCGAAGACCTTCAGATCGGTCGACGCGAAGGGGAAGGACCTGGAAGGGCTCAAATTTACTGTTCAGGTCGCCCCAGAGGACTGTACGGGCTGCGGTTCCTGCGTGAACGTATGCCCGGGGTCCAAAAAGGACGCCGAGGGGAACAAGATCCCGGACTTCAAGGCGATCAACCTGCATCTGCAGGAACCCCTGAGGGAGCAGGAGGTCGCAAACTACAAGTTCTTCCTCTCATTGCCGGAAACGGACCCGTCCCGGTTTAACGTAATGACGATAAAGGGCAGCCAGCTGGTGAAGCCCCTCTTCGAATACAGCGGCGCATGCGCCGGGTGCGGCGAGACAACCTACATAAAACTGCTGAGCCAGCTTTTCGGCGACCGCCTCATGATAGCCAACGCAACCGGCTGCAGCTCCATATACGGCGGCAATCTGCCCACGACCCCGTACACCAAGCGTGCCGACGGCAGGGGACCCTCATGGTCCAACTCACTCTTCGAGGATAACGCCGAGTTCGGTTTCGGCATGAGGCAGACGGTGGACAAGTTTACCGCCCAGGCGCTGGAGCTGCTCGACAGACTTGTCTCCATGCCGGAATATTCCGGCTCCAGGGGACTTTTCGATGCCATAAAAAGCGCGGACCAATCGACACAGAAAGGGATAGAGGAGCAGAGGGCGCGCGTTGAAGAACTGAAAAAGCTCGTTGCGAAGGACGGCTCCTTCCAGGCGAAGAGCCTTCTTTCCCTGGCCGATTATCTGGTAAAGAAGTCCGTATGGTGCATCGGCGGCGACGGCTGGGCGTACGACATAGGCTACGGCGGGCTTGACCATGTCCTGGCCTCAGGTGAAAACGTAAATATAATGGTGCTCGACACGGAGGTTTACTCGAACACGGGCGGGCAGATGTCCAAATCAACCCCTCTTGCAGCGATGGCGCAGTTTGCTGCGGGAGGGAAGAGGACCCCGAAAAAGAGCATAGGCGCGATCATGACCACTTACGGGAATGTCTACGTCGGACAGATAGCCTTCGGCGCCAACCAGGCGCAGGCCGTCAAGGCGATAGCAGAGGCCGAGGCATACAACGGGCCTTCCCTCGTTATCTGTTATGCGACCTGCATCGCGCAGGGTATCGATATGAGCAGGGGCATTGACGAGCAGAAGAGGGCGGTGGCCTGCGGCCACTGGCCTCTCTTCCGTTATAACCCCGAACTCGAGGCCCAGGGCAAGAGCCCTCTGACTATCGACAGCAAGGAACCGACGATCTCCTTCGAAGAATACGCTTACAAGGAGAACCGCTACCGGGCACTGAGACAGAGCAAACCCGAACTGGCGGCTGTCCTCATGAAGCAGGCTGAGGAGAACGTGAAGAGGAGATGGAAATATCTCAAACACCTTGCCGCCTGGAAGCTCGAAGGGTAGCAGCGCATCGACCGACGAATGCGGATGAAGGCCGGGGAGGAGTCCCCGGCCTTTTTTGTTGTGACCCGGATACAGTCTTGATTCAAGTCAAAAAAGGATTGACAAAGCCCGCCGCAGGGCATATAGTGGAACTAAAGAAACAAAGTTTGCAATACCCTTGGCCGGGTTCTAACCAGAGAACAGGGACACTGGGCCAGGGAGCCCGGACAGAATCCAAGTCGACTGTCAGCGCTCCCCTTAAAAAAAACAAGCATTATGCTTACCGGGACCGGGGTATTGCAGCTTAAATGAACTTGACCCCCGGTTCCTTCTTTGAAGGAGGCTCCGGATATACCTTGGGATACCCAAGGATAATAGGTCCGTAAATCTTTTCGTCGTCCTTCAATTCAAGTTCCTTTATGATCTCTGCATCTTCCGTCACCATCGAGCCGAAGCCGACCCAGCAGCTCCCTACCCCGAGGGAATATGCGGCGAGCATGATATTCTCGCAGGCCAGGGGGCAGGAATGGTCCGCATACCTTCCCGAACCTATCACGAACAGAATGACGGGCGCCGAATAGTAAATCGGGTCCTCCATTTCTTCATAGCGCTTCATGATCTGTGCGTATCTTTCGGGGTCGGCTTCCTTCACATTTTCCAGTATGCCCAGGGCCTTCGGACGGGAGGCATTCAGCAGCTTCCGCTTCAGCCCCTGGTCCTCAACGACGACGAACCGCCAGGGCTGGCTGTTCATTGCCGACGGGGCCTGGTTCCCCGCCTCTATGATTGCCTGCAGGATATGTCTCGGCACGGGCTTGTTTTCGTAAGACCGTACGGACCTTCTTGTAGCTATAGCTTCAATGACAGGGTTCATATGTTGACCTCCTCAAAAAAATGTCTTCCTGTAGTTCGCTTGTCAGCTTGCGAGCTTGCATCTATTTCTTCTCCATAGTCTTTTCCACGGACTCCTCAAGGTCATTTATCTGCCCGCGCGGATTTTCAAATTCCCGGAGACACTCTGGACGTCCTCGACATCTTTCTCTCCCTGTCCATTATTTCCATCAACATCAGGCTACATTTTACCTCAGGAGAGGACCAATATCAAAATGGCGTGACGGATTTTTCCTGATCAACGCAGCACCATTTCAAACTTTATCGAATATAATGATATCTGAGGGAGAATGGTGACGATGGCGGAGAGCACGGTACTCCTCAGATGCCGTAACTGTGGTACGGCAAATCGCATAGCGGTAAGCAAATTACTTGCGCATCCGAAATGCGGGCGGTGCAGGTCCCCGCTCGATTTTCCCGAGAGGCCCGTGGAAGTGACAGCCTCCGGTTTCGATCGCGAGGTCCTGGACCATCCGGGCGTGGTGCTGCTGTTTTTCTGGGCGCCCTGGTGCGCCCACTGTCGCGCGATGATCTCTCTGATGGAGGAGGTTGCCCGCGAGAAGGCAGGGATGATAAAAGTCGCGATGATAAACAGCGAGAAGGAGCCCTCCCTGGCCCGGCGCTTCGACGTGCTGTCGGTGCCGAAATCGATACTCTACCGTTACGGTAAAAAGATAGACGAAATCAATGGAGAAATGCGGAAGGACCAGCTTGAGGCCTGGATAGGATATTCTCTCGGCGGATAAACGGTCATTCATTCAGTCCTTCTTCAGGGTATCGCATGTCCGAGTCTTCATTCTCCGACAGGACGAAGGTCCTCTCTTCATCGTCCTGCACCGCCTGCCCCCTTTCACCGAGTTCCTTGTATATAAAGGGTCGTGACGACGACGGAAGTTTCGGGTCCGAATAGAGGTCCCTTAGATCGGGGGTCTTCATGGCCTTGATGAACTGCAATACATGTCTCATGGGCGTATGGAAGCTCCGTATAAGTCCGAACCTTATGAAGTACCGGGAAGACCATTTCCTGTGTTCGGCGGTCATTCGTATTAACGGGGGTTTTACCGACTTCTTGATGAGCAATTTATAGAGCAGCCCTTCGGTAAGAAAGGGACTGTCCAGGCATGCCGCTATGACGCCGCCATCTCCGCTCTCGATCAGGAGGGCGATGATGTTGCTGTTGGCCTTTCTGGCGAGGGCCTTCTTTACGCCCGAAGGCATGGAGGAGATCCTTTCGGCGAGGATGTATTCTATCTTGCGTCGAAGGTTGATATTGATCTGCTGGTCCCTTGCGACGTCGGCAAGATCGAAGACCCGCAGGAATTTCAGAAGGGAAAGAGCGACTTTTTGCGGCGTTTTCGGGTTCCTGCATATGGCGAGTTTCAGTTTGGAGCTGTCTCTGAATCTCCTGTCTCCGGCGAGTAAGGCAAGTACCTCAGAATGTACGTCCCTCCGTCTGGCTACAAACAGCGCCATGTCCTCGGAAAAATTCCTGTTGTACATCGCCCTCGATATGACCTCGGGACGCGCGTCTCTCAATAATCCCCAGAGATCCTCCGCTTCGGCGTTTGCGGCCGCTTTTGCCCTTCCATCAGGTGAGACCATGTGAGTAGTTTAACCCGGCAGGCTGAAATTGACAAAGCACGCCCCTTGTCATCGGGGCCGATCCGCAATATCATGTAACTAAGCCTGAGGGGCGACATAAAAAAGAGGAGGTAAAGATGGACATTTACGAATACGCCATGAAGATGGAAAAGGACGGCGAGAACCTTTATCGCGAACTTGCGTCAAAGGCCGGCCATAAGGGCCTGACGACTATCCTGGGCATGCTCGCAGACGCGGAAGTAAAACACTACAGGCTTTTCCAGAACATGAAGAACAATGAAGAGGTCGAGATTACCGATACTACCATCCTGAATGATGTGAAAAATGTCTTCGAAAAGATAAGAGATGAAAAGCAGTTTGATGTGGATGTCTCACAAATGGAACTCTACCGGGAAGCTCAGGGGATAGAGGAAAAAAGCAGGGATTTCTATATGGAGAAAGCCGATGAAGTCGGCGACCACAGGAAGGAAATATTCCTGAAGATAGCCGACGAGGAAAAGAGGCACTATTTCATTGTAGAAAATATAATCAATTTCGTAAACCAGCCGAACACCTGGCTGGAAAATCCGGAATGGTATCATCTCGAAGAATACTAGCCCCGGCGGTTATCTGTGCCATGATTCTGCACAAAGGGAAGGGCGGGCATGCAAAGAAGCCCCTGTGCGGCTGATGCGGCGTTCAATGGCTCATGGCGATGACATAAGAGAAAATGATACGTATGGCCTTCAGTTATGACCCCAACGTCATCAGGGCTCTGCAGAAAGATCGCAGTCAGTGACAATTTCGAGTTGTCGATTGTCTGTCCGCTTATACCCCGGGGCTATTGTTTCCCGCCACTTTTCGACCTGTACATCCTCGCGGCGGATCTTCCATATTTTGCCAGGAGATGAAAAGGGCGGACAAAGTAATAAAAAAATATCATGATTGAAGAAGGCGAAGCCGGGTACCTGTCGGCCATTTCCTGCCGCGACGGAAATATCTTCGACAGGAGGTATATTATCTTTCCAGGAAGGTTATCGAACATCATGTACTTCAGAATGTACGGGTTTACGGGACTACTGCTACTGTCTGCAAAAAGGCTGTCTTTCAACGCATGGAGAAAACGGTGATCCGCATGATCGAGATCTATCGGAACAAAGGCGTCATCTGTAACTGCGTAAAGTTCCCTTACCAGATACAACATTGAGTGAACCTGTTTTTCTATCCCCTGCATCTTCATCTCGTCCTGAAGCATTTTCCAGTCGATTTCGTCCCTGTAGTGCCGTAACACTTCGAAAATATCACAAAGTCCTCTGAGAGCAAAGCCATTATCATAGCCGTGATTAAACAGGTGAAGGGAGAGATGAGTCAGCATATCTTCCGGCGAAGGAACCGGAATCCGGTATCCAACGTTATCCCTGACCACCGCTCTTTCCCACCATCTGTCGATGTCGTTGCTACTGGAACCCATGGTAACCCGCCAATGGATTTCCACTATCACAGGTTTCCACGCGTGCCGGTAGGGCGGTAGGTGAAAATGGTTTTTCATATGCCACTTCTGCGGTTTCGAGCCGTGAACCGCTGCATAGTCGAGGTTGGTCATGATTTTGTCGGCAATCGACAATTCATCCTTCTTTACCAGAAGATCGATGTCGAGCATGGGTCGCAACCCGATGTCAGGGTAAACAATACCCGCCAGGGCCGCACCCTTCAGAACTATGGCCTTCGATCCCGCGAGCCGGAAGGCGTCCAGGATCGTCCGCAGTTCCGCAAAAAGTAACATGTTTCTGGCGCAGGTTTCACGGTAGGCCCTTTCCAGGTCTTCCATCACCGGGAGAGGAACAGGGCTGCCGTTGGGCAGGCCCTTAAGGTTATAATACAAAAGCTGAGAAATATTGCCGGAACGGGCAACCTCAGAAACGAATTTCCAGTCCAGCGGACCCGAAAGAAGTTCGTTGAGCTCCGGGACATTTTTTTCGGAAAAATCGGCCCGGGAGCAACAAAGCAACAGCTTCTTCTCACTCTCACGAGACTTTTTCCCCGTGGACAGGTTCTCCGGAAAATAGCCTGTGCTTTGGAAGAGATCCGTCACCGGCATTTCATTGCCGGGGCATTTGTTGTACGACTTTGCCATACTTCCTCTTGTGCTTCGCTCTGCCGGGCCCGTACCAACTTTATATGGAGCACTATCATTTCAGCTGCTTCAGATATATTTTAACATCTTATTCGTTATTCATTCCGCACCGCAAGACTCATACCAAATCAGCAGACCGGACCTGGACACATTAGCGTTAAAATGCCATATATCAGAGCGGGGCCTTTATATAAATGACAGTCCTAAGAGGAACAGTAAGAGATGCCGCACTTTCTCACAGGAAAGGTTTCCGCACTGCTTCGGCAGGAGTCTAAGGCCGCGGAGGATGAGGTTTCCTGCTATATCATGCCGGTATTCCCGGAGGGATGACGGTCCATGGGCCCGGAGCCCGGAGGATGGCTCGAAAGCGTTCTTTTTTGGACTGCCGGAATGTATCCGAAGGAAACAGATAGAATACCGCGCAGTATCCAAAAGATACAGAAAATATGAGGTTAAATCGCTTCCCTCGGGGTTAAGCGTTTGAGATGAAAGTCCTTAAAGTAAAGCCTTTTTCTCTATCAACGCTACTCTTTCGACCATGGCACGGGTCTTGCATCCATAGTGATAACGGAAAGGCATATTCGGATATGAGACAAACGATAAGAATGATCCTGACGAACGATCTCTTCCAGAGCTTTATAGTTCTGGTTGTTTTTGCCGTTTTGCTGGTCACGTCCTGTGCCGGAAGTGATGTTCGGACACAGTCAATGCTTGCCAAGCGAACGGCCGATGCCGCGCCTTCAGAAACTGATACACTGAACTCCGAGATCGCCCTTAAGAATGCCGAACTGAGAAAGACGGTTTCTCCCTCCGATTACAAGATAGGCGCCGAAGACCTGCTTGAAATCGACGTGTTTCAAGTTCCGGAGTTGAAGACGACGGAGAGAGTCAGCGCAAAAGGATATATTAAGCTTCCCCTTATCGGCGATATCAGGGCCTCCGGCGACAGTGTCTCCGGACTCGAAAATATCATAGCCGAGAAGCTGGCGAAGTATGTAAAGGACCCGCAGGTAAGCGTATTCGTCAAAGAATACAGGAGCCAGCAGATATCGGTTTTGGGAGCGGTCAGAGACCCCCGTGCGTACTATGTCTCCGGGCAAAAATATCTGCTGGACATGCTCTCTCTTGCCGGCGGGCTCACCAGGGACGCAGGCGGCGTCTGCATAGTCCAGGAAGTATCCGCCGAGTCTCCGGAGAGTGGACCCAGGGGAAAGATAGTTATAGACCTTGACGCACTTTTAAAAAACGGGAAGACGGACCTGAATATCCCTGTATATTCAGGTGATGTCATTCAAGTCCCCAAGAAAGGCATATTTTTTGTAGACGGGGCCGTCAGGGACCCCGGTGAATTTCCGATAAGCGGCAAGACGACACTCACTGAGGCCATCAGTATGGCGAAAGGCTTCAGTTATGCAGCCTCCCGCTCCGGCATAAGGATTTACAGAGACACCGGTAAACCCGAAAGGGAAGTGATAACTCTGAATTATGATGACATCCTGGACGGGAAGAGTCGTGACTGCGTCCTGAAGGACAAGGATATTATCATAGTCTCGGCAAACGGCTTCAAGAAGTTTTTGCAGGGCTTCGGCGGCGCCCTCAATCTGGGCGGTTTCAGTCTTGGGAGAGGACCGTTTTACTAAGTGTAACTATGCCTGATAACGGTAGAAACTCCAGAGCCGACCAGGATCGGCAATACGCAATCAAGCCCTACGAGACTAACCTGCCGCCTGCGCCTAGTGTCGGATACGTTTATTACGAGCCACGGGAAGAGGTTCATCTGAGAGATTATCTCAGCGTGATCTTGAAGAGAAAATGGATTATCCTGTTGTTCCTCCTGTCCGTTGTTGTTACAACCGTCGTTTTCACCGCCCTGGAAATCCCTCTGTACAAGTCCACTGTGGTGATGAGGATCGATCAAGCGAGTCCTAATCTCCTTTCCTTCGGGAATTTAACGTCAACGGGCGGTTCGGACTATTTTCAGACCCAGCAGGACATTCTCAAGAGCCGGGCCATAGCCGACAGGGTGATCAAAAAGCTTCACTTGGACAGGACAAAGGGGTTTATACCTCCACAGAGCAGACTTGACGCTGCTATCGGCATGATCACTGAGCCGATAGAGGATCTTATAGGGAGGCTGATGCCTTCCAGGTCACGGGACGGCAGCAACGTCAATAAAGACCCGAAGACCGATCCTCATGAACCGGAAGTACCCGTATACCTGAGTAATTCACTCATCGGCAGACTGGAGGTTACACCCGTGAAGAACTCGGAACTCGTCAGGGTGAGTTTCACCTCTCAGGATCCCGATATAGCCGTGAATGTGGCCAATGCAGTGGCCGATCAATACATAGGCTACGATCTCGAAAGCAGGGTCGATGCTGGCACGGAGGCAAAGCAGTTCCTTGAAAAGCAGACTGAAGAGGCGAAGGCAAGAGTGGAGGCGTCCGAAAAGCGGCTCAACGATTATGCCTCGAAGAACGGAATAATATATCTTGACAACGACAAATTGAGCGTACTGACTTCGAAACTTTCCGAAATCTCCACCGCCCTGAGCGCTGCAACCGCCGATAGGATACAGAAAGAGGCCCTCTATAAACAGATCAAGGAATCGGGCACAAATAACCCTGTAATTCTCAATAATGCCCTGATCCTGGGACTGAAACAACAATATGCGACACTCGAATCTGAATACCTGAAGCTGTCGAGGACATTTACGCCCGATTACCCGAAGATGAAGAACCTTAAGAGTCAGTTGGATTCAATTCACAGCAGCATTGCACAGGAGAAGTCCAATCTCATAAAATCAGTGCTGTCCGATTATCAGGCTTCGCTGAAGAAAGAGGCCTACCTTAGAGCAGCGCTGAGCGTTCAGGAAAAGAAAGTCCTTGATTTTCAGGGAAAGGCCGCTCAATATCAAACCTTGAAAAGAGAAGCGGATATTAACCGGAAAATGCACAACGATTTGCTTCAGCGGATGAACGAGGTCGGAGTGGCCGCGGTAAGCAAGGCGACAAATATACAGATCGTTGACAAGGCCTTGTATCCAAAGGCGCCGTATAAGCCGGATAAGCTGTTTAATCTCCTGTTGGCTGTCTTTTTCGGACTTTCCGGCGGCGTCGGTCTCGCCTTTTTCATGGACTACTTCGATGACAGCGTGAAAGACACCGATGAGATCGAAAAAAGGATGCACATCCCTTCGCTGGGAATGATTCCTTTTCAGGAGCAAGTGCCTTCGGGAAGGAGAGTTATGCTGTCCTCCGGTTCAGACATAAGGAGTCCGGTGGCCGAGGCATTTCGTTCCATAAGTACCTTTATCGTGTTGTCTTCCTCGACAAGGCCGCCCAAGACGATTCTTGTAACAAGTCCGGGTGAGAAAGAGGGGAAGACGACTGTATGTGTCAATGTTGCATCGACGCTTGCGGAGTCTCTGGGGAGGGGAATAATCATCGATGCCGACATGAGAAGACCAAGGCTCCATAACTGTTTCGGGCTGGATAACAAGATAGGTCTATCAAACTGTCTTGCCGGCAATATCGAGTTTAATGACACCGACGGCAGGTTGGTCAAGCCGACGTCAGTGAAGGGACTCAGTGTCATCACGTCAGGTCCTACTCCACTGAACCCTTCCCAATTGCTTCATTCGACAAGAATGAAAGACCTGCTGGAGGCACTTTATGCGCTCTTTGATTTTGTTGTTATCGACGCCCCTCCATTGATGGGAATGCCGGACAGCGTGCTGCTCAGCAGCATGGTCGACGGCACCATTCTGGTTGCCAAGGCGGGTGAGACGCCGCGAAACGCGATAACAACGGCCAAACATATATTTCAGAACGTTAACGGCAACCTGCTGGGAGTCGTGTTAAACGGCGTGAAGAAGAATGATCTTAAATATGGCTCCTATTCCCGGTATTATTCTTCCTATTTCAAAGAGTAGCTCGTTTCTGCAGAGCCAATGGAAGTTTGCTCCGCGGTCGGAAGTATTTCAAACAAAGTTGGCGACTGATGAGTAACTCTTATGGCAGAGCATACGGGGATGGAGACAGGGAACTGATTTTACTTATGGCTGCAGGGCTTATTTCGGGATTTCAGCAAAGTTCACCGGGGGAAATCTATGAAAAGGCGCACAAATGCTTCGACATCCTTATGGACGTACTGGAAGATTCTGATACGGCCAGGAGTATCGGGTCGATCATAAACAGGCCGGTGACGGCGGTAAAGGATTCAGTGCAGACCATAATCGACCTTCTGTTGTTTAACCGCGGGAAGGATCCATATATGTCCCTGTGTTTACCCAGGTATGCCGATGATGCACAGGTCACCAGAAGATGGAAGCGCCTCATCGTTTTTTATCATCCCGACAAATACTCTGACCGGCGGCGGTATGAAGAAAGGGCCAAGAGGATCAATGCAGCCTATGAGGAGACACAGAAGAAGGGAGAAGGCTCTCGATTAGATGAAGACTTGCGCACTATTACCAGAAGAAGTGCAGATTACGTATTGACCGGTCTGTCAAAGAGAAATGCGGTGTTCCGCTACAAATATCTGAGACGATTACCCTTCTTCATACTTGTTTTTTCTCTTTTCATAACCGTTATTTCGATACTTCTTTTCATTTATGCAGGGCAGAGATGACAATTTTGCGGCATTGCAGAGCAGAAGGATTGCAATTGTCGTGGGCATCCATATAGATGACTGTGAGCGACTATCCATTATTGTTGCTGTACCGGCCTGAAGTCTGCTTTAAGGTGTGCCGGTGACCGGCGACGGCGACACGGGAATGCTGCGAGAGGCGGCAGACGGTCTGACGGGAACAGAAGCCGGATATCCGTCGGGGGAATTGTACGACATACACTGTCATATTCTTCCCGGGCTGGATGAGGGCTCCCAATCGATGGAAGAGTCCCTCAGGATGCTCCAGGTTGCCCGGGAAGACGGCATTTCAGGGATAGTCGCCACGCCGCATATCATAAACGGTGTTTACCATAATACCAGGGAAATCATCGAGAGGACAGTCTCGGCGTTGAAAGATTCGGCCGGCTATTTTGGAATCTATACGGGAGCCGAGATACGGATAGACAGGGACCTGGCGGCACGTGTTGACAGCAATGAAATTCCTCTCATAAACAACAAGAAGTTCATTCTGCTGGAATTGCCGGCTTACGTAATACCGCCACTTAACGAACTGGAGATCATAATAAAGGGCCTGAGAAACAGGCGAATAAGTCCTATATTCGCCCACCCCGACAGGAATATGCCGATCTTGAAAGATCTGTCCATTATGGAGAGATTGGTAAGATGCGGCGCACTTTTCCAGATGACTGCAATGAGTGTGACCGACCGTTCTGCTCATAAATCTGTCCTTAAGATGATCAAGAAGGGTTATATCCATGCAGTTGCTTCCGATGCCCATGACACGGCGAAGCGCCCCCCGATCCTCTCTGTCGCATATGAAACGATTTCAAGAAAGATCGCCAATGAGGTTGCCGAAAGGCTATTCATGTACAACCCGTTAAGAATAATACGGGGAGAAGAGATCGGATAAGGTTCATCGAGAGGTAGCTCAGCAAGGCACGGGCGAGGGGATAAAAAATGAAACGGGGCATTTAAGCCCCGTTTTCATTACTCTGGCGACAGCCCTGTTTAGTTCGAACTTGTCAGATAAGCGCCGGCCCAATCCGCGTGATCAAAATTCATATTGTCACCGCCATCGGTCACGATCAACTGCAGCTGATTGACGCCGGTGACATCCACGTTCACTGTCTTTGTAGCAGAGGAACCGGTCATGGTCCCGC
>Ga0307436_1000144_pt1 | contig 29711 bp, 29 predicted proteins | sample SalMarWE160440MG_FD_202513 | JGI IMG/M metagenome (GOLD analysis project Ga0307436, IMG submission 202513) | Salt marsh sediment microbial communities from the Plum Island Ecosystem LTER, Massachusetts, United States - WE1604-40 | ecosystem: Environmental > Aquatic > Marine > Intertidal zone >...
CCCATTTCTGGTGATCGCTGCGGCGATCTCGGACTTCTTCACCATGAAAATTCCCAACTGGCTCAATCTGCTGATCGCCGGCTTGATGTTGCCGATGGCCTTCATCGCCGGCATGCCGGGTGATGTGTTCCTGTGGAGCATGGCCGCGGGGGCGGTGATGCTAGTGGCCGGTTTCGGCCTGTTTGCGACCAATGCTATCGGCGGCGGCGATGCCAAGCTGTTTGCCGCTGCCGCCTTGTGGATCGGCTGGAGCCAGCTTGTGCCCTTTGCGCTTTACACCGCCCTGGCCGGGGGCGTTTTGGCGATCGTCATGAAGACGTGGCAGCTGGTGCGCATCGAGCACGAGGTCAAGGACGTCGCCTGGCTCAAGCGAGTCATCCGCACCGACCTCGATTTGCCTTACGCCGTGGCCATCGCCACCGGCGCGGTCATGGCTTACCCCGCCACTTTCTGGATGCAGCACCTGTCGTAAGGCCGCCTGGACGTAATTTTATCAAATCGCGCCAGCCTTGGTTAACCTTAATTTGACCATTCGGCGGCAAGTTAAAGGCAGGCGGTGCCGAAGACGGATTCGGTCCCGCCACCAAGGTCAGGAAGAGATCATATGAGCACAGCCCGCATAGCCGTCCTCGGACTAGCCATCGGCTCGGCCCTTATCGCCGCGTTCCTCGCAAAAGGCCTGATCGGCCAAAAGCCCCAAACGCAGGTCGTGCAGGTCAACAAGGTGGAGACCTCGAAGATACTGGTGGCCAGCAAGGACATCCACCTGGGCGATCCCCTGAAGAGCGCCAACCTGTCGTGGGAGTCCTGGCCGACGAGCGCGGTCAAGCCCTATATGATCACCCGCAAGGCCCACCCCCAGGCGCGCGTGGCCTATGACAAGGCGCGCGCCCGCACCGCAATATTCGAGGGCGAGCCGATTTCCGACAAAAAGGTGGTCAAGCCCGACAGCGGCGGTTTCATGGCGGCCATCCTGCCCAAGGGCATGCGCGCCATTTCGGTGCGCATCTCGGCCGAGACCGGTGCCGGCGGCTTTATCCTGCCCAACGACAAGGTGGATGTGATCCTGACCAGGAAGGTCACCACCGAGGGGTCCAACAAGTCCCATACCACCTCTGATTCGGTGCTGCAGAACGTGCGTGTTCTCGCCATCGACCAGACCTTCCAGACCAACGAGAAGGGCGAGCAGGTGGTGGTGGGCAAGACCGCGACCCTTGAGCTCAGGCCGCACCAGGCGGAGGTTCTGGCCAAGGCGGAATCGATCGGTCAGCTCTCCCTGGCACTGCGCTCGCTGGCCGACAATGGCGACAGCGCGCTGGGCGACGACGGCCCGCGTCTGTCCGAGCGATACGCCAACGGCTCGCGCGGCGACACCTTGACCTATTTCCGCTACGGCCTTCAGCAGTCGGTTGCGATCAGCCAGTGAGGACCAAAGAACATGCACATCATCCCCAACTTTAACGCTGATGCCGCACCGAGGCTGGCTCGCCGTGCAGCCACCGTGCTGGTCGCCGCCGTCCTGTCGGCCCTCGCATGGGCGGGACCTGCGCCGACGGCATTCGCGGCCTCGTCCGTCATCAACACGAATTCTGCCCGCCATATCAGCATCGCCCTCAACAAGTCCATCGTGGTGCGTCTGCCGGTGGCGGCGCGCGACGTTCTCATCGGCAATCCCAAGATCGTCGAGGCTGTGGTCAGGACCCAGAACACCGCCTATCTGTTCGCCAAGAAGGTCGGCCAGACCAACGCCTTCTTCTTCGACGGCAAGGGCCGCCAGATCCTCAGCCTCGACATCGACGTCGCGCAAGACACCAAGTCGCTGAGCAGCCTTCTGGATCGCAATATTCCCGACAATCACATCACCGTCGATTCGGCCGGCGACAACATCGTGCTGGACGGCACCGCCGCCAATGCCGCCCAGGCGCGTCTCGCCTTCGATCTCGCCGCCAAGTTCGTTGGTGACGAAAAGAAGGTGCTCTCCAATATCGCCATCTCCAGCAAGGACCAGGTGATGCTGAAGGTGCGGGTGGCCGAGGTGCAGCGCGCAGTGCTGAAGCAGCTCGGCATCGACCTGACGAAGCTTGCGGCCCAGGCCGGCGACTTCACGATAAAGGCGTTCACGGGCAATCCCTTCACGGTCAATGGCGTGCTTAGCCCTTCCAAGGCTATCCTCAACTACAACGGCAGCAATGTTCAGATAACCGCAGCGATGCAGGCCATGGAAAACGACGGCCTGCTGCGGACTTTAGCCGAGCCGACGCTCACGGCCATTTCCGGCGAAGCCGCGAAGTTCCTGGCTGGAGGCGAGTTTCCTTACCAGGTCTGCTCAACTCAGAGCACCGGCAGCGGCTGCGTTTACACGACGGAGTTCAAGCAGTTTGGTGTTGGTCTTGGCTTCACGCCGGTTGTCCTGACGCAAGGGCGCATCAGCCTTAAAATCAACACGGAAGTCAGCGAGCTGTCGCCGGAGAACGGCGCAAACGGCACCCCTGGCCTCAAGGTGCGCCGCGCTGAAACAACTGTCGAGTTGCCTTCGGGCGGTTCGATGGTCCTGGCTGGCCTTATCCAGCATCAGACCAAGCAGGACATCAACGGCACGCCCGGTCTCAAGGACCTGCCGGTGCTCGGCGCGCTGTTCCGCAGCCGCGACTACCAGGAGCACCAGACCGAGCTGGTGGTCATCTGCACGCCCTTTATCGTGCAGGCGGTCAACGAGAAGCAGCTCGCCACGCCGCTTGACCGTCTCAACATCGCCACGGACCGCCAGACCATCCTGTTCGGACGGCTGAACAAGGTCTACGGCGTGCCCGGCAATGCGCCCAAGGGCGTCGTCTACCACGGCAATGTCGGCTTTATCGTCGAATGATCCCGCAAGCGGAGGTTCCCATGTCCACGCGTAACGATCGTAAAATCCTCTGCGTCGCGAAGCTGGCAGCGCCGCTTGTCGCCGCAGGCCTGTTGGCCGCCTGCTCCAGCACCCGTCCGGTTGTCTTCAACGACACCTATTCGCCGCAGACGCCCGATCAGGTCTACCCCATCAACGTCGCCAAAGGCACGGTGAAACTGGATGTCTCGACTGCATCGGCCCGCCTCACCTCTGCCCAGGAGGACGCTGTCAAGCGTTTTGCCCAGCAGGCACGCAACTCCGCGACCGGCTACGTCGTGGTGCGCCGTCCGGGCGGCAAGGTGAACGCCGACGTGGTGGCCGGACGCATCTCGCAGATCCTTGCCGATCAGGGTGTTGCCCCCGACAGACAGATCCAGACCACCTATCGCGGCGGCCGCGGAGCGCCGGTGATGGTGGCGTTCAAGCGCAGCTTCGCCACCACGCGGGAATGCGGCGACTGGTCGCAGGATCTGGCACGCACCGGCTACAACGAGTCGTATCCAAACTTCGGCTGCACCCAGCAGAACAACATTGCCGCGCTGGTCGCCAACCCCGAGGATTTCAACCATCCAAGGGCCGAGACGCCGAGCGACTCCATACGTCGCATGCAGGTCATCACCGACTATCGCAAGCCGGCGCCGACCTCCACTCCGGCCGACAAGCAGGCCCAGGTGCAGATTAGTAAAGTCGCGAAATAAGCCTCCCGCCCCAATTGCATGAGCAAGAAAATGATGAACCAGGCCCAAGAATCCCGCCCCGCCGAGAGCGCCCACCACGACGTGGTGGCCGTCATCCCGCGCGTAAACATCCAGGCCTTTTGCGAAGACGAGCAAACCGCCAGGGTCATGCAGGCCGTGGCATCCGACCGGCGCATGGCCAAGGCCCACATGGACGTGGAGCTGGGCGGAATTGAAGCCGCCGTCCAGGTCTTTGCCGCCAGCCAGACTCCGGCGGTACTGATCGTCGAATCCAAGGAGCACCGCCAGGGTGTTCTGGAAGAGCTCGGGCGGCTGGCCCAGGTCTGCGACTCAGGCACCCGCGTCATCGTCATCGGCCACGTCAACGATGTGGTGCTGTACCGCGAGCTGGTCGCGCAAGGCATCAGCGAGTATCTGGTCGGCCCGGTGCACCAGTTGCAGGTGATCGAGTCGATCGCCGCACTGTTCAAGGAGAGCGACTCCAACCCGATCGGCCGCATCGTCGCCTTCGTCGGCGTCAAGGGCGGTGTAGGCTCCTCCACCCTCGCCCACAATGTCGGCTGGCTGGTTTCGCGCGATTTCGCCATCGACACGGTGATCACCGATCTCGATCTCGCCTTCGGGACCGCCGGTCTCAATTTCAACCAGGAGACGGCGCAGGGCATTGCCGAGGCGCTGGGCGCTTCCGACCGCATTGACCAGGTGCTGATCGACCGCCTGCTCACCAAGTGCTCCGACCGGCTGAGCCTGCTGGCCGCGCCGGGCTCCATCGAGCGCGAGGTCAGTGTCGATTCGGACGCGCTGGAAACGATCCTCGCGGTGGTGCGCAACAACGTGCCGCTGGTGGTGGTGGATATGCCCAATGTGTGGGCGCCATGGACCAAGCAGACGCTGGTGCATGCCGACACCGTGGTGATCACCGCCACGCCCGAGCTCGCCAGCCTGCGCAATGCCAAGAACCTGGTGGACTTTCTCAAAGGCGCCCGTCCCAATGATCGTCCGCCGCTTCTGGTGATCAACCAGGCTGGCGTTCAGAAGCGGCCCGAGATCCCGGTTGCCGAGTTCGCCAAGGCGCTGGGCGTCGAGCCCACTGTCGTCATTCCCTATGACGCGGTGGTTTTCGGCACGGCCTCGAGCAACGGGCAGATGCCGAGTGAGGTAAACGCCAAGTCGAAAGTGGCCGAGGCGATCGAGACCCTGGCGCAGATCATCGCCGGGCGCGAGCAGGCGGCCAAGGCCAGCAAGTTCTCATTGGCCCCGTTCCTGAGCAAGCTGCCCAAGTTGAGGAAGAGCTAATGTTCGGCAAGCGCAGCGAAACCGTTCAGCAACAGCAAGAGGCGGCGGGTGCGCCGACGCGCGTGCCGTCGCAGCCGCCGGCCCCCCCGGCAGCCTCGCTCGGCGGCAACATCCCCGATCTCGATATCGCCCAGAAGGAGCAGGCGCCAGCCCCCAAAAAGCAGGCACAGCAGGTCCAGCCGGCCCCCACAAAGCCGGCAGGCAAGTCGCAAGGTCGGCGCTCCGACAACTACTATGACATGAAGGGCACCATTTTTAATGCCCTCATCGATGCCATCGACTTAACGCAGCTCGGCCAGCTCGACCGCGACGCCGCGCGCGACGAGATTCGCGACATCGTCAACGAGATCATCACCCTCAAGGACGTGGCGATGTCGATCGCCGAGCAGGAGGAACTGCTCGAGGACATCTGCAACGACGTGCTCGGCTACGGCCCGCTCGAACCGTTGCTCGCGCGTGACGACATCGCCGACATTATGATCAACGGCGCCGATACCTGCTTCATCGAAGTCGACGGCAAGATGGAGCACACCAACATCCGCTTCCGCGACAATTCGCAGCTGCTCAACATCTGCCAGCGCATCGTCAGCCAGGTCGGCCGCCGCGTCGACGAGGCGAGCCCCATATGCGATGCACGCCTGCAGGACGGCTCGCGCGTCAACGTCATCGTGCCGCCATTGTCCATCGACGGGCCGGCCCTCACCATCCGCAAGTTCAAGAAGGACCGCCTCAAGCTGACGGATCTGGTGAAGTTCGGCTCAATAACTCCGGAAGGCGCCGATATCCTGCAGATCATCGGCCGGGTGCGCTGCAACGTGCTGATCTCCGGCGGTACCGGCTCGGGCAAGACGACGCTGCTCAACTGCCTCACCGGCTATATTGATCTCGACGAGCGCGTCATCACCTGCGAGGACGCCGCCGAATTGCAACTGCAGCAGCCGCACGTGGTGCGCCTGGAAACCCGCCCGCCCAATCTGGAAGGCGAAGGCGAGATCACCATGCGCGACCTGGTCAAGAACTGCCTGCGCATGCGGCCTGAACGCATCATCGTGGGCGAGGTGCGCGGACCAGAGGCCTTCGATTTGTTGCAGGCCATGAACACCGGCCATGACGGCTCCATGGGCACGCTGCACGCCAACTCGCCGCGCGAGGCTCTCTCACGCCTTGAGTCGATGATCACCATGGGCGGCTTTGCGCTGCCGTCCAAGACGATCAAGGAAATGATCGTCGGCTCGATCGACGTCATCGTGCAGGCCGCCCGCCTGCGCGACGGCTCGCGCCGCATCACCCATGTCACCGAGGTGGTGGGGATGGAAGGCGATGTCATCATCACCCAGGACCTGTTCGTGTTCGACATCCTCGGTGAGGATGCCAACGGCAGGATCATCGGTAACCATCGCTCGACCGGTATCGCCCGTCCTCATTTCTGGGATCGCGCCCGCTACTACAACGAAGAGGCACGTCTGGCCGCGGCGCTCGAGAAGGCTGAAACGCGTGGCGAACACGACGACGACTGAACAACAGCGCACCGGATGAGGGCGACGGTTCATGGATTTGAGTAACACGATAGTCCAGTTTGCGCTGATAGCGTTTATCGCCGTCGCTTTCGGCGGCCTGGTGCTGGGTCTCGCCTACCCTTATTTCTCCGGCGACGCCGGGCGTGCCAGGCGGGTCAGCAGCGTTGCCCACAAGGGCAGCGGAAACGTCTCACGCAAGGGTATCCGCGCGCGCCTGGTCGAGGACGCCAAGGACAATCGCCGCAAGCAGATCCAGGACTCGCTCAAGCAGATCGAGGAACGCGAGAAGAAGCGCAAGAAGCGCGCTAACCTGCGCACCATGATCGCCCAGGCCGGGCTCGATGTGTCGGTGCGCAATTTCTACCTGTTCTCGCTCGTCCTCGGCGCTGCGCTGGCGGTCGGCGCGTTCGTGGCGGGGGTGCCGTGGTTCGTCGCCGCGGTGGCGTTCGTGGTGGGCGGGCTCGGCCTGCCGCGCTGGGCGCTGAACTTCCTGCGCAAGCGCCGCCAGCAGATCTTTCTCAACGATTTCGCCGACGCTGTCGATGTCATGGTGCGCGGCCTCAAGGCGGGTCTGCCCATCAACGATGCCCTGAAGGTGATCGCCTCCGAAACGCCGGCGCCGGTGGGGCCGGAATTCTCCGAGGTGGTGGAAGGCCAGAGGGTTGGCATCTCCATCGATCAGGGCATCGAACGCATGTTCGAGCGCATACCGCTGGCGGAGGTGAACTTTTTGTCGATCGTGTTGTCGATCCAGGCCAAGACCGGCGGCAACCTGGCGGAGGCCCTGTCGAACCTGTCCAAGGTGCTGCGCGACCGCAAGAAGATGAAGGCCAAGATCAAGTCGGTGTCGCAGGAGGCCAAGGCCTCTGCCGCGATCATCGGCGCCCTGCCCTTCGTCATCATGGCCGCCATGACGGTGCTCAATCCGGAATATCTCAACCCGCTGTTCCAGACCAGCATCGGCCACGTCATGCTGGTCGGCTCGGGAGTGTGGATGTTCACCGGCGTCATGGTGATGCGCAAGATGATCAATTTCGATTTCTAGGAAGGCGGGACGGAATCAAGCCATGATGCAGCTGGTCGATACCCTGCTCGAAGTGCGCAACGTGGTCACGCTGCTGATTGCGCTGTCGGCCTTTGCCACCGTCCTCACTCTGGCCTCGCCCTACATGCAAGGCGACAAGATGCGCACGCGGCTGAAGAACGTGACCAGCGAGCGCGAGCGCTTGCGCGCCCAGCACCGCGCCGCGCTGGGCCAGAAGGCCGAGCCGGGCCGCTTGCGCGAGCGGCCCAAGGGCACGGTGGCGCAGATCGTCGAAATCCTCAATCTACGCCAGCTCTTCGAGGCGGAGAACTCGCGCATCAAGCTGCGCCAGGCGGGCTTTCGCACCGAGCGCCATCTCGTCACTTTTCTCGCGCTCAGGCTCTTGGCGCCCATCTTTCTCGGTGCCCTGGTGTTCGTTTACACATCGACCGTGTTCGCCGACCGCATCCCGCCGCATATGCGCCTGGTCTCCACCATGATCGGCGTGGTGTTCGGCTATTATCTGCCGCAGATCTTCCTCACCAACATCATCACCCGGCGCCAGCAGTCGATCCGGCGGGCATGGTCGGATGCTCTCGATCTGATGCTGATCTGCGTCGAATCGGGCATGTCGATCGAGGCGGCGATCCAGCGTGTGTCGCGCGAGATCGGCGCCCAGTCGGTGCCGTTGGCCGAGGAACTGCTTCTCACCAATGCCGAGCTGTCCTATCTCGGCGAGCGGCGCAAGGCGTTCGAGAACCTTGCCATGCGCACCGGCCTGCCGACGGTGAAGTCGGTGGTCACCAGCCTTATCCAGTCGGAACGCTACGGCACGCCTTTGGGCACCGCCTTGCGGGTGCTCGCCCAGGAAAACCGCGACATGCGCATGCAGGAAGCCGAAAAGCGCGCCCATGCCCTGCCGCCCAAGCTCACCGTGCCGATGGTCCTGTTCTTCCTGCCGGTGATCTTTGTGATCCTGCTCGGTCCCGCCGGCATCCTCGCCTTCGGCTCGTAAGTCTTTGCCTTAGCGGACCACCAGCACCGAGCAATTGGAATGGCGCACCAGCCGCGCCGCCGTCGAGCCAAGGAGATAGTCCTGGAACGCGGGACGATGGGAGCCGACTATGATCAGGTCGGCGCCCGTTTTCTCGGCAATCGTCAGTATGCTGCTGGCGGTATGCCCGCTACGCACATCGGTCTCGACGGCCGCGTCGACGCTCTTGGCCAGCGCTTCGACCTCACGCCTGGCGGCGGCCCTCGATTCGTCCAGCAGACCGACCGGCAGGTTGGTCGCCACATAGGTCGGCACCTCCTCGATCACGTGAGCGACGATGATGCGGGCCGACTTTCCGCCCAGTTTGCGCGCCAGGCCGATCAGCTCCCTGTCGTGCTCTTCGTCCGCAAGTTGCACCGGCACCAGGATCGTCTTGTACATTTTTGCCTCCACTTGGCCTGATCTCGATCGGGATATATCGGGAGCGGGCCCCAAGATGGCAATGCCGCTCAGCCGACATGGCTGGCGAAAAACGACATGGTGCGCGCCCAGGCGAGCTTTGCCGCCTTGGGATGAAAGCTCGCCCGCTCGTCGCAATTGAAACCGTGGCCGGCCCCTTCATAGACGAAGACCTCGCAGTCGGGGCGCTTGGCGTGCACGGTGTCCACGTTGCTCATGGGGATGCCGGCATCCTCGGCCCCGAAGTGCAGTTGCGTGGGGCAGCGCGGCACCTCGTCGGCGAAGTCGGCGATGCGCCCGCCGTAAAAGCCCACCGCGGCGGCAAAGCCGGCGAGACGGGTGGCCGCCAGAAAGGCCACGCTGCCGCCCAGACAGAACCCGACGATGCCCACCTTGCCGACATCCGCCACGGCCTTCAGCGCCGCGTCGGTGTCGCTCAGATAGCTGTCCCAGTCAGGATCGGCGATGAAGCGCCGCGCCCGTTCGATCTCAGGCGGCGAATAGCCGGACTGGAAACCGGGTTCGCTGCGATCGAACAGGGCCGGTGCGATGGCCGTATAGCCGGCCGCGGCCAGCCGGTCGCAGATGGAACGGATGTGGGAATTGACGCCAAAGATCTCCTGGATCACGACGATGGCGCCATGGGCAGTCTCATCGGGATCGGCCCGGTAGGCGCCGAGCCGGTGACCGTCGGCGGCGGTGAGCGAAAGATCAGGCATGGGCAGTCGTCTCCTGAAGCGAGCGCAGGCATCTTAGAGCCCATCAGCGCCTGCGCAAGGTGGCCTTGCGCGTGTCGCGCGGATTTTCGCTATCGGTTGAAGTTCTGGCGCGATTGGCCGGGGCCATAGAGGTAGTGATAAGGGACATAGCAATAGATGATGTTCCCCCGCCCGTGCGCGGTTCGTGTCGTGTCGTGACGGAAATGGCGCCGGCAGGCGCTCCAGGCGTCCTCGCCGGGCAGGGCATGCACCGCCTTCCAGATCCTGGGCTCGTCTTGATACCACAACCAATCCGCAGCAGCAGGCAGCGCAGAACCGGCAAACACAATTGCCGCAAGCGCAGCGAGGGCACGCCTGTTCATGTCTCAAACTCCCTTGCGTCAACTTTATCCGTCACAGCCGCAGCCGGGCAAGGAAATCGCAAAACCGCCCTGGCGTCCCGACACCAACGCTCAACCGGCCTTCAGGCGCTCCTGCACGGCGCGGCGGAAATCGCCGTTTTCGCGCGTGGTGAAGCCGAGGAGCCCTGATACGCGCCACACCAGATTGGCCTCGTGCGCCTCGATCTTGCCGTCGGCCAGCACGATTTCCCACAGCATCTCGATGATGCGGCCGCGATGCTTGCGATCGTAGTTGTCCTTGATGGTGTGGGTGAAGCGGTAGAAGTCGCTGGCCTCGGCCTCGGCGCTCTCGGCCTGCATGACGAGATTGGCGATTTCGCCCTCGGCAAGATCGAACTTTTCCTTCAGCAGCCTGTCTCTGGCGGCCGTTTCTGCCGGGTCGATCTTACCATCGATGCGCGAGGCATGGATGAGCAACGCCGCCACTGCCTGGCGCACCGATGAATCATCGGGACGGATATCGGAATCGGGCTGGAGAATGTGTTTCAGTCGATCGAAGAACACCGGTTGCACCTCCTTAAGTCGTCGCGCGACGCAATTGCGGCCATAATGGCGTTGAGCGAAGGCCGAGGTCGACGCTGGTGACTGCCAAGACTATATAGGCAGCCATGTCTTCAAGCCCAAGCCAGCCGCTGCACCGCTTCTGCGTCGCCCCGATGATGGACTGGACCGACCGCCATTGCCGGGCGTTCCACCGGGTGCTGTCGCGCGGGACCTTGCTTTACACGGAAATGGTCACGGCGGCGGCCGTCATCCATGGCGAGCGCGAGCGCCTCATCGGCTTCGATGATTTCGAGCGCCCCCTGGCGCTGCAGCTTGGCGGGGCCGATGCCAGCGAGCTGGCCGAGGCGGCGCGCACCGGGGAAGATTTCGGTTATGACGAGATCAATCTCAATTGCGGCTGCCCATCGGGCCGGGTGCAGTCGGGGTGTTTCGGCGCCGCGCTCATGGACAAGCCGCAAACGGTGGCGGCCTGCATCGCCGCCATGCTGAAGGCGGTGGCCATTCCCGTCACGGTCAAATGCCGTATCGGCATCGACGACAAGGACAGCGAGGAGGATTTCCACCGCTTCATCGACACCGTCGCCGGTGCCGGCTGCACGACCTTTATCGTGCATGCCCGAAAAGCCTGGCTCGGCGGCCTGTCGCCGAAACAGAACCGAGAGATCCCGCCGCTCGACTATGAGCGCGTCTACCGGCTGAAGGATGCTCGGCCGGACCTGGAGATCGTCATCAATGGCGGTATTGCCTCGCTGCAGGAGGCCGAGGCGCATCTCGCCCATGTGGACGGGGTTATGCTCGGCCGCAGCGCTTACCAGACACCTTGGGTGCTGGCCGATGCCGACCGGAGGTTCTTCGCAAGCGCCAACCCGGTGTCGAGCCGGGCCGAGGCGATTGTCGCCTTCATGTCCTATGTCGAGGCGCAAGCTTCGCGAGGGATCTATCTGTCGCGCCTGACCCGCCATATCCTCGGGCTCTATCACGGCGAGCCGGGCGGGCGGCTGTGGCGCCGCCATCTGTCGGAAAATGCCCACCGGCCCGGCGCCGGCTCAGAGGTCATCGCTGATGCGCTGGCGCTGGTGGAAGGAACCCGCGCCCGTGCTGCGGCGTAACCGGTTTACGCGCGCAGTTCGAGGCCGTTGCCTTCCGGGTCGGCGAGATAGAGCGAAGGGCCCTCGCCCCCGGCGCCATAGCGGATGCCTTCATCGCCGATATCGACCCCATGGCTGGCGAGATGTTCCTTGACGGCATCGGCATCGAAGCTGGCCAGCCGCAGGCACAAATGGTCGAGGTTGCGCCCTTGCCGTCCCGGCGCCGCCCCGCCCTTCCTGCCTAGAGTGCCGTCGACTGACACCAGGTCGATGAGGCTTGATCCGGCGCGCAACTGGTAAAGGCCGATCGCCTCCTGCGCCCGCTCAATGCGGCAGCCCAGAACCCCGGTATAGAAGGTGAGCATCTTCTTGAGGTCCTTCACCCTGAGGACCACATGGTCGATACCCGTTATTTCGATGGCTGCGCTCAACGGTGAACCTCCTCAAAGCGCCGCCGCACGACACGCTCAAGCAGCGGCACATAATGAGCAAAGTCCGGCGTCTTCCTGCCCGCTACCTTGCCCTGATCGTCCCACAGACGCACGCGCACGGCTTCGGCATGAAACGGGTGACGGCGGAAGGCGGCGACTTCGGCTAACAACATGGGGCCGCCCTGCAATGAAAGCGAATGGACCGAGGCCGGCGACAGCTTGGCGAAATAAGCGGGATCGGTGGCGCACAAGAATCGCTTGGCCGCCACATGAAGGCGCACGCATTCGGTGACGACGGGCGGAAAGAACGGCGCCAGCACCGCAGCGCCTGCCTCGTCGTGGTGCCTGTCCTCGGTGTCTGAAGGGTGGTAGGCGCCGAATTCGCTGGTGAAATGGCCGATGTCGTGCAGGAGGGCGGCGGCTACCAGCGCATCGCCCGCCCCTTCGGCCTCGGCCAGCGCTGCGCCTTGCAGCATGTGCTCCGCCATGGTCACCGGCTCGCCCAGATATTCCTCTGCCCCGCGCCGGGCAAAGATGTCGGCGAGGAAGGCAACGATGGTGTCCCCGGTCGGCTGCTTCATTCGGCCGCCATTTTCATCTCGGCCTCGATGGCGGCAAGGGTGGACACGAGCCCGTCCCTGTCGGCGTAGCAGCCTTGCAGCCAGCGCCGGCCGCCGCCGGAAAAGGCCTTTCGCGCATGCAGCACCCGGGTGTTGTCGACAATGAAGGCATCGCCCGCCTCAAGCCTGAAGGTGACGGCCATCGCCGGATCCTCGATGATCTCAGCCAGCCGCCGGTAGGCACCGTAATAGGCCGTCATCTCCCCGTAAGGGATGTCGGTGAGCGCCGCCATCGAGCGGTTGTTGAAGCGGATGGTGATGAGTTCGCCGTCGGGGCCCAGCTCGATCATCGCCCGCTTCGACTGCAGCCGCACGCCCGCCGAACCGGCATATTCGAAGCGCGCCGGATAATGGGCGAGCAGATCAAAGTCCGCAGGCGCCTCGGCCTTGAGGCGCAACGCGGCGGCAAAGCCGTCCACCACGATCGATTCGCCGCCCGCCACCGAGCTCTCCAGACAGGCAAGAATCTGCAACCCCGGCACCGGATCGCGGTAGGGATTGTCGGTATGGGCCTGCAGGGCGAGATTGGTATAGGCGAGGTTGGACGGGTTAACCTCGGCGCGCACGTCGAATGAGCGGCCGTAATTGGTCTCGCGCACATGGCCGAAGAGGTCCACCAGCCTCGTCAGTGCACCCGGCTCGATGGGCATCGCCTCGATAAGGGCAAAGCCGTAGCGCCTCACCGCCCCCAGCCATGTGGCAAGAGCAGTGCGGTCACGCGCAATGTCGTCGAAGCGCGCCCTGGCCGTACGGGAGCCAAAGTGGCCGTCCCAGGTCTCGATGGCCTCGCCCACCCAGCCCGCGTCACGCCGGTGCGGACGGTCGTAGGCATTGGCGGCGAGCCATTGGGCAGCATAGGTGATCGTCTTGCCTTCCGGCTCGAAGAGCACCTCGAGATCGCCGCTGGCTGTCACTCGCGCGGCCGCGATCCGCGTTTGCGGCTGAATGTCGAGAACAGTGATCAGACGCTGGCCGTTGACCGGGCTGCGGGTTTCGGCATCGGGCGCATTGTCGCGCAGCCAGAGGGCATGGAAGCGACTTGTGCGACCGTCCGGCCAGCGCACTGCCGCGGCTTCGCCATCGTCTATGATCTCGGCTGCGATGAGGGGCATGTCATGCGCTGGCCGGCTGCGGGATGACGTCGAAGGCGATTGATATGCGCCGCTTGTCCGACTTGAACGGGATCGTGCCGTGATAGAGATAGGCGGGAAACAGCACCATCAGGCCCTCTTGCGGCTTGATCGTGCGCGTCGGGAAGGTCTTGGCGAACGGCAGCTCCTGCGGCGGGCGGCCGACCTCGAAGCCGCCTTCGACGGTGCCGTCGGCACCGTTCCCCGGGCTCGTCACCTCCGCAGGTATGGTCACATAGTAGCAGCCTGACAGATAACCGCTCTTGTGGATGTGCGGCTGCTGGTTGCCTTCGCCTTCCAAGACGGCCGACCAGGCGTTGATGCTATACGATTGGGGGCGTTGCGTAAGGAAGGGATGGTCGCCGGCATCGCCGGTGCGCTCGAAATATCGTTTTACCCCCTCATGCATCAGCGCCTCCAGGTCGCGGATTGGCCCTTGCGTTTGCTCGTTGATGTCGGCGCCGATCCTGAGCGCAGGGTGATGCCAGGTCGGGTGGCCTTCCGGCGGGGTTTCCAGGTTGGGCTGGGCGAGGACCTGGGCTTCGAGCGCGCGGTTGAAACTTTCGAGATCGGCATAGGCGGCCGGCGGTTCGACCATGTGGGTTTGCACCAAACGGTCGTGGTCGAACCACGGCTCAGCCGCCTCGTGCCGGCCGGTCTCCACATCGAGCAGCGCCATGAAGGCCATGGCCTCGATATCGGCGGGTGTTCTCTCGAGCCAGTGGCGGCAATGCTTGCGCGCCTCCTCCGCCCGCACTTCGGTGAGGAGAGCGGCCAGCAGGTTGTTGTAGAGATCGACCTGAGACGGATCGCGCGAAAAGGCCGCTTGATAATAGTCGATGGCAGCCCCGATCTCGCCAGCCTTGTGAGCGGCGATGCCGGCGGAGGCGAGAATAGCGGGGTGATCCGGTAACTGTTTCAGGGCAGCGCGGTAGAGGCTCAACGCCTCTTGCCAATGACCATGATTGGCGTTGAGGTCAGCGCGGCGCACGAGCACTGTCAGATTCCCCGGCTCCAGCGCCATCGCCTCGGCCATTAGCTTGTCGGCCGTTTCCCAAGCGCCAGCGGCAGCGAACTGCGGGGCAAGATTCATCCGCGCCTCGGCAGGCCGGGCAACGCGAGGGAGCATTTGTACGGCATCTTCGAGATTGCGCAGGGCTTCGTCCTTCCTGTCCAGCTGCAACAGCGCTCCGGCGCAGATTCTGCGCACCAGAAAGGGAGCCTGGCCGCGATCCTTGAGCGTCTTGAGGATGACCAGGGCGTCCTCGGCCCGGCCCTGGTTGAGCAATTGAACGGCGTTGTCGATGGCGTCCGGCATGATCAGCGTCCCGTTACCCAAAGATCCGAAAAAGGCAGGCTAGCACAAATTGGGGCCGTCATGAGGCAGGCGGGGGCAAACGCCGAACGCCCCGTGTTCAGGCGATCTTCTGGTTGTATTCGCCCACGTCCGGGTAGTGTGAGAGATGTTCGTCGATGTCGCGGAACATCGCCTTCATCATCTCCTCCGAGCTCGGGCTTTCGCACACCACCACCAGTTCCGGCTTGTTGGACGAGGCCCTCACCAGGCCCCAGGTGCCGTCATCGAGCACGATGCGGATGCCGTTGACGGTGATGAGATGGTCGATGGTATGCCCGGCCACCTTGCCGCCTTCGCTCGCGAGCTTCTGGTAGTGCGCCACCACCTTGTCGGCGACGGCGTACTTCGTCTCGTCGGGGCAATTCGGCGACATGGTGGGCGAGCCCCATGTACGCGGCAGGTCGCGGTAGAGATCGGCCATGGTCTTTGCCGGCTGGTGGTCGAGCATGCGGATGATGGCGATGGCGGACGCCAGCCCGTCGTCGTAGCCGAGGCCATAGGGCGGGCGCAGGAAGTAATGGCCGGATTTCTCGAAGCCGGCGATGGCGCCGAGTTCGTTGGTGCGTCGCTTCATATAGGAATGACCGGTCTTCCAGTAGTCGGCCTTGACACCATTCTGCTTGAGCACGGGGTCGGTCATGTAGAGGCCGGTCGATTTCACATCGACCACGAAGGTCGATCCCGGATGGGCGGCCGACATGTCGCGCGCGAGCATCACCCCCACCTTGTCGGCAAAAATCTCGTTGCCCTCGTTGTCGACCACGCCGCAGCGGTCGCCGTCGCCGTCGAAGCCCAGCGCCAGGTCGGCGCCGTTCTCCTTCACCGCCGCCGCCATGGCGTGCAGCATCTTCATGTCTTCCGGGTTGGGGTTGTAATGCGGAAAAGTGTGGTCGAGGTCGCAGTCGAGCCGCACCACCTCGCAACCGAGCGTCTCCAGCATGTCGGGGGCAAAGGCGCCGGCGGTGCCGTTGCCGCACGCCGCCACCACCTTGAGCCGGCGCTTGATGGGCCCGTCGCGGGTGAGTTCCGCCATGTAGCGCGGCGTCAGGTCGTCGACATGCACGAGGCCGCCGCCGGGGCGCATCTCCCAACTCCCTGAGATCACGATCTCCTTCAGCGCCGTCATCTCGTCTGGCCCGAAGGTCATGGGCCGCTCGCAACCCATCTTGACGCCGGTCCAGCCGTTGTCGTTGTGGCTCGCCGTCACCATGGCAACGGCCGGCACATCGAGCGCGAACTGGGCGAAATAGGCCATGGGAGACAGAGCCAGCCCGATGTCGTGCACGGTGCAGCCCGCCGCCATCAGCCCCACGGTGAGCGCCTGCTTGATGGAGAGGGAATAGGAGCGGAAGTCATGGCCGGTCACCACGTGCGGCTTGATGCCGCGCCGGTGGAGATAGGTGCCGAGGCCGAGCCCCAGCGCCTCGACGCCATAGAGGTTGATCTCCTTTTCGAACAGCCAGCGCGCGTCGTATTCGCGAAAGCCGGTCGCCTTGACCAGCGGCAAACGCTCATAGTCAGGCGTGTTGGGGACGAGATCGGCACGTGGCTTGGCAAGCATGAACACTCTCCGGCATGACTGGACGGCAACAGGTGAGCCGGGTTTGCCCTGCCGGGACGCGAATTTCAACCGCAATCATGCTGCGCAGCTAAAGGGCTCCGCCGCGGCGCGCACGGGCACCGCCTTTGCGGCGCTTGGCGCGGGTGAGGCTGTGCACCCGCTCATCCAGCCGGTCCATGATGGCGCGGCGCTCGGCCGGCTCGAACCCCAGCCAACCGGCGATTTCAGCGCGCGTGCGCCCGCAACCGATGCAAAAGCCGGTCTCGGGGTCGACCACGCAGATCTTGACGCAAGGGCTCTCTATAGCCAGGTGGACCGGGGCGTTCATCGGAGCATCCATGATTTCGCTCATAATGTGATGCTCCACGCGTGCCGCGCACAAGTCCGGCTGCGGCACAGGGTGTGCCGAATGCGTCACTCCTCCAGCGTCAGCACGCCGTCGCGTATGCCGAAGCTCGACAGTCGCGACAGGAAGCTCATGCCCAGAAGCGTGCCGTTGAAGGCGCCTTTCGGCAGCACCAACGCCTTGACGTCGTAGACGACGATGTTATCGACCTCCACCCGCTTGATGGTGGCGGGCGCTGCCTTGACGACGCCGTTGGCGGTGGATACGGGGACGGTGAAATCGAGGCTGAAGGGATGGAGTCCGGCCTTGTCGGCATCAGCGTAACTCATGGCGACGAGGGTGGCGCCGGTGTCGATGAGCACCCTGATCGGGGTGTAGTCGATGTCGGCCGTAATAATGAAATGGCCACCCGGGCCGGCCTTGATCTCGGTTTGTGCCGCCATCAGCAGCACATTGGCCTTGTCCGTGCCGGGCAGTTTCAGGTTGTTGTCGCGCTCCGGCATGATGCTCCGGCGCAGGCGCACCTTGCCGGTCCTGACGCGGATTTCCTGCCGGATAGTGTCTTGATTGACGCCGCGCAGGGCCACGTCAGTCAGCGTGTTGATATTGACGCCGATGGTCACGGCGGCGGCCAACACCGAACCCCATATCGCCGCGACTCGCGCGGTCGACCAGCGGGGCGACAACAGGCCGAGCACCGATGACGTCGCTGCCAGGCACAGGAGCAGCGCCACTTTGCCCAGATCTGCCGTGGCAGAGGCGGGAATGCCCAATGCGTTTTCGGGCCGCAGGATGAACACCGCCGCAATGGTCAGCAATGACAATGTCGCACCGAGGATGCCGGACATTGTGCTCTCCCGGATTGCTTGGTTTGCGTAGGGCGGTGAGCCTAGCAGCAGTTTGCAAACGGAGGGTGAACGGGGGGGTGATGCTTATGCCGCCGTTCAGGCGACAGTTGCCGATGCGGCAATCAAAATCGCCGCTTCGGCGGTGACCTGCACCGAGCCGCAGACATCGCCTGTCTGGCCCCCGATCAGCCGCCGCGCCAGGGCCATGACAGCAAGCCCGGCGGCAAGGCCCGCGAGCGCCATCGCCGCCATTGCCGAAAATGAAGCGACAGACCACAGGACAGCGACGAAGATGATGAAAGCGATGCCCGCCGCCTGCGCCAGTGTGGAGCGGCCCGGCCTGCCCGCCTCGGCCGAGCGTCCCTCCGTCCTTGCCGCCGGAAGTGCCCACAGGGCAAGCACCATGGCGGTGCGCGACAGTGAAGCGGCGGCGATGACAACCGCGGCGACCGGCCAGCCGCCCGCCGCGCCGGCGATGTGGGCAAGCGCCGACCAGCGGATGAGAAAGGCGAGGATAAGGGCGATGACGCCATAGGAACCAATGCGGCTGTCGCGCATGATCGCCAGCCGGCTTTCGCGCTCACGCCCGCCGCCGAAACCGTCAGCGCAATCGGCAAGGCCGTCTTCATGCAGGGCGCCGGTCACCAGCCCCGTTGCTGCCAGCATCACCGCGACCGCGACGCCCGCCGGCACTGCAAACGCGTGGAGGATGGCATAGACCGCGGCCGCAAGGGCACCGGTGATGGCGCCAGCGGGTCCGAAGGCGCGCGCCGACGCTGCCAGCGCCGGAGGTGTCGCATCCGGCATGGCAAGCGGCAGCCGGGTGAGGAAGATGAGGCACACCTTGAGGTCGCGCAGCCACTGCACCACGTCACCGGGTGCGTGATCGACGGGGTCACCTGCTTCACTTTTCCCCACCCTGCCGTCCACCGTGATCCCTGTTGGCGGCAGTGCATCGCCGCTAAGAGGTGCGCAAGCGGTTTCCGATAGACCCGGAGAACACTATGGACAAGCCCTCAGGGGTCCACCCCTTTGATGACATCCGCGCTCTCGTCGCCGGCTTTTCCGGTCCCGATGAGGTGGCGGTGGAGGCGGTGCGCCGGCGCGATGCCACCCTCACCAAGCCGCCGGGAGCGCTCGGCCGGCTGGAGGAGCTGGCCGAATGGCTGGCCGCCTGGCAGGGCCGCCATCCGCCAAAAGTCGAAAACCCGCTTGTAGCCGTCTTTGCCGGCAATCACGGCGTGGTGGCGCAAGGAGTGGCCGCCTATCCGCCTCAAGTGACCGCCCAGATGGTGGCCAATTTCCGCGCCGGCGGGGCGGCGATCAACCAGATATGCAAGGTTTCGGGCGCTACCTTGAAAGTGTTCGAGCTGGCGCTGGAGATCCCCACCAAGGACATCACCGTCGAGCCTGCCATGACGGAGGAGGAATGTGCCGCCACCATCGCCTATGGCATGGAGGCGATAGCCGAGCCGTGCGATCTCCTGTGCATCGGCGAAATGGGTATCGGCAACACCACCATCGCCGCGGCCATCGCCAATGCCCTTTATGGTGGCGAGCCCGCCGACTGGGCGGGCCCGGGCACCGGGCTCGATGCCGCCGGCATCAACCGCAAGGCCGATGCCATCGCCCGCGCCGCGGCGCTGCATCGGGTCCATCTGGATGATCCGCTCGAAGTGCTGCGCCGTCTCGGCGGGCGCGAGATCGCCGCCATGGCCGGCGCCATCATTGCCGCTCGCACGACCCGTGTGCCGGTGCTGATCGACGGATTCGTGGCGAGCGCCGCAGCCGCCGTGGTGCATGCCATGGCGCCCGGCGCCATCGATCATTGCATGGCGGCACACTGCTCGGCCGAGCCGGCCCACCGGGCCATGCTCGAGCGCATGGGCAAGGTGCCTTATCTCGATCTGGGAATGCGCCTGGGCGAAGGCACGGGTGCTGCCCTTGCCGTCATGCTGGCCAAGGCCGCCTGCGAGCTGCATTCCGGCATGGCGACGTTCGCCGAGGCGGGCGTTAGCGACAAAGAGGACTGATCTGTCGACTTTAGCCTATTCCGCCGCCTGCTTCACATGCGGGGCGGCGGCGCGCACGTCGGCGTCGACATGGTCCTCGAACTTGGTGAAGTTTTCCACGAACATGTCGACCAGCTTTTTCGCCTCGGCGTCGTAGGCGGCCTTGTCCTTCCACGTCTCGCGCGGGTTGAGGATAGCGGCATCGACGCCGGGCACACTAGTCGGCACCTCGAAGCCGAAGAATGGATCGACGCGCATGGGCGCGTTCTTGAGGGTGCCGTCAAGCGCGCCGGCAAGCAGCGCCCGCGTCACCTTGATGGGCATGCGCCGGCCCTCGCCGTAGCGACCGCCGGTCCAGCCGGTGTTGACCAGCCAGCAGGTGACTCCGTGGCGCGCCACTTTCTCCTTGACCAGATTGCCGTAGACGCTCGGGTGGCGCGGCATGAAGGGGGCGCCGAAGCAGGTGGAAAAGGTCGCTTGGGTGCCTTTGACCCCCTTTTCGGTGCCGGCCACCTTGGCGGTGTAGCCCGACAGGAAGTGGTACATCGCCTGGGCGGGCGAGAGGCGGGCAATGGGCGGCATGACGCCGGAGGCATCCGCCGTCAGCATGATCACGTTGCGCGGGTGCCCGGCCATGCCGGTTTCCGACGCATTGGGGATATAGTGCATGGGATAGGCCACGCGCCCGTTCTCGGTGAGCGAGGCGTCATCGAAATCGGGCAGCCGCGTTGCCGGGTCAACCACGACGTTTTCCAGGACCGAGCCCCAGCGCTGGGTGGTGGAATAGATCTCCGGCTCGGCTTCCGCCGACAGGCGGATGGTCTTGGCATAGCACCCGCCTTCGAAGTTGAAGATGCCTTCGTCCGACCAGCCGTGCTCGTCGTCGCCGATGAGGACGCGGCTCGCATCCGACGACAGCGTCGTCTTGCCGGTGCCGGACAGGCCGAAGAACAGGGCCGAGACGCCGTCGGCATCCGAATTGGCCGAGCAGTGCATGGGCAGAACGCCCTTGGCCGGCAGGATGTAGTTGAGGGTGCCGAAGACCGACTTTTTGGTCTCGCCGGCATATTCACTCGAGCCGATGAGCACCAGCTGCTCTGATAGATCGGCGGCGATCACCGTCTCGGAACGCACGCCGTGCCGTGCCGGGTCAGCACGGAAGCTGGGCAGGTTGATGATGTGCAGTTCGGGTTCGAAGCCGGCCACTTCCACTGGCGAAGGGCGGCGCAGCAGGTAGCGGATGAACAGGGCGTGCCAGGCCAGCTCGGTCACCACCCTGACGGCGATGCGGTGGGCCGGGTCGGCGCCGCCGTAGAGGTCCTGCACGTAGAGCTCGCCCCCCTTGGCATGGGCGAAGAAGTCCTGTCGCAGCCGGGCGAAGTTTTCCGGCGATATCGCCTTGTTGTTGTCCCACCAGATGGTGTTCTCGGTTTCGCCGTCGCGTACGATGAACTTGTCCTGGGCCGAGCGGCCGGTGTGCACGCCGGTGGTCACCGCCAGCGGGCCGTTGGCGGCGACAATGCCCTCTCCGCGGCAGATGGCCGCTTCGTAGAGCTGCACTTCGTTGAGATTGTAGTAAACCGTGCCGGTATCGCCGAGGCCCACGGCCTCAAGAGGGCGCTTCTGGTTGAAACGACCTTTATGGTCAGACATACGCCATTCCTCTATCTGATGGCGCGTCCGCCCGCTGTAGGCGGCGGCTCGCCTTTGGGCAGCCGCTATGGCCATCTTGCTCCCACGACCACCCCCTAAAAAGGCGGCAATGCTGTCCGGCGCGGATCGGAATGAACGGCCTTGGAGCGGCCCTCCGCCTGGCACAGCGAATGCGCATCGCTCCTAAAGAATAGCACCGCCCGGCGCAACCCGCGATCCTAAGAAAATTCACAAGACGAAAAGTACCGTCAGGTCGCATTGCGCAGTTTCTTGGCGATGCTCGCCAGTTCGTGGCGCAGATCGGCGCCGTCCTTGAGCAGGCGCCCGAATTCGAAGCGGCGGCGCTCGCGTCCGTCGCACAGATCGAGGCCTTCGGCATCAACGGCCACCACCTGGGTCTCAGGTGTCGGGCTGCCACCCGCTGATCGCCACAGAAGCCCGACCACGTCGTCATGGTCGCCATTCATGTGCTCGACGGCGCTTTTCTCGATGCCGGCAAAAAGCACTGCATTCGCGGCATTGATGAGCATATCCGCCCCGGAAAAGGTCTGGATGCGCCCGAAGCCGGCCACCAGGTGCACCGTTTCCGGCGTCAGGCGCCAGTAGCTGAAGTCGGCAAAGCCGGCATATTCGGCCGCCTCCGGGTGAAGCGCCAGATAGCGGCGCGAAACGCTCTCCTCGGCCACCGTCTCGAAGCGGCCGATCAGGGTGGCACGCGCCGCCTCGAGCCGGTCGCCTTCGGGGTTGGGATCGGCGATCAGCAGCGAGGCGCGGGGATCGTGGGTGAGATGGCGCGTGTGCCAGGCCAGCCTGGAGATGAGGATGAGCGGTCGACCGACCTGGTCGGATGCCACATTGACCAGCGATGCGTAAGGAGAGCCTTCCGGCATCAGGCTGGCCAGGCAGCCGTATTCCGCCCGCCGCAACAGCCGGCGGACGCCCGATGCGCCGGTCATTTCGTCGCTCTTGCCGTTCTTCATGCTGTCATCCCTTGAATTTGGTCGCTGTCGTTACCATTGTTCTGCCACAATCCGCACCGCGCGGGCCGTGCGATCGGGCCGCCCGCTTGCCACATTTTACGCCAACTCACCCGTTAGAGCGCGCAGAGGTCTCAACCTACATGGGGAAAAGAATGCCGAAAATCGCGCTCGTTGACGACGACCGCAACATTCTCGCTTCGGTGAGCATGGCGCTGGAAGCCGAAGGTTTCCATACCAGCTCCTACAGCGATGGTGTGACGGCACTGCAGGGGCTTAACGACAACCCGCCCGACATGGCCATCTTCGACATCAAGATGCCGCGCATGGACGGCATGGAACTGCTGCGCCGGCTGCGCCAGCGCTCCGACCTGCCGGTCATCTTCCTGACCTCCAAGGACGACGAAATCGACGAGTTGTTCGGCCTCAAGATGGGGGCCGACGACTTCATCCGCAAGCCGTTTTCGCAGCGCCTTCTGGTGGAGCGGGTCAAGGCGGTGCTGCGCCGGGCAAGCGCGCGCGAAGGTGGCCAGACCACGAGTGAGGCAAACCGCGTCATCGAGCGCGGCAAGCTGGTGATGGATCCCGAGCGTCATTCCTGCACCTGGGCCGAAGAGCCGGTGGTGCTCACGGTGACCGAGTTTCTCATCCTGCAGGCGCTTGCCCAGCGTCCCGGCATCGTCAAGAGCCGGGATGCGCTGATGGACGCCGCCTATGACGATCAGGTGTATGTGGACGACCGCACCATCGACAGCCACATCAAGCGGCTGCGCAAGAAGTTCAAGGCGGTGGACGACAGCTTCGATGCCATCGAGACCCTTTATGGCGTAGGATATCGCTTCAAGGAGAGCTGATCGGCGTCGATTTCCATTTGGCTCAGTATGGTGGCTGGGGTTGACATTAGCGAGCGCGGCGAAGTCGAAGAGACCACGGCTGCGCGATCCGAAGCCGCCATGGGGGCAAGCGGGCCCTTCAACTGGCTGCACCGGCTGGCGCCGACGCGGCTCACCTCGCGCATCATCATCATCAATTTCGCCGGCCTGATCATCCTGGTCGGCGGCATCTTGTACTTCAACCAGTCGCGCCAGAGCCTCATCGATGCCCGCGTGCAGAGCCTGATGACCCAGGCCCGCATCATGTCGGCGGCGGTGGCGGCCGCGGCAACCGTCGATACCGGCCAGATCATCGTCGATCCGGAAAAGCTCCTGGAGTTGCAGCTCAAAAAGGCGCAAAGCCCGAAGGAGCCGCGCTCCTACGACTTTCTCATCAATCCGGACCGTTCCGGCCCGGTGCTGCGGCGCCTGGCGGCCTCCACCGATACCCGGGCGCGCATTTTCGACCGTGACGGCATGCTGGTGGTCGACAGCCGCTATCTGTACGGGCGCGGCGAGATCTTGCGCTTCGATCTGCCGCCGCCAAACCTCAGGCCGCACAAGAACTGGGTCAGCAGCGCCATGAAGTGGCTGTACAACCTGTTCTTTGCTCACCACTATCCGTTGCAGAAGGATTACGGCTACGACAACGGCAAGAACTTCCCCGAGGTGACCGCTGCCCTCAACGGAGCTTCGGTCAGCGTGGTTCGCGTCAACGACAAGAACGAGATCATCGTCTCGGTGGCGGTGCCCATCCAGCGCTTCCGGGCCGTCCTCGGCGCCCTGGTGCTGTCGACCAAGGGCGGCGAGATCGACAAGGTGTTGCGCAACGAGCGGCGCATCGTTTTCCTCACCTTCGCGGTGGCCGCGCTGGTGACGATCCTGCTTGCGATTGCGCTTGCCGGCCACATTGCCGAGCCGATCCGGCGCCTGGCCGCGGCGGCCGAGCATGTCAGGCGCGGCGTCAACAGCCGGGTGGAGATCCCCGACTTCGCCTTCCGCCGCGACGAGATCGGCCACCTGTCGGGGGCCCTGCGCGACATGACGCAGGCGCTCTACAAGCGCATCGACGCCATCGAGGCGTTTGCCGCCGATGTCGCACACGAGCTCAAGAATCCGCTGACCTCGCTCAGAAGCGCGGTGGAAACGTTCCGCTATGCCCGCACCGACGAACAGCGCGAGCGTCTCGTGCAGATCATCAATGACGACGTGCGCCGCCTCGACCGGCTCATTTCCGACATTTCCGATGCCTCGCGGCTCGATGCCGAACTGGCGCGCGCCCGCGCCCGCCCGGTCGATCTGGCCCAGCTCCTGACGGCCGTCGTTGAACTCGGCAACGAGACCGGCGCGGTCGGCAATGTCCGTGTCGTTCTGAACAAGGGCGCGCCGCCTCATGGCGTCGCCGCGACCGATGCCTTCATGGTGCTCGGACACGACAACCGGCTGGGCCAGGTGGCGCGCAATCTCGTCGACAATGCGGTGTCCTTCTCCCCGCCCGGCTCCGAGGTGACGGTCGATCTCAGGCGGCGCGGCGACTGGGTCGAGTTCCGCGTCGAGGACGAGGGTGGCGGCATCCCGCACGACAATCTGGAGCGCATCTTCGAGCGCTTCTACACCGATCGCCCGGAAGGCTCTTTCGGCAAGAATTCCGGCCTTGGGCTGTCCATCTCCCGCCAGATCGTGGAGGCCTATCGCGGCGCCATCCATGCCGAGAACCGCCTCGGCAGCCCCGGCCCCGACGGCAGCCGGCCGGTCGTCGGCGCCCGCTTCGTGGTGCGCCTGCCGGCTCTGCTGGAAGACTGGCAGCCGGGCGACGATGAGTAGCCCGCATTTCTCACATTCGCTGTGCCCTGCGCCGGCCGTCTGCGCGCTCGGGTCGTTCAACCGTATGGCCCGATACGCTTTTCGAGTCCCGCCCTCGTATCCGGCTCGCCGCAAGGCGAAGCAGGGCGCACGGAGTGTGAGAAATGCGGGCTGAGCCCGCCGGAGCGGAAATGCTCCTTGTGCATGCCACCTGCGTGGCGCTGGACGGTCGCGGCGTCCTGCTGCTCGGCCCCGCCGGCAGCGGCAAGTCGGACCTGGCGCTGCGGCTGATCGATCAGCCAGGAAGCGGCATCGGCACAGCCGTCATGGAGGCCAGGCTGGTGGCCGATGACCAGGTGATGCTCACCCGCAAAGGCAATGACCTGATCGCATCGGCGCCTGAACGGATTGCGGGACTTTTGGAGGTGAGAGGGCTGGGCATCGTTCGTGTTGCGACGGCCGGACCGGCAAGGCTCGCTCTGGCAGTCGAGCTTGAAGCGGCCGAAACCATCGAACGTTACCCGGTGGAAAGATGCGAGGTCTCGTTCCTCGGATGCTCTCTCTCTCGCGTTGCCGTCGATGCATCGACGCCGTCTGCACCTGCCCGGGTGCGCGCCGCGCTCGCCCATCTGGCCGTTTCCAAGTGAGCACATTGCGACTTGACAAAGCCCTTGCCGATCGACATGGCGTTGTCGGCACCGGCGGATGGCCTTCATGCCAGGCTTGCCGGGTGCGGTTGCGCATCAATGCCGAACCCGACAAGATGGCGCCCCTGATTTTGCGGAGTAGCACACAATCGACATGATCGGTCTCGTACTGGTGACACACGGTCGGCTGGCCGAGGAATTCCGTGCCGCGCTCGAGCATGTGGTGGGCGAGCAGGAGCGCATCGCCACAGTGTCGATCCATCCCGACGACGATGTGGAGAGCCGGCGCGGCGACATCCTCGCGGCCGTCGAAGAGGTCGACACCGGCAAGGGGGTGATCGTGCTCACCGACATGTTCGGCGGCACCCCGTCCAATCATGGAAGCCGATCACATCGAGGTCATCGCCGGCACCAACCTGCCGATGCTCATCAAGCTGGCCAGCATCCGGCGCGATGCAAAGCTTGCCGATGCGGTCGAGCAGGCGCGCGAGGCCGGGCGCAAATACATCAACGTGGCAAGCCAGCTCTTGCGCGACCAGGGCTGACAGCGATGCCGGGCGCTTCACGCTCTCCGGTTAAGCGGTGCGAACTCACCATCACCAACAGCCTCGGCCTGCACGCCCGCGCCACCGCCAAGTTCGTCAAGTGCGCTGAAGGCTTCGATGCCGACATACGCGTCACCCGCGACGGCCAGACGGTACCCGGTACCTCGATGCTGGGCCTGTTGATGCTCGCCGCCCATTGCGGCAGCACAATTGACATCGAGGCCGCCGGCCCCGAGGCGGCCGAAGCCATCGCGGCGCTCAAGCGGCTGGTGGCGGGAAAATTCGGCGAGGACTGAGACCAGCCGCCCCCTGGGTCTGGCCCTTCGCGGTGATTTTCGCCAGGGAACCCACTGCACGTCACCCCGACGAAGGTCGGGGTCAAGGGGCGCAGGGCAAGGTCGCGCTGTGTGGCTCTGAATTCCGGCCTTCGCCGGAATAACGGAAGGGCGCGGACACAAGGGGGTAGATCGGCCTGACATAAAGATTTCTTTATGTCCGCATTGCACCGGAGCGGCGAGGCTGCTATAGCGGCGGCCTGTCTAGGGGCCGGGCGCGTCCGGCCGCCGCCAATATGCCGTTGCCGGCACTGTCCCGATGAGAGGATGCGATGAGCAAGTCGGAAGATTTCGTGGTGAAGGACCTAAAACTCGCCGAATGGGGCCGGCGCGAGATGGACATGGCCGAGGTCGAGATGCCCGGCCTGATGGCGACGCGGGCCGAATACGGCGCCGCCCAGCCGCTGAAAGGCGCCCGCATCGCCGGCTGCCTGCACATGACCATCCAGACCGCAGTGCTCATCGAGACGCTCCAGGCCCTCGGTGCCGAGGTGCGCTGGTCCTCGTGCAACATCTTTTCCACCCAGGATCATGCCGCCGCCGCCATTGCCGCGACCGGCACGCCGGTGTTTGCCAAGAAGGGCGAATCGCTGGCCGAATACTGGGAATACGTCGACCGCATCTTCGACTGGCCGGACGGCGAGACGGCCAACATGATCCTCGATGACGGCGGCGATGCCACCATGTACATCATTGCCGGCGCCAAGGCCTCGTGGGACGATAGCATCCTCGCCAACCCGAAGAACGAGGAGGAGGCCGAGCTCTTCAAGACCATCAAGAAGCGTCTGGCCAAGGACAAGGATTTCTTCGTGCGCACCCGTGATGCCATCAAGGGGGTATCGGAGGAGACCACCACGGGCGTGCACCGGCTTTATGATCTGCAGAAGAAGAGCGAGCTGCCGTTTCCCGCCATCAACGTCAACGACAGCGTCACCAAATCGAAATTCGACAACCGCTATGGCTGCCGTGAATCACTGGTCGACGGCATTCGCCGCGCCACCGATGTCATGATGGCCGGCAAGGTCGCGGTGGTGTGCGGCTATGGCGATGTGGGCAAGGGCTCGTCCCAGAGCCTGCGCGGGGCAGGCGCGCGCGTCATCGTCACCGAGATCGACCCCATCTGCGCCCTGCAGGCGGCCATGGACGGCTATACCGTCACCACGCTGAATGACGCGGTTGCCTCGGCCGACATCTTCGTCACCGCCACCGGCAACAAGGACGTCATAACCGTCGACCACATGCGGCAGATGAAGGACATGGCGATTGTTTGCAACATCGGCCACTTCGACAACGAGATCCAGGTGGCGGGCTTGCGCAACTGCAAGTGGACAAACGTGAAGGACCAGGTGGATCTCGTCGAATTTCCCGGCGGCAACCGCATTATCCTCCTGTCGCAGGGGCGCCTGGTCAATCTCGGCAATGCCACCGGCCACCCGAGCTTTGTCATGTCGGCCTCCTTCACCAACCAGACGCTGGCGCAGATCGAGCTGTTTCAGAACGCCGGCAACGGCAAGTATGGCCGCGAGGTCTATGTGCTGCCCAAACATCTGGATGAGAAGGTGGCGCGCCTCCATCTCGACAAGGTGGGCGCCAGGCTGACCGAGCTTTCCCCTGAGCAGGCCGATTATATCGGCGTCCAGCCCTCGGGCCCGTTCAAGCCGGACTATTACCGCTACTGAGCCCCCTCTCGCGCGCCGGCAGTGCGGTTAGCGGCCGTTTTCCGCCTCTCGCAAGGTGGGCAGGTGACGCCTTTGCCTGTATATGTTCCGAATCGCCGCTTTATTGCGATGATTCGCGCGCGGGCCGTGGGGGCACAGAGGTCAACCGGAAGGTCCGCCGGGGCTCTTGAGGGGAACAGCATTGGCGATGCGTGGCGCCGCAACGCACAAGACGCAGCCACAAGGCTGGATATGGCCTTTTCTCTTGCTGCTTGTGTGCGCGCTACCGCTCACCGTCGTGCCGGCCGATGCATCTGCCACCCCCTTGGGCGCGGGACTCATCGTCGGCCTCGGCCGAGAGCCTTTTGCCTTTGCCGCCGTCTTCCTGGCGCTCATCGTCTTCTTCTGGGCCTGGCTGGTGGTGCGCAAGCTGGCGCGCGACGAGCTCAAGGCAAGGTTGCGCGCCGCCGAACTGGAAGGCGAGCTCAACGAGGTGGAAGCCGTCCTCAATGCCGAGCCGCATCTGATGCTGATCTGGAAGGGCCGCGAAGAGGCACCGCAGCGTCTCGCCGGTGATTTGCGCGGCACCGTCAAGGTGCCGTCGGGTCTTGATCAGGTGCTCGATTTCGAGGCCTGGCTGGAGCCCGAATCGGCCGCGACCCTGCGCGAATCGCTGGCCATCCTCAGGGCGGCGGGAACCCCCTTCAACATCGGCATCAAGAGCGCCGAAGGAGAGCTGCTGGATGCTGACGGGCGCACCGCCGGCGGCATGGCAACGCTGTCGTTCCGTCCGCTCACCGGTGAGCGCCGCCACTACACCGAGCTTGCCTATGACACCCGCAAGCTCGGCAAGCAGGTCGAGCGGCTGAGCGGCATTCTCGACTGCGCGCCCTTCCCGGTGTGGCTGTCCAGTGATGCGGGCGAGCTGAAATGGGCCAACCGCGCCTATCTCGAGGCCACCGAGTGCGCCGATGTCGAGGCCGCCGTCGATCGCCAGGCGACATTGGTGGAACGTGTCAAACCCGGGACCGGTGACGATCAGCCGCGCCGCGCCTATGCCGTCATCGCCGGCTCCAACCGCGCGCTCGATGTCTACGACCTGGCGCTCGATGACGGCAACCGGGTGGGCTACGCGGTGGATATGACGGCCCTGGAAGAGGTGGAGAAGGAGCTCAAGCGTCATATCCGCGCCCATGCCTCCACCCTCGACAATCTCGCCACCGCCATCGCCATCTTCGGGCCGGACCAGCGCTTGCGCTTCCACAACGCTGCTTATGCCGAGCTGTGGTCGCTGGATCCGGAATGGCTGGAAAGCGGACCTCTTGACGG
>Ga0307436_1000145_pt1 | contig 29567 bp, 25 predicted proteins | sample SalMarWE160440MG_FD_202513 | JGI IMG/M metagenome (GOLD analysis project Ga0307436, IMG submission 202513) | Salt marsh sediment microbial communities from the Plum Island Ecosystem LTER, Massachusetts, United States - WE1604-40 | ecosystem: Environmental > Aquatic > Marine > Intertidal zone >...
GAAGGTCAGGCTGGCCAGCTGGGCCTTGACGCCCTTCAGGTAGTCGTCGTCGAGCTCGCGGGTCAGCATCCCGAACAAGGTCTTCATCCCCTCGGACTTGAAGCCCGGTCCATTCTCCTCGGCGATCTTGCGCAGCTTCTCCAACGATTGGAAGAAGGTCGTGAGCAGCTCGATGGAGCGCTGCAGCAGCCCTCCCGGATGCCTGGCGTTGGCGTCCATCCAGATCCGCTTCTCGGCCTCGATGGCGCTGCCGGCAATGGCGTACATGTCGCGGATGGCGAACTCGTTGTCCAGGCAATCCCGCAGGATCGCCTGCCGATACCGGATCTCCGTCGGGTCAGCCAGGCCGCGCAGGATCACCTGGCGCGAGACTTCGTCCAGGAAGGCGTCGCCCCTGGCCAGAGCCGCGAACAGCGGCTCGAGCCCGAGGTCTTCGACGAGGTCGGCGTCGTTGGCGGCCGGCGGCAGATCAGGGTCGAAGTCGGCGTTGCGGTACAGGAGGCGAACCTTCATGCCGCTGCCCCCGCGATCCGATCCTTGACGTCCTTGTAGGTGAGCCGGTGCTTCTCGGCGATGGCCAGGGCGTAGGCCAGCCCTTCGGCGGGGCGGCGCTCGAACTGGAATGTCCTGCGGCCCGGGTCGTTGGCATCGACGGCGCTGACCATGCTCACGGTGGAGCGCCCTGCCGAGGCCAGCTCGTGCAGGAAGGTCACGTAGACCGCCAGCATGTCGCGCTCGATCAGCTCCTCGAGCACCTGCCGGCCCATGAGGAGGCCGTCGTCGACGGTCGTGGCGCTGAAGCTCTCGTTGAGAATGACCAGGCTGCGGTCCGTCGCCTCGTCGAAGATGTGGTGGATCCGCCGCAGGTCGTCTTCGAGCTTGCCGGTCAGGTGGCCGGTCACCTCGCGCCGCTCGAAGTGGGCGAACAGCCGGTCGAACAGGTACAACCTGGCCTCGCGGCCCGGCACCGGCAGGCCCAGCCGGCCCAGGTAGTGGAGCTGGCCCACCATCCGGGCCAGGGTCGTCTTGCCGCCCTGGTTCGGGCCGGTCACGACCAGGATTCGCTCGGCGCCCGAGAGACGCAGGTCGTTGCGGACGACGCTCTCGGCCTCGTGGCGGAGCTTGCGTCCCAGGGCCAGGTCGTAGCCGTCGCGGATGAGGACCTCCTTGGTGGATTCCTGCACGACCGGGTAGCAGAAGGGCAGCCCGGCGTCGCGCAACGGCTCGATGTACTCCAGGTAGGCCAGGCAGAACTGGATCTCGCGGTCGAAGGTGCCGATGACCGGGTCGAGGTAGTCCTCGTGCTTCTCCACGAACTGGTCGAGCAGGCCGAAGACCTCGGGGTGGAGCTCGGCGACCATGTCCAGCACGGCTCCCTCCACGTGGTCCATATCCGGCTCCTGGCGGAAGGAGAACTCGTGCTCGCGGACGGCCCCCTGGGCGAACTTGGCGAAGGTTCGCTCGACCTCGGCCCCGTAGTCCTCCTCGCCTGCGAAGCGGGTGATTCGAATGCGCCCGCCCTTGATGTGCAGGTTGTAGCGGACCTCTGCCAGGGCCGAGGTGAGGGCGGCGGCGTCGGCCAGCATGGCCATGAAGGCAGGGGACTTGCGGTAGGCGGCGACATAGTCGCGCAGCCCGGCGAAACCGGCGGACCGGAAGGTGGTGGCGCCCAGCCCGTGGGCCAGCCCCGAGACGGCATCAGCATAGGCCACGGTCGCTTCCAGCAGCCAGCGCAGCTTCTGGTAAGGATGATGCAGGGTCTCGCCCCGAGCCAGCCTGAGGCGCATGGTGCGCATTCCCGCCCCGAACGATTGCACCACCTTGACCAGGGCATCCGACTCCAGATCGCGCAGGACGTCCTGCCGGTAGCGGATCGACTCCGCGTCGTCCAGTGGGGCGCGGAACAGCCTCTCCAGCTTGTACTCGTCGCGGCCGGCGCGAACGGCACCGAAGACCTGATCCAGGTTCAGGTCGCCGAACAGCTCACGGGTCGCCTTCGTGTCGAGGACACTGGCGGCGTCCGGTTTGTCGAACAGGATGCTCTGGAACGGCAACGACGCATTCCTCGTGCGAGTATGCGAGCCCCGGTGACGGCTGTAGACAGGCTCGCTGACTTTGGTCCCGCATCCCATCCCCCGAAAGTGCATGCCGTCGGCAGGCCCTTTGTCAGGCACATCGCTACGTCGGCGGTCCGCCCCGACGCCCGGGCGGGGCGATCTCGTCTGGAAGACCCAGGGCTGGGTTCAGCCGACGACCGTGATCGTGCCCGTCATTCCGTTCTCGTAGTGCTCCTCGGCATGGCAGGCGAAGGCGTACGGGCCGGGGCCGTCGAAGGTGTAGGTGAGCGTCTTCGTTTCCATCATCCCGATGTCTTCGATCTCGGGCGTGCCTTCCCGATCGTCGGCGACAGCCTCGGCCGGGCCGACCATGAACTCGTGCACCATCGGGCCCATGGTCGTGACGACGAAGGTCACAGTCTCGCCCCGGGCCACCCCGATCTCCGACGGGTAGAAGAGGTACCCCGGGCCGGCCTGGAGGTACACGACCCGCGGCCTGTCAGGGGTGCCGGCCACGAAGCCTGCGTCGCCGGGCTGAAGGGCGTCGGACAGAGCGCCGGTCACCGCATTCGGGCCCATGCGGCCGGGGGGACCGCCGTAGCCGCCCATGTGCCAGGGCCCGCCATGGCCGTTCACCGGCCACCACCCCCCGCCGGTGCCACGTGCCAGCAGCGCGCCGAAGGCAACGGCACCCGCCAGGATCGCGCCGCCCGCAAGAATGGCGAGGGGACGCGGGACTCTCACCGAACCGGACATCTGACGCTCCTTCTCGGCCACAGTTGGGCTGCTCCGCTGAGCATCACCCAGGGGTGGGCCGGTCCGCAGCCAGCGGCATGGAGCGATCCGGGGATCGCAACGCCGGAGCCGCGACGAAGGCCGCCGCTTCCGGGCGCGTGCGAGAATCGGGCCATGAAGGCCCAGCTGACCTCATTCGGGCAGATCGAGGTGGAGGGCGAGCGATACGCCCATGACCTGGTCATCGCCGGCGGCCGGGTCTCCAAGCGGCACAAGGGGCCGTCCAAGGGCGAGAAAGGGCGCTTCGGGCATACGCCCCTGACCGCGGCCGAGGAGATCCCCTGGGGCGGCAAGCGGCTGATCGTCGGGACCGGAGCCAACGGCCGGCTGCCAATCGCCGAAGACGTCTACGCCGAGGCGGAGCGGCGCGGGATAGAGATCGTGGCTCTGCCCACGCCCGAGGCCTGCGAGCTGCTGGCGGAGCTGGACCGCAAGGACGTCTTTGCCGTCCTCCACGTCACCTGCTGAAGAGGGCCGGCGTCGAACGCCGCCCGCAGATGCCCCCTACGCGACCGGGGCGACGATGACCCACTTGTCGTACCACTCCTCGTTGGCGATCTGGCCGTCGATGGGGTCCCGGTTGGGCGAGTTGGTCATCTTGTAGGGGGTGAAGCGGATGGTCTTGGGGCCGTCCTTCCAGGTCGCGAGCGAGACGTAGTAGTTGCGGTAGCCGTCTGCCTGGAGCGGGTCCGTCAGATACACGCCCAGGATCTTGAGGTTGGTCCGGCCGCTTCGCGGATCGTCGCCGACGACCTTGTAGCCCGTGATGATCTGGGCGTGGTTGCCGGCCCAGCTGAGTATCCCGACAGGCTTGCGGTAGATGGCCAGCGTCAGGACGGTCGCCCTGGCGGCGTCCTCGAACGAGGTGAACGTCATGTCGCGATAGACGTCCGCCTCCATGTCGCCCCAGCCGTAGTAGTTGAGGGAATTGCGCCAGCCGTGGGCGTCGGACCCGGGATCGCGGAGGTCCATCGTGCCCGTTTCGCGCTGGTAGGCGAGCAGCTCCTCCATCTTGGCGTAGGAGACATCGGGCGCCCAGCCGTTGAGCTGCGGCCGCGGGTTGGGCTGGCCCTCCAGGGCCTCGAAGTCGCGCCACAGGGCCACCATGTTGAGCATCATCAGCGCCGACGCGGCGACACAGGCGCTCATGTCGGGATTCTGCCAGCGCACGGCCCCGGCGTTGTAGACGTTGTAGATCCAGGTGCCCGGCGTCGGGACCGGGGTTGGCTCGGGAGTGGCGGTCGGGGTAGGGCTCGGCGTCGGGGTGGGGGTCGGCGTCGGGGTGGGGGTGGCGGTCGGGGTGGGCGTGGCGGTCGGGGTCGGCGCCAGCGTGGCGACCGGCGTCGGCTGGACGGCCAGATCCGCCTCAGCCGAGAACACGCCGGTGCACGCGGCAACGACGGCCAGGAGCGCCAGCAGAGCGGCGACGGCCCTGAGGCCGGTCCCGCGTGGACGTGCCATGCGCCGATTATGCGCTCTCATGCCGAAAAGCTGTCCTGGGCGCCTCCCGGTCGCGCCGCCCCGAGGCCGCTCTGGGCTCCAGCCGGGGGCCTGCGGCTAGCTGCCCGGCGGCGGGCCCAGCCGCGTCAGGTTCCACTCGATCTGGTGGTAGTTGCGGTCCGTCTTGAACGTGTAGCAGCTGCCGCTGATCGTGGTCGCCTTGGCCTCGATGACCCAGTCCGAGGCGAAGCAGGTGTTGCCGCCCCCGTCCGAGTTCGAGCTGCTGGCGCCCTCGTCGATGCTGAAGAAGGGCAGCGGGTACGGGTTGGGCCCGTCCCCGATGAAGCCGAAGCAGGTGATCGATTCCTGCACGCCCTGGTCCGGGAAGTGGTTGCCCTGGCCCCAGTAGCGGTAGTGGCTGTCGTCGATCCTGGTCAGGTGCAGGGACTGCTGGTCGCCCAGGCCGAACGGGTCGGCAGCGGGGAGCGAGCCGGAGGTGGTCTGCTGGCACTTCTCCTGACCGATGTAGCCGGTGGCGTCCCAGGTCCAGTCGATCGTGCCCTCGGGGATGAAGCGGATGCACTCGCCCGGATAGCAGCCGTTGTACCGGTCCGACTCGTCCACGACCCACATGCCGCGTCGGGAGGCCGCCCTGGGAGCGCTGGCCCTGGTCGGCCTGCGGGATAGGGCCGGCCATCGACCGTCCGAGCTGTCGGGCGGAGAGCAGCAGCGGGTCGCCATCGCCCGGGCGTTGGTCAACAGGCCCCAGCTGGTCCTGGCCGACGAACCGACCGGGAACCTCGATTCGGTCCACGCGGCCGAGATCCTGGACCTGCTGCGACGGCTGAACGGCGAGACCGGCCAGACCTGCGTCCTGGTGACCCACGACGCCGGTGTGAGCGCGGCCTGCGATCGAATCGTCCGGATGCGAGATGGCCGCATCCAGGAGGCAACGCCGCCCGTCTGAGCGCCGCCTCCCGCCGGGAGGAGCGGCGCCGCCACGCGCCACTCCTCCTGACCGCCTTCACATTCGCTTCATACCCCGGCTCCAGGCTGGCACCCAGATCCGGCACAGCGCTCCGGCCGGATGACACGGTCGCAAGGGCGCATTGGAGAAGAGATGAGATACGGTTCTGGTTGGTTCCTGAGGATGCTGGTCGCGGTCGTCGCCATCGGCGTGCTGATGAGCCTTGCCTTCGGGGCGGGCCTCGCCGCCGACGGTGGCTCGGTCAACTCTGCCTGGGACGGCCATCACTATCAGCCCTGCCTTCGGATGTTCGGCTGCCTGTTCGGCCTGTTCCTGTTGATCGTCGTCATCGGCATGATCGGCTGCGCCTTCCGCGGCCCGAGGCCGCGCTACTACCCCGGCCCCGGCGGGCACGGCCGCCACGGGCGGGGGTGGCGCGACTGGTACGCAGAGGACTGGCGCTGCGAGGCCGAGTCGGAGCTGGAAGACTGGCACCGCCGGGCGCACGGCCAGGGCGGCTCGAGTGAGCCCGCAGCCCCCGCGCCCGAGACGCCCAAGGGGGGCAAGTCGAAGTGATCCAGCGCGCCTTCGCCGTCTTCTTCGCCCTCCACGGGGCGGTCCACGCCATCGGCTTCACGGTGGCCTGGCAGATCGGCGGGCCGCGCGGCGTCGAGTACTCGACCGCCCTGCTCAACGGGGCGGTCGAGATCGGCGATGCCGGGGCCAGGCTGTTCGGCCTCATCTGGCTGGCCGCCGCGGCGGCGCTGGTGGCCGGGGCGGCCCTGCTGTGGCGAGGCCACCCGCGGAGCCGGGAGCTGGCCGTCGGCCTGACGCTTGGATCGCTGTGCCTGTGCATCCTGGGCCTGCCGGGATCCGAGTTCGGCCTGGCCATCGACCTGGGGCTGCTGGCGCTGCTGGCCTCGGTGCCGGACAGACTGGGGGCCCGGGGGGCCTCGGCCTAGAGTCGCACTCAGGGCGGGGCGGTGTTCACGCCGCCCCGCCCTGCCCTAGCATGGAAGCACCGTGAAGACGATTCTCATCGTTGACGACGAAGCCCGGATCGTGGACCTGGCCCGCGACTATCTCGAGCACGCGGGCTTCGCAGTCCTGACCGCGGCCGACGGCCCTTCGGCCCTCAAGCTGGCCCGCACCCGCAAGCCGGACCTGCTGGTCCTGGACCTGGGCCTGCCCGGCATGGACGGCCTGGACGTGGCCCGGGCCATCCGCCGCGACTCGCAGCTGCCGATCATCATGCTGACCGCCCGAGACGACGAGCTGGACCGCGTCCTGGGCCTCGAGATCGGGGCCGACGACTACGTGACCAAGCCCTTCAGCCCCCGCGAGCTGGTGGCCCGCGTGCGAGCCATCCTGCGCCGGGTCGACCGCGCGGCCGAGCCGGGCGACAGGATCGAGGCTGCCGGCGTGGCCATCGACGTTGTCCGAATGCGCGTCGAGGTCGAGGGCCGGGTGGTCGAGCTGACCGCCACCGAGTTCCAGCTTCTGACCGCCCTGGCCGGCCAGCCCGGCCGGGTCTTCACCCGAGCGCAACTGCTCGACGCCGTCCACGGCGTCGCCTTCGAGTCGTACGAGCGGGCAATCGACGCTCACATCAAGAACCTGCGGCGCAAGCTGGAGCCGGACCCGAGCCGGCCACGCTACATCCTGACCGTCTACGGCGTGGGCTACCGCTTCGCCGAGGAGCCGGCGTGAGCCGCCGCAGCCGCCACGAGGGAGGGGGACGCGAGACCCGGTGGGAGCGGCGCTACCATCGCCACGGGCCCGGCCGGATGCACCGCCGCCCCCATGCCCGTCCCAGGTGGTGGCCCGCCACCGAGCCGTGGCCGCCGCAGGGCCCGCCGACCGGACGCCTTCGCCGTATGGTCATGATCAGGGTCGCCGTCGCCGTCGTGGCGTTCATCGTGCTGGCGGTGCTGGTGCCGCTGACCATTCTCTGGCTGGCCCTGCAGATGGCCGACATCGAATCCCCGGGCAAGGTCCTCACCGGCCTCGTCATCGCCTTCGTTCTGCTGGTCATGGTCGCAATGGCCTTCGGCGGCGCGCGGCGGATCGCCCTGCCGCTGGGGAACCTCATCGAGGCGGCGGGCCGGGTCGAGAACGGCGACTACTCCGTCAGAGTCGATGAACGCCACCGCGGGCCGTACGAGCTGCGGGCCCTGACGCGTGCCTTCAACGAGATGGCGGCCCGCCTGGAGACGGACGAGCAGCAGCGCCGGACGCTTCTGGCCGACGTGGGCCACGAGCTGCGGACGCCGCTGGCGGTGCTGCAGGGCCAGCTCGAGGCCATGGTGGACGGCGTTCACCCAGCCGACGAAACTCACCTGGCGGCGGCCCTGGAGGAGATACGGGTCATGGAGCAGCTGGTGGACGACCTGCGCACCCTGACCCTCGCCGAAGCCGGCACGCTGGCGCTGCACCGGGAGCCGACGGACATGGCGGTCCTGGTCCAGGACGCCGTCGCCGGCTTCGGAGGGCTGGCCCGCTCCGCGGACGTGAAGCTGCAGGTCGAGATGGCCGACGACCTCCCGTCGCTGGATCTCGACCCCATTCGGATCCGCCAGGTGCTGGGCAACCTGGTCTCCAACGCCCTGCGCTACGCGCCCCGGCACTCGACTGTTCGCATCATCGCCCACGGGGGCGCCCCGGCACGCCGGGTCGCCGTCTCGGTCGTCGACTCCGGCCCGGGCATCCCGCCGGAGCTGCTGCCGCATCTGTTCGAGCGCTTCGCCAAGTCGGCCGAATCGCGCGGCTCGGGCCTGGGGCTGGCCATCGCCCGCCGGCTGGTGGAGGCCCACGGCGGTTCCATCCGCGCCGAGCAGCCCACCGGAGGCGGCACGGCCATCGTCTTCGAGCTTCCGGTGACGCCCGCCTGAGGCAGTCGGAGGGGAGCGCGGGGGCTGGACGACGCACCGGGCCGCGGGTACCTTTCGGGCCTGGTTGCGTTCACTGGGCGGCAAGCGGGGATCGTCTCGACCAGGCTCGCCGGGACCGATGGCGTATCGCTCGAGACGGCCAAGTGGACGGCCGGCCTGGAACGGCTGAGGTTAGCTGCTTCTGCTTCGCCGGCGAGCTCGATCGACCTGCGAGAGGAAGTCGAGGCGGCGGATGCCGGCCCAGTTGGCCGAGTCGGGGTCCCAGGCCTCATCGGATCCCTCGAACGCGCCTCCGAGCGCAGTCCTGGTGATGGCATCGATCTCCGGGTGGCGGTGGAAGGCCTCCGGCACCAGGCGGCTGGATTCGGCCCTACGTTCGGCCGCCCCAGCTGACGCGCCGCTCGATGAGCTGCGGGCTCACCTGCTGGACGAGCTCAATGCCTTCGCCGTGGCGTTCGACCTGGACCTACTGATCGTCGAGAACGCGCTGGCGCTAGACCAGGCGGTGATCTTCCTGGCGGAGGCTGAAGCCGGGCCTCCGGCCGACCATCAGCTGGCCCGGCTATGCCACGCCGCGGACGTGCTGCTGCAGCCGAGCTGGGAGGAAGGATTCGGCCTGCCCATCCTGGAAGCGGCGATCAGGGACCCGCCCATCGTCTGCTCCGACCTGCCGAGCCTCCACGAGCCGGCCGGCGACGCGGCACAGTGCGTCCAGCCCGACGGCGGGCCCGAGGCCTTGGCCCAGGCGGTACTGGCGGCCATCGCCCGCGGGCCGTCGGCCGAGCTGGCCGCGCGGGTCCGCGAGTTCTACTCGTGGCCGACGGTCTACGCCCGCCACATCGCCCCGTTGCTGGAGCGGGCCGCCGGCTAGCTCGACTGGGGCGGCCAGCCCGGGGGAGGCTGCGGCGGCCGGCCGGCTTCGGTCTGGCCGGTGCCCTCGCCGCCACCCTCGACCCAGGCTGGGCCGGCATTCGCGGGGGGCGGGTAGGCGCCGGGGGGCGGGTAGGCGCCGGGGGGCGGGTAGGCGCCGGGGGGCGGGTAGGCGCCGGGCCAGGCAGGCGGATAGGCACCGAGCCAGGCGCGCGCCGGCGGGGGCGGGTAGGGCGGCGACGGGAAGAGACTGGGATCGTGGCGGGCACGCTGGCTCTCGTAGAGGGCAGCCAGCATGAAGACGCCGAAGGCCTGCCCCACGCCGCTGACGGCGGCGGAGATGCCCTGGGACAGCACCAGGCTGATGGAGTCCGAGCCCGCCAGCGGGACGGTTGCCATCCCGGAGACAAGCCCGAAGGCCATGGAAATCAGCATGGCCATGAGGGCCCAGCCGATCATGCGCAGGACGGCACCCTCGGACAGCCGCCAGCTCTCCTGCAAGCCCGAGATTGGGCCGGAGCCGTCGAAGATGGCCAGGGCGGCGAAAGCGACACGCACCAGGGCGTAGATGCCGAGGACGCCCGCAGGGAGCATGGCCAGGATGCCGAGCGCGGGAGCGGCCACGATGAGAACGGCCAGCACCAAGATGGCGACGAAGGCGACAAAGGCGACGAGCAGCTGCGAGGCGAAGACGAGGACGCCGCGGCTCAGGACGACGCCGGGCGTGAGCTTCCAGCCCCGCAGGCCGGCGATGGCGACCCCGGTGAAGGCCCAGCTGGCGACCGCGGAAACGGCGGCCAGCACAAGCGAAACGAGCAGCAACTGGGCGATCCTCTGACCGGCGTCGGCGGCCCAGACGATCTGGTTCGTTCGCTCGTCGACGGAGTACAGCCCTTCCCTCACAACGTCGGCGACGAGCAGCATGAACAGGCAGTTCGCGACGACGAGTCCCAGCACGACCCAGCCCCACAGCCTCCAGGATCGGGTCAGGTAGTCCCAGGCGTGCTGAACGCCATCGGTGACGCTGATTGCCGCGGGGTGAACTCTGAACGCGTACACGACCCTCCTCCGTGCTCGTCGCACTGCCCCGCCATCAGTGTAGCGAGAGCAGGCGACGACTTTCACTCCTATGACCGGGCCGGGGCGAAGTAGGTTCGCTGTCACGACGGGCCCTCGGGGCGGGAGAGGCCGGGAGCTCCGCCGCCCACCGCAGCTAGTACAGGCCGGCCGGATCGAGCTTCTCGCGCCAGAGCTGCAGGAGCGCGTCCAGGTCGGCCTGCAGGTCCGCCTCGGTAGCTTCGGGCGCAACGTCCAGGGCGTCCAGGACCTCGAACGAGAAGGCCTCGGCGCCGAACCGCTCGAAGTCGGCCCGCAGCCGCCCGTCCAGGGCGCCCGGCGTGTTCGTCGCCCGCGCGAACTCGACCCTGTTGCGGGCGCTGTCGAGATTCGGCGAGCAGCCGAGGAGGGCTTTGCCGCTGCCCGCGCAACGGATGGCGTAGACGCCGGCCGGCCGTCGCGCCCGCAGGTACTCAGCTGTCAGTTCCTTCCGTCTGGCCCTGTCCATTCGCCTCCGATTCTTGTTGGCACCGGCCACTCGTTGGGGGAGAATCGTAGCCCACCCACCTCACCGGGCGCAGACGACCGGAGGACAGCATGGCCGAGATCATCAAGACCGAGAAGCTTACCAAGTACTACGGCTCGCACCGGGGCATCATCGAGGTCGACCTCGATGTGCACCAGGGCGAGGTCTTCGGCTTCCTCGGTCCCAACGGCGCAGGCAAGACGACGACCATCCGAGTCCTGCTGGACCTCATCCGTCCGACTTCCGGCAAGGCCTACGTCTTCGGCATCGAATCGTCGGTCGACCCGGTGGCGATCCACCGCCGCATCGGCTACCTGCCGGGCGAGTTCGCCCTGTACGACCGCCTGACTGGCGGCCAGACGCTGGAGTACTTCGGCAACCTCCGCGGCGGCGTGGACAAGGCCTACCGGGCCCAGCTCGTCGAGCGCTTCGACCTCGACCCGAGCCGGCGCTATCGCGAGTACTCCAAGGGCAACAAGCAGAAGGTCGGCCTGGTGGCGGCTCTCCAGCACCGGCCGGAGCTGCTGATGCTCGACGAGCCGACTGCCGGTCTCGACCCGTTGGTCCAGCAGACCTTCTTCAGCCTGCTGCGGGATCACGTCAAGGACGGGGCCACGGTCTTCCTGTCCAGCCACATCCTGTCCGAGGTGGAGCGGAGTTGCGACCGCGTGGCCATCATCCGCGAGGGCCGCCTGGTGCGCGTGGATCGGGTCGACGCCCTGCGCGACCTGGCCCACCACCAGGTGGAGCTGCGGTTCGAGGGCGCGCCGCCCGCGGCCGAGTTCAAGAAGCTGAAGGGCGTCAGCGACGTCACCGTCGAAGACCACATCCTGCGGATGCGGGTCCTGGGCTCCATCACGCCCGTGGTCCAGGCCGCGGCCAAGCTGGGCGTCATCGATTTCCTGAGCCGTGAGCCCAGCCTGGAGGAGACGTTCCTGGCGCAGTACGGCCGCGAGTCGGCCGAGGTGAAGTGATGACCGTCAAGGCGGGCGCGCCGCCCGCGGCGGCGGCCCTTCCCCCGATCCCGCTTCATCGCCGCCTGTACGGCTTTGGCAGCATCTACGGCAAGACGATCCGCGACTCCCGGCTGGCCTTCATCATCGCCGCCGGCGTACTGGGCGGGATGATGCTGGCGGCCGCCTCGGCCGTGTCGAGCTTCTTCCCCACACCGTCGTCGCGCCTGGAGGTGGACACGCTGATCGCGACCATCCCCTCGTCGATGTCCGGCCTGTTCGGCAACCCGATCGAGGTGGGCACCCTGGGCGGGATGATGAACTGGAAGTACGGGCCCTTCTTTGCCCTCGGCACCGGCATGTGGTCGATCCTGGCCCTGTCGGGCACCCTCGCCGGCGAGGCCACCCGGGGCAGCCTGGACATAGTTGCCTCGGCGCCGCTGGGCAAACGCCGCGTGGCGCTGGAGAAGCTGACCGCGCATCTCACCATGCTCTGGCTGACGATGGCGATCATGGCCATGCTCGCCTGGGGCGGTGCCGCCGTGTGGGGCGACGCCTCGCTGGGCGACGCCATCGCGCCCCTGTCGGCGATCGGCTTCGCGCTGTGGGTGGGCTTCATCGCCCTTTTCTTCGGCGGCCTGGCTTTCGCCCTGGCGCCGCTGCTGGGCAAGTCGGGTTCGGCAGGCGTCGCCGGCGCGGCGATGGTCGTGGCCTGGATCTCCAACGGCTACGAAGCCCTGGCTCCCATCGCCTTCTTCAGCCCGTGGAAGTGGACGGCTGATCATGCCGCCCTGGTAGGCCAGTACGACTGGCCGGCCCTGGCCCTGGTCGGCCTGTGCGCCGTGGTCCTCCTCGGCGTGGGCATCGAGATCTTCGCGCGGCGGGACCTCGGCGTCACGGCCGGGCTCTCGGTCCCCGGTCTGCCGGCGGCGACGCTCGGCGTACGCGGTCCATCCGATCGCTCCTTCGGCGACCAGCTGCCGCGGGCGCTGGCCTGGGGCATCGGCCTGGGGCTGTTCGGCGCCATGCTGGCGTCGCTAGTCGGCGCGCTGGCCGGCCAGATCGCCGAGGCACCAGACTACAAGAAGCTCTTCGAGATGCTGTTCCCCGACTACGACGTCACCACCGCCGGCGGTTTCCTGCAGCTGTACATCAACATGCTGTTCATCATCGCCGGGTACGCCGGCGCAACCCTTGTGGCCAAGTGGGCTTCCGACGAGACCGAAGGGCGGCTCGAGATGCTGCTCGGCACGCCGCTGGCCCGCAGCCGCTGGGTCCTCGGCGGCGGCATCGGCGCCTTCGTGGCGGTGGCCGTCATGACCGTGGGCTTCGCCGCCGGGATCGGGCTCGGTGCGGCGTCCGCCGGCATCGACACCGGCGGGGCGATAACCGGCGTGACCATGCTGGGCCTGTACGCCGCGGCGGTTGTGGGCGTGGGCATGGCCATAGGCGGTTTGTGGCGGACGTCGCTGGCCGCGGAGATCGCGGCGGTTCTCGTCACCGCGACGTTCCTGGTCGACCTCCTTGCGCCGGCGCTCAAGCTGCCCGATTGGGTCCACCAGCTGGCGCTGACCACGCACATGGGCCGGCCGATGATCGGCGAGTGGAACGCCGTCGGCATGGTGGCCTGTATCGCGCTGGCGATCGGCGGAGTCATCGTCGGCGCCTGGGGTATTCGCCGTCGCGACATCAATGCCTGAAACGAGCCCGCCCGCGACGGAGGTGAAGTGATGGCCGCTCGCGCCGGAGCAGTCCCGCCGCCCGGGACTGGAGGCATCTCGCTGCGGAGCCGTCTCATCGGCCTGGGCAGCGTGTACGGCAAGACGCTCAGGGATTCGCGGCGAGCCCTGCTGTTCGCCGCGCTGCTCCTGGCGGGGCTGATCTTCTATCTCGGCACGGCCCTTCCGAGCGTCATCTACAGCACCCAGGCCGCCCGCGACGAGATCGTGAGGATGGCGGCCGACCTGGCCGCCACGGCGCAGGGCACCTCCGGCAAGGCGGTCAACGTCGGGACCATCGGCGGGTACATATCCTGGAAGTACGGCCCCGTCTTCTTCGTCATCGCCTCGCTGTGGTCCGTTCTCGCACTCTCGGGCACGCTCGCAACGGAGGCCCGAGACGGCAGCCTGGAGTTCGTCGCGGCCTCTCCGCTTACCAAGCGTCGCATGGCGCTGGAGAAGCTCGCCGCCCACGTGACCGGCATGATCGCGGTCCTGGCCCTCATGGCCGCGGCCGCCTGGCTGGCCACGGCAGCCTTCGGCAGGATACCCGCCGACGCCATCCCTCCCCAGGCAGCCCTGGCCTACGTCGTCTGCCTGGGCCTCTCGGCCCTGGCCTTCGGGGCGCTGGCGTTCGCCCTGGCCCAGCTCTTCGGCCGCTCGGCGGGGGCGGGCATCGCCGGCGCGGCGCTGCTTGGCGGCTGGGCTCTGAACGGCTATGGAGCGCTGTGGCTGCCGTTCGCGGCCCTGGGCGACCTGACACCGTGGGCCTGGACAGCGGACCACATCCCGCTGGCCGGCCAGTACAACTGGTTCTGGGTGGCGCCCGTCGTCGCGGTCGTCGTCGTCTTTCTGACGCTCGGGATCGAGGTGTTCGCCCGGCGTGACGTGGGCGCGACCACCGCGATCTGGATGCCGCGCCTGCCGTCCATCTCTCTCGGCCTGCGGGGGCCGGCCTCGCGCGCCTTCGGCGAGCGGCTGCCCTTCGCCCTGGCCTGGGGCTTCGGCATCGGCGTCTTCGGTCTGGCCCTGGCTTCGATCAGCGCCCTCCTGGCCGACCAGTTCGCGGAGTCGCGCGACGTCCAGGACGCCCTGGCCGGCATCTTCCCGGACACCGACATCGGCAGCGCCGCGAGCTTCCTGCAGCTGCTGATCCAGCTGATGTACGTCGTGGCCGGCCTGGCTGCGGCGACCATGATCGCCGGCTGGGCCTCGGACGAACGGTCCGGCCGGCTGGAGATGCTGCTTACCGGGCCGCTGGGCCGCGCCCGGTGGGCTCTCCTGAGCGGCCTGGGCACCTTCGCAGCGATCGCGGTCATGGCCGTCATGGCCTGCGCGGGCGTCGGCATCGGCGCCCTGCTGGGCGGCATGGAGCCGTGGACGCCGGCCGCAGGCACGCTGAGCCTCGGTCTCGTGGCAGCCGCCGCTGCCGGGGTCGGCTTCGCGGTGGGAGGCTTCCGGTCATCCGTGGCCGCCGAGGTGGTCGCCCTGGTCGTCGTCGTCGAGTTCCTGATCGACCTGATCGCGCCGGCTCTCAGGCTGCCGGACTGGATCCACCAGCTCGCCATTGCGGCGCACCTGGGCCAGCCGGTAACCGGCAGCTGGGGCTGGGCCGGCGTGGCGGCCTGTCTGGCAATCGCGGCCGGTGGGCTGCTGTTGGGCGCCTGGGCCATCCGCCGCCGAGACGTGGACTAGGCGCCCGTTCAGCGCGGACGCGCCGCCGATAGGGAGGGCGCCCTCCCTTTCAGCCTGGGTACTGTCCGATCGTGAGATCGACGGTCGCCGTCGTGCCGTCCTGGTGCCGCAGGCCGACGTTGACGACCGTGCCGGGCTCAAGCGCCACCACGACCTCGGCCAGGGCCGACGCGTCGGGCGTCGGCTGGCCGGCCACCGACGTGATCGTGTCGCCGGCGACGATGCCTGCCTCCTGGGCCGGCCCGCCGGCCTCGACAGACGTCACCGCGACGCCATGTCCATAGTCGGTCAGGCGGATGCCGAGATAGCCGCGACTCGAGTTGGTGACTCGCCCGCTGGCGATCAGCTGGTCGGCAATGAACCGGGCGCGATTGCTGGAGATGGCGAAGCCGATGCCCGGGGCGCTGCCGCCGACCTGCTGGTCCACCGCGCCCAGCGTCGGGATGCCGACGACCTGGCCGTCAAGGCTCACCAGCGCGCCGCCGCTGTTGCCGGGGTTGATCGCGGCGCTGGTCTGGATGACGTCGGGGAGAGCGTTCCCGTTCGGCTCGGTCAGGGACCTGCTCAGGGCGCTGACGATGCCCTCGGTGACGCTCGACTGCAGTCCCAGGGGATTGCCCATCGCCAGCACGAAGTCGCCCACGGAGAGGGCGCCCGAATCGCCGAAGACGGCGGGCGTCAGGTCGGCGGCCGAGATCCTGATGACGGCGATGTCGTCGGGAGTGTATGAGCCGACGAGCGTTCCGGCGTAGACCTTGCCGTTCGACAGCGCCACCTTGAACGTCGTGTCTGTGCCGGCCACGTGGGCGTTGGTCACTATGTCGCCGGCGGAATCGTAGATGACACCGGAGCCGAGCCCGTTGCTCGTCTCGATCTGGACGACCGAGGGGGTGACCAGCTTGACGACGGCGACCATCTGGGCCTGGAGGGCCTCCGCCCCGGACGCGACCTGCGCCGGCGCGGTCGCAGCCGGAGTGGCAGCGACACCGGTGAGGACGGTGCCCGCGCTGGCCGGCGCGGCGGCGCTTCCGGTCGGCTGCGCGCCGGGCGAAGTCGCGGCGGAGCCGCATGAGGCCACGACGAGCAGGGTGGCCAGGAGCAGAGCGCCTGGTGCGGCCCGAAGGCGCGTGAGTTCACGAAGTCTGGCAATCACAGCGGTGAACCTCCAATAGATGCCCTCTGGGGGGCCTGTTGAGGTTCATCCTCGACTCGAAACCTGAAGCCAACCTGAGGATCGGCTGATTCCCGCGGACCCGCCCGGCAGGTGCCACCGGCCCCCGCGAGCCCGACGCTCCGCTCTCAGCCGGGCGGCGATTCAGGCTCCTCGTCGTCTGCCCCTCCGAAACAGAACGACTCGAAGACGTACAGCTGCGTCCCGGGGTCGCGCCAGGCATCGGCGCCCAGCCCGGCCTTATGGCACACCGCCTCCAGCATCTCCGCCTCGCCCCAGCCTTGTTCGGTGGCCACCTGAGGCAGCAAGAGGCCGCGGTTCAGGCCGCGCTCGATGACGATCCCGTGGCGGCCGGCCACGAACTCGCCAGGGTCGGCGATGGGCCGCGGCGGCTCCAGGACGGAGACCTCGATCTCGATGTCCCGAAGCTCGGCCGCGCCAACCGGTCGGAAGCGGGGGTCGTCCCGGCTGGCGGCCACGGCCGAGTCCCTGACGTTGGCCCACAGCGGCCGCTCGTAAGCCATCATGCCGATGCAGCCGCGCAGCTGCCCATGCTCGTGGAGGGTAACGAAGGCAGCGCCCGGGGCGAGCAGGCCCGGGGTCAGGCTGGCCGGCTCCGGCTCCGGGCGCGCCTCGCCGCGGGCCGTGGCCTCCACGGTGGCCCGGGCCAGGTCCAGCAGCAGCGTGCGCTCGGGCTTCGCAAGAGGGTGCATGGGGGCAGGCTGAACCGTCGCGGCCGCCGGCGCCAGAGTCGAACGGAAGGTTCTGAACGCGTCGCCAGGGGATGTTTCACGCGCGTCGCCAGTGGATCCTGGCAGCATCCGATTGCCGGGGTATGCGCTGGTGGTGAATGCCGGGTATGGTATGCTACATACGATTGCCGGGCCTCTCTGGGCGGCCCGGTAGGTCCTTCCAGATGCAGCGTGACCGCAGGGGGCAGCCAAGTGGCAGAAGCGTCGGTGGTCGTCCTTGACCAGCCGATTGGGACTATCTCTCCGCGCCTGTACGGGCATTTCGCCGAGCACCTGGGCCGCTGTTGCTACGGTGGGCTGTGGGCCGATGGCGGCGAAGACGGCCGGTCCAAGGCGGGCTTCCGCGCGGACGCGGTCGAGGCTCTGCGTGAACTCGGCGCCCCCCTGATCCGCTGGCCCGGCGGCTGCTACGCCGATCACTATCACTGGCGAAACGGGGTGGGCGCGCCCGACCGTCGGCCGCGGACGCTCGGCACGTCGTGCGGCACCCGGGTGGCAGATAGCCACGCCATTGGGACTCACGAGTTCCTGGGCCTGTGCGAGGACCTCGGCGCCGAGCCCTATCTCGCCCTCAACGTCGGCTCCGGCTCGGTGCAGGAGGCCTGCGACTGGGTCGAGTACGTCAACGGAACGGCGCCCACCAATCTGGCGCAGGAGCGAATCGCCAACGGCAGGCGCGAGCCGTGGGGCGTTCGGCTGTGGGGAGTCGGCAACGAGACCTGGGACTGCGGCGGCCGCTACGACCCGGCCTCGTACGCCCACGAGTACCTGCGCTACGCGACGATGATTCGCCACGTGGATCCGGCGGTGGAGCTGGTCGCGGTCGGCATGGAAGACGCCGGCCTGGCGGGCCCCGGCGTTGACCCGCAGTGGAACGCCAAGCTCCTGGCGGCGATGGGCGAGGGAGTGCCCCTGCTCGACCACCTCTCGGTCCACCGCTACTGGGTTCAGGGCGGCCCGGAAACCGGGTTCTCCGAGGCCGACTACTACACCCTCCTTGACGAGGCGTCCGAGACCGAGGGTATGGTCGAGCGCGCCGGCCGGCTCCTGGCCGAGGTTTCGCCGCAACGGAAGATCGGTGTCGCCCTGGACGAATGGGGCGTCTGGCACCCGGAGGCTCGCGATTGGGGCCCCGGCGACGTGGCCCGTCGCACGCCTCTCACCTTTGAGCAGGCCTCCACCATGCGCGACGCCCTGGCCGCGGCGATCGCCCTCGAGGGCTTCCACCGCCAGTGCCGCGTCCTCACAATGGCCAATCTGGCGCAGGTGGCCAACGTGCTCCATACCGTGCTGCTGATCGACGGGGCTGCCTGCGTGCGCACCCCCACCTACCATGCTTTCGCCCTCCACCGGCCGCACATGGGCGCCGAGGCACTCCAGGTCGAGGTTTCGAGCGGCCCTGCCGGGCCGTCGGGTCGCCCGGCAATCAGCGCCACGGCTTCCAGCCGCGGCGAATCGCTGGCCGTCACGGTCCTGAACCGCGATTTCGGGCGCCAGCTCCCCGTTACCGTGAGAGCTGCAGGCAAGGTCGTGTCCGGCGGGGTTCTCGCGGCCGACACACCCGACGCCTCGAACACACCTGTCCAACCGGATCGGGTCTCGACGCGGCCGCTGGCGGCAGCCGAGAACGGTCCCGGATCGTTCACGGTCACCTTGCCGCCCTGCTCGATCGCTACGATCGAGCTGGCCGGCACAACATCAGAAGGTCGCTGATGGCAATCCCACCCCGAAAGAGCGTATCGGGCGCTCGACGCGAAAGGACCCGGCGGGAATCGCAACCGGCCGAACCACGGACCGGCGATCACGTGGCGCTGCTGGCCGCAAGGCAAGGCCGCCCACCCACGATGCAGGACATTGCCCGCGCCGCGGGCGTCTCGCAGAGCACGGTCTCGCGCGTCCTGACCGGGGCGCCCAACGCCATTCCCATCAACCCTGCCACGCGGGAGCGGATCCTCGAGGTCGCGCACCAGATGCGCTATCGGCCCAACCCCCTGGCTCGCGGCCTGCGCGGCGCGCGAACGATGCTCCTGGGCGTGATCGTTCGCGAGATCACCGACCCGTTCTTCTCCGGCGCCATCGACGCCATCTCCACCGAAGCCAGCCGCCGCGGCTACAACGTGGTGCTCGGCCATGCCCACGGTCGAACGGAAGAAGCCATCGCCCTGCGCGCCGTGCTGGAGACGCGGCACTGCGACGCCATCCTGCTCGTCGGTGATACCAGCGAGCAGCCCCGCATCATGCAGGAACTGCGCGATTCCAACTTCCCCGTCGTGGGCCTGTGGCAGGGCACCCGGCCCATGCCCGGCACCTCCGTCGTCGGTGTGGACAACCGGGCCGGCATCGAGGGCCTGATGACCCATCTGCTCGGGCTGGGACACCGGCGCATCGCCTTCGTGGGCGGCGCCTTTTCGGAGGGCCAGCTGATCGGCGACATCGGCGAGCGGCGAGCAGCGTTCCTGGAGCGGGCGGGGGCCGAAGGGCTGGCCATACCCGAGTCGTACGTGCGGGACGCTCACAACACCCTGCCCGGCGGCGCCCAGGCCCTCAGGGAGCTGATGGAGCTCCCGGAACGGCCCACGGCGATCATGGCCTCCACCGACGTGCTGGCCATCGGCGCGCTCCATGCGGCCTGCGGAGCCGATATCGACGTCCCCGGCGAGATCTCCATCGTCGGCTTCGACGACCTGCCGATGGCCGAGTACACGACCCCGGCCCTGACGACCGTGCACATGCCGATCGCTCAAATGGCGGCCGCGGCCGTCAAGGCGGCCGTCGAAGAGCAAAGCGGTCCCGACGCGGTCACGCTCCGCATCCTCAAGCCTGACCTCGTGATCCGCGATTCGTCCGGACCGGTAGCCGTGGCTGCCCACGACGGGCCGTAGGCACCCATCCAGCAACTGAACCAAGACCCCCGGAGGAGACCCTAGATGTCGAAGGACCGAGACGCCTTTGTCTCAGAGAAGCTGGCGAGCATGACCCTGGCCGAGAAGTGCGGCCAGGTGCTCACGTTTACCTGGCGTGGGGCGTATCTGACGCCTTCGGGGGTCGAGCAGATCACCCGGCTCCACGCCGGCGGCGTTTGCCTGGAGCCGTATGCGCTTGAGACCTGCAAGAACCTCTACTGGGGGCGCTCGCAGGTCGACCCCGACTTCAAGAAGCCGAAGGACTACTTCGACATCGCGCACACCTACTTCGACGATCGCAGCTTCGGCGTGAGCGTCACCCCGGAGGAGCTCACTGTCGCCCTCAACCGGCTGCAGGAGATCGCCCTGTCCCGGCCGTCGGGCATCCCCCTGCACGTCACCATCGACATGGAGGGCGACTTCAAGAACGACTTCACCTCCGGCCACGTCGTCCAGTTCCCTCCGCCCATGGGCATGACCGCCATCGGCGACGTCGACCTGGCCTACAAGGTGGCGAACACGCTCGGCCAGCAGATGGCCGCCATGGGGGTGACGCAGTTCTACCACCCGGTCTGCGACGTCAACATCAACCCCCTCAACCCCGAGATCGGGGTGCGCTCCTTCGGCGACGACCCGCAGGTATGCGCCAGGTTCGTGGCGGCGACGGTGCGCGGCTACCAGGACGCCGGGATCACGGCCACCGTGAAGCACTTCGCCGGCCGCGGCGACTCGGCGACCGACGCCCACGACGTGCTGGATGTCTGCCGGGGCGACGAGAAGCGAATGCGCGAGGTCGAGCTGGTCACCTTCCAGGCCGGCATCGACGCCGGCGCCCGGGCCCTGATGACGGCCCACACCATCTTCCCCGCCTTCGACAAGGAGTATCCGGCCACTCTCTCGCGCAAGATCCTGGCCGACCTGCTGCGCGGCGAGATGGGGTTCGACGGCGTCATCGTCTCGGACGCCATCGGCATGGCCGCCATTCTCAAGAAGTGGCCGCTCCCCCAGGCCTGCGCCATGGCGATCAAGGCGGGCGTGGACACGATCCTTCTCAAGGCGGACGACGAGTCACGCGCCCAGTGCTTCTTCGGAATCAAGAGCGCCGTCGAGCGCGGCGAGCTGTCCGAAGAGAGGCTCACCGACGCCTGCCGCCGGCTGCTTTGCATGAAGTACGACCAGGGCCTGTTCGAGAAGGCCGGCAAGATGGATCCGGCCAGGACTCGGGCTCACGTCTGGAGCACGGAGGTCCAGGGCTTCTCCAGGGAGGTAGCGCAGAAGGCCCTCCTGGTCGTCCGCGACGGCAAGAAGCTGCTGCCGCTGAGCAAGGACAAGAAGATCCTGGTCATCGAGCAGTGCATCCCCTACTCCTTCCTGGGGAAGGACCTGTACAGTCATCCGCACATGTTCTGTGAGCAGATGGCCAAGCACTCCATCAACCTCATCCTGGACGACACCGCCTTCCATGCGGCCGACGAAGACGTGGAGGAGGCGCTGCGGCTGGCCAAAGAGGCCGACCTGGTCGTCATGACCAACTACTACGCTCGCATCGAGAAGCGAGGCAACAATCAGCACCTGGTCAAGGCTCTGAAGGACGCCGGCCATACCGTCGTCGTCGTCACCAACTTCCCCTATCTCCGGGGTACGACCAGCGAAGCCGACGCCGTGGTCTGCAACTTCTCGGGCTCGCCCGATTCGATCCGGATTGCCGCGGATCTGCTCTTCGGGGCGGTCAAGCCGTATCCTACGACGAAGATGCCGATCGACCTTAGCGCCGAGAAGGACCTCCCGGCCCGGGCGCCGGCTGCCCCGAAGAAGCCGGCCAGGAAGCCGGCCGGCAGGCAGCCCAACCCGTGGGGAGGCAAGTGCTAGGCTGACGCGCCTTCCGCCGGCCGGGCGCGGTCCGCGTCCGGCCCGGATCCCCGGAAACGCGTCGCTTCCATCCTTCCATCCGCCGACTGCCCGGGACGAACCATGAGCGACCGATGAGCAAGACCAGGACTCCCGAACCCGCCGCCTTCGACGTCCGCGAGATCTACACCATCTCCGGGCCCAGGATCGCCGCCATCTACGAGCAGAACAGGATGACGGTCCACTTCCAGGGCATGTCCAAGACTCTCCAGTTCCCGCAGACGGTGGCCCTCCAGGGAGCGCCCACCTGCTCGATCGGCATCTCGCCGTACGGCCTCTACAACCGCCTGAACGACGCGGGCCGGCTGATCATGCTGAACCAGAATGCTGTCCAGCTCGGCTCCGCTCCCTTCATCCGCCTCGGCGGCAAGTGCACGCTGCTGACTCAGAAACAGCCGGGAGAGTCGGAGCTGCCCGACGACATCCCCATGACCAGGAACTACTACCACGCCCCGGCCGGCGTCCGGAACGTCTCTCTCAGTGTGGCCACGCCCTCCCTGGAGATGGCCTTCAAGCTCGGCAAGGTCAAGGTCACCCGCAGGCTCATCTCGCCGCTGCTCTCCGGCAACGAGCAGGCCCTGATGCCCCTGGGCGTCGAGGAGTTCGAGGTCGAGAACGCCTCCGACGAGGCCCGGGAGATCACGCTCGTCGTTCCACGGCCATCTCTGGTCAACCTCCAGGAGAAGGAGCTCAAGCCCACCGACCAGGACAGCGTCTACGTCAGCACCGCGGCCGTCCACGGCCACGAGCACCAGGAGCTCCGTTCGGCGGGCATGCGGGGCGTGGTCATGGGCAGCACGGAGACGCAGAACCGCATGGCACTGGCCGTCCCCGAGATGCCGGGCGTCAGCGTGGACGTGCAGCCGTACTTCTGCTTGAACCGCTACAAGGAGGACCTCCTCCTGGCCGCCGACGGCAGCTTCTACGAGAAGCGCCAGCCGGTCCTCCGGAGCGACTATGGGGCCGCCGTCGGCCTGACATTCAGCCTGGGGCCGAAGGCGTCGCGGAAGATCCCGGTGGCCGTGGTCCTCGACTTCCCGGTGCAGTCCTACATCGACGGCACGACGTTCGACCGCAAGTACGTCAAGAGCTTCGAGGATGCCGGCGCTCGGCCTGCAGAGATGGCCAGGCTCGCCCTGGAGAGCTACACGCTCTGGCAGGACCGGACCGCGGCAATCCAGCGGCGGGTCTTTGAAGGGATCCACTCCAGCCCTTCATACCGGACCGACCGCGCCGGCGCCCTGCGCCTGACCCGGCTCATCCTCAACGAGCTGCACTTCCCGCTCTCCAACGCCATCGTCTGGATCGAGGACGAGCAGGGCCGCGAGCGCGCCCGTTTCCTGGAGTGCTTCGACTACGCCTACATCGATCCCTCGGACGTGGACTGGTACTCGATGGTGCTGCTGATGCTCGCCCCGCGCGTGGAGAAGGACCTCTGCCAGGGCTTCATCGATTCGATCCGGGCCGAGGATCCCAGCCCGCACTGGTACCACTACCACGCCTCCTTCGTCGAGGCCAGGCAGCACTTCGAAGAGCACCCGGAGGAGTACGAAGACGAGTCGATGACCCAGATCCGGGCCGCCTACAAGACGCTGGGCAGCGTGGCCCACGATCTTGGGGCCATGCCCAAGGGTCATCCCCTGCGCAACGTCAACGACTACGCCTGGTACAACAGCAACTACTGGGTGGACCTGTTTCCCAAGCTGGCGATGCGCGTCCTGCGCAACGTCAAGTTCACGGGCGATGTCGACTTCCTGCGGCAGAACTGGGAGACCCTCAAGTTCGGCCTGGAGACCCTGCTCAAGCTCGACTTCGACGAGGACGGCCTACCCGAGGGCTACCCCGACGAAGTCAAGAACACCTTCGACAACCTGGTCCTGTTCGGCGCCGACGCGTACGACGCCACGCAGTTCCTGGGCGGCTGCCAGGCCATGCTCAAGATGGCCCAGATGCTCGGGGACGCCGAGGGCGAGGCGCGGATCAGGGCGGTTTTCGACAAGGGCTGGGCCAGTCTAGAGAGGCTGTGGCGGGACACGAAGAACGCGAAGGGCGAGCGGCTCCAGTACTACGTCACCTGCTTCGATCCCGAGACCGAGGTCGCCAACACCGACGTCTGGACCAACCAGCTCGATGCTCTCTGGTACCTGATCTCCATCGGCGAGGAGCCCTTCATCTCGGACGATCACGCCAGGAAGATCCTCAAGACCATCTACCGCAACAACCACTCCTTCATGGGCTGGGCCATGTGCAAGACCGAGGACGGACAGCCGGTGGAGTCGGACCAGGGGAAGGACGTCTACACCACGTCCAACTACGTCCTTGCCCAGCTGCTCGACTACTACGGCATGACCAGGGAGAGCAAGAAGGTCTACAAGCACATGGACCGAGTCGTCTTCGACTACTCCAACTCCATGATCACCCCGGACAACCTCCGGGCGGAGCTGGAGCAGGAAGCCGGAGAGCCCGCCCCCGGACCTCACTACATCGTCGCCGCCTATCCTCGCCCCGGCGCGGTGTGGACGCACCTGGTCCTGAACCACGTCAAGGACCTGCAGGCGAAGCGGGGGACCAAGACCCTGGAGCCGTCCGACCTGATGCCGTTCTTCTCCGAGCTGCTCAAGGGCTCGGACAAGCGACGGCCAGGCGGCGCCGCGACACCCATTGGACCGCATGGATATGACCGGGAAGTCGACTGAGATGCCAATCACCTACGACATCACGTTCGTCGGCCACATGTGCTACGACGAGATCACGCCCTTCGGGGGAGAGCCTCACGTCGCTCCGGGAAGCGCCGTCCTGTGCGGCGCCATGGTCGCCGCGAGAGTGGGAAAACGCGTCGCGGCCGTGGTCAAGATGTCCCCCCAGGACGAGCACATCCTCGAGCCGATGCGCGAGGTGGGCGTCGACACGTATCTCGTTCCGAGCGCCGAGACGACCTACTCCCGGGTTGTGCACGAGTCGGAGAACGTCGACGAGCGGCGGCTGATCCTGGTCAAGTCCGCGGGCCTGATCTCAGCCTCGGACGTGCCGCCCCTCCAGACCCGATGCGCTCACCTGGCAGGCATCTCGGACACGGAGTTCGACATGCCGCTCATGCAGGGCCTCAAAGCCAGGGGCTACAGCCTCTCGGTCGACCTGCAGAGCTTCGTCCGGCACGTGACGCCCAGCCGCGAGATCGAGTTCAGCGACGTCGCCGACAAGCGTGAGATCGTCTCGATGATGGACAAGGTGAAGCTGGACGTCGTCGAAGCCCGCATCCTCACCGGAACCGACGACCTGGAGAAGGCGGCCGTCATCGTCGAAAGCTGGGGTTGCCCGGAGGTCGTGATCACTCACTCTCCCGGCGTGCTGGCGCGCGTGAACGGCCAGACCCTCTACGAGAAGTTCTCGAACAAGAGCTCGGCGGGCCGGACCGGCCGCGGCGACACCACCTTCGCCGCGTACCTCTCCCACCGTCTGGACCACGACCCGGCGGCATCGCTGAGGTTCGCGGCCGCCTTGGTTTCGATCAAGATGGAGACGCCCGGGCCGTTCAAGGGGACCCTGGAAGACGTCGCCCTGCGGCTGCAGGAAGCCCACTCCTGACCGCGCGAAGCGCAGGCTGACCGACCGCGCGAAGCGCGGCCCTGACCGCGCAAGGGCAGTCTTCCGTGAGCGGTCCGGCGACGCGGGCTACTCGACCGTGGTTTCGGTGAAGTAGCGGGTCCGCCGCTCGATGACGACAGCCTCGCCCACGATCTCCAACTCCGCGCTGCAGGGCAGGTCGTTCGAGGAGTTGCCGGCCATGACGATGATACGGCCGGGTTCCAGGCGCAGGCGGCCGTCGATGCCTGTAAACGCAAGCTGCTCCGCGCCGACCCGGAAGGAGACCTGGCGCCTCTCGCCCGGCTCGAGCGTGACGCGCCTGAAACCGCATAGCTGCAGGATCGGCCGCGTCACGCTGGCCTCCACGTCGCGAACGTACAGCCCGACGACCTCGTCCCCGGCGCGCTGGCCGACGTTGTGGACCTCGACGCGGGCGGTGAACTCGCCGTCGGTGGCCAGCTGGCTGCGATCCAGCTTCAGGTTCGCGATCTCGAACTGCGTGTACGACATCCCGAAGCCGAAGGGCCAGAGGGGCAGGTTGGAGCCGTCGACGTACGAGCCGTGCCACTGCGATCGGCCGCCGGACGGCTTGTGGGCGTAGTAGATGGGAATCTGGCCGGAATGCCGCGGGACGGTGATCGGCAGCTTGCCGCCCGGATTGGCGTCGCCGAACAGAACGTCGGCCAGCGCCCCCGGCCCTTCTTCGCCGGGGACCCAGGCATGGACCACGGCAGCGACGCTCGCCGCCTCGGCCTCGATTGCCAGCGGCCGCCCCGATACCAGGACCAGCACCACCGGCGTGCCCGTGGCGGCCACGGCGGCCACGAGCTCGCTCTGTCGGCCGGGCAGGCCGACGTCCATCCGGTCACGAGCCTCGCCACAGGTGCAATCCCTGGTCAGGCCGGATCGCTCGCCCACCACGACCAGCGCCACGTCGGCCCCGCGAGCGGCGTTGGCGGCGGCCCGGATCCCGTCGGCGCTGCGATCGAGGATGCCGCAGCCGGGAGCGAAGCGGATCTCCGTCCCGGCACCGACGCGGTCTCTGACCGCGTCCAGGATCGTGCGGTGGCCGGCCGACTCGTCCATCGCGGCCAGCCACTCCGGCACCTCGATGCCCAGCTCGCCCTCGACGAGGGCCTCAATGTGGGCCTGGTGGGCGTAGTCGCCAAGCAGGTTCCGGGAGCTGTCGGCGTTGGGCCCGACCACGGCCACGCTCCGGATGCTCGGATCGAGCGGCAGCGTGCCGTCGTTGGCCAGCAGGACGATGGACCGCCGGGCCAGCTCTCGGGCCAGGTTGCGGTCGGCCTCATACGGCAGAGCGGCCGCTTCGGGGTCCACGTACGGCTGCTCGAACAGGCCCAGCTCGAACTTGGCGTGGAGAACTCGGGCCACGGCAGTATCGACCGCTGCTTGCGAGACGCGGCCGGCGGCGATGGCACGTGCCAGTGGGGCTGCGTAGAAACGGGCCGACGGCAGCTCCAGGTCCAGCCCGGCCTCAAGGGCCATGGCGGCGGCCTCCGTCTCGTCGGCAGTTACGGCATGGGCGCCGATCAGCTCGTCCACGCCGACGTAGTCGGAGACCACGGTGCCGTCGAAGCCCCACCTCTCGCGCAACACCTCGGTCAAGAGGTAGTGAGACGCGACGCAGGGCACGCCGTCGATGTCGTCGTAGGCGTGCATCACGGAACGCAGACCCGCGCCGCGGACGCCCGCCTCGAACGGGAACAGGAAGACATCCTGGAGCTCGCGCGGGCCGATGTGCGAGGGGGCGTGGTTGAGCCCGCCTTCCGGCACGCCGTGGGCCACGAAATGCTTGCCCGTTGCCAGAACCCGTTCGCCCGGCCCGCCGTCACCCTGCATGCCGCGCACGTAGGCGGCACCGAGCTCGGCTACCAGATACGGGTCCTCGCCGTAGGTCTCCTCGACGCGCCCCCAGCGAGGGTCTCGGGAGACGTCGAAGAGGGGCGCCAGGGATTGGTGGGCGCCGATGGCCCGCAGCTCCTGGCGCAGACGGTCGGCCATGACCCGGACGAGCTCCGGGTCCCAGGTGGCGGCCAGCCCGATCGACTGCGGGAAGCAGACCGATTCGCGCGCCAGCACGCCGTGCAGGCTCTCCTCGTGGACGATGGCCGGGATGCCCAGGCGTGTCCGCTCGACCAGGAAGCGCTGGATCCTGTTGGCCAGGGCTGCCGCCCCGCGTCGATCGAGGTTCGTGGCGCCCGAGATCCTCGTCATGTGGCCGATGCCCTGACCGATCTTCTCCGCTGCCAGCGCCTCGTCGAAGACCTCACGCACCAGGATCTCGTGCGCCCACCTGGAACCAAGCTGAGCCAGCTTCTCCTCTGGCGTCATGCGCGCCAGCAGGTCCGCTACCCGTTCCTCTGTGGAGAGCCCAGCATCTCGGTAGGGCTCCGACATGTCAGCCCTTGACCGCTCCGCCGGTTAGGCCGCCGACCAGCTGGCGCTCGGCGAAGAAGTAGAAGACCACCGCCGGGATCGCCGCGGTCACCGTGTACGCCAGGACCAGCGCCTTGTCGGACGTGTACTGGCCCTGGAAGTTCATGACCCCGAGCGGCAGCGTCCACGTGTTCGCGTTGTCCAGGATGATCAGAGGGAGCATGAACGCGTTCCAGCTGCCGACGAAGGCCAGAACGCTGACCGTGGCGAGCGCCGGGCGCGACAGGGGCAGCAGAACCCGCCACAAGAAGCCGAAGTTCGAACAGCCGTCGATCTTGGCCGCGTCCTCGAGCTCGACCGGAATGCTCTTGAAGAACGGGCGAAGAATGATGATGCTCAGGGGAAGGCCGAACGCGGCTTCCGGGAGGGCCACTCCGAGAAGGCTTCCGTTCAGGTCCAGTTGCCGCAGGAGAATGAAGAGCGGCAGGATGGCAACGGCCGCCGGGAAGAGCAGACCCATGACGAAGAACGTGTAGATGGCCTCGCGTCCGCGGAAGACCATCCTCGCGAAAGTGAATGCCGCCAGCGAGGCCGCGATGACCGTGAACGAGACCGCGACGGCGGCCACCATGAGGCTGTTGAGGAGTTGCTGCCAGAAGTCCGGCGAGCTGGGTCCGAACAACACGTCTGTGTAGTTCGACACGGTCCAGGGGGCCGGAATCAACGAGACGGGGTCGCCCACGAGCTGCTGGTTGGTCTTGGCGCCACCGAGGACCCCGTAGACCAGCGGCAGCAGTATGGCCGCGGCAACCGCCAGCAAGATGATGTAGCGGAGGATGTAGGGGATGTCTATCCCGGTCGGCCAGCTAACGCGGGGGCGCCCGATCCTGACCCGGCGGCCCACCGCCGGCCCGACCGGCGTCTCGACCGTCCTGTCTTCGGCTGTCGTATCCATTGTCGCTCCCATCTCGCTAGGCATTGAAAGCCGTGACGGCGCCCTCGACGTCCCGCCTCAGCACGAAGCGCAGGTAGGCAAGGGAGAGGACGAGCCCGAAGAGGAACAGGATTACGGCCATAGCGCTTCCGTAGCCCACGTGGTGATCGATGTAGCCCGCGTAGAACAACGAGACAGCCATCGTGTCGGTAGCGTCGAGCGGGCCGCCCCTGGTCATGACCCAGACCATGTCGAAGAGCTGCACCGCGCCGATCATCGACAGGAATACGGAGACGCGCAGGGTAGGGCCGAGAAGCGGCAGAGTGACATGGCGGAACGCTTGCCAGCGCCCTGCGCCATCGATGAAGGCCGCCTCCTCGATCTCCCGCGGGATGCCCTGCAGGCCGGCCAGCAGGATGATCATGTGGAAGCCGAAGTACTTCCACGAGATGACGACGAACAGCGTCACCATCACGAATGTCGTATCGCCCAGCCAGTCCTGGACGAACCCGCCCAGGCCGAAGTTCTTCATCAAAGCCGTGAAGTAATCATCGGAACCGCTGGGCTGGAGCATGAGCAAGAAGATGATGCCCGTGATCGCCTCCGAGAGGACGTACGGGAGGAAGAAGAGCAGCCGGAAGACGGCCCGGCCCGGGAAGCGCCGGTTCAGGAGAGTGGCCAGCATCAAGGAGAACGGGATCTGGATCGTCAGCGAGAGCGCGATTATCAGGAAGTTGTTCTGGATGGAGTGTATGAACAGGTCGCTGGCGAATGCCGTCTCGTAGTTCTTGGTGCCGACGAAGTCGGTGAGCGGCTGCAGCCCGTCCCACTTGTACAGGCTATAGCGGGCCGCCGATATGACCGGGTACACCACAAACGTCAAGAAGAGAGCCAGCGCCGGCAGCAGGAACACGCCGATTGTCAGCCACTTCGCGCGCTGGCTCTCTCC
>Ga0307436_1000148_pt1 | contig 29272 bp, 26 predicted proteins | sample SalMarWE160440MG_FD_202513 | JGI IMG/M metagenome (GOLD analysis project Ga0307436, IMG submission 202513) | Salt marsh sediment microbial communities from the Plum Island Ecosystem LTER, Massachusetts, United States - WE1604-40 | ecosystem: Environmental > Aquatic > Marine > Intertidal zone >...
TCGCTTTGCCGAGGCGACGGGGGATGATTACTGGATCCATGTCGATCCCGAGCGGGCAGCGCGCGAGCTGGGCGGGCCGACGATCGCCCACGGCTACCTGACGCTGTCGATGATTCCAGCAATAATGTACGAGATGATGACGGTGAAAAACCTCAGGCAAATGCTTAACTATGGGTCGAACCGCGTGCGCTTCATGGCGCCGGTTGCGGCCGGCTCGCGCATCAGGGGCCGTGCCCGCTTGGTCAAAACCTCCGCCAGGGACAAGGCGCTGATGGCGGCCTTCGAGGTCACAATCGAGATCGAGGGCAGCGACAAGCCGGCCCTCATCGCCGAGACCCTGACCATGTTCTATGAATGAGACCTACAATGAGCGACGACACAGCCAGAAGCAAAGTGCACAGGAGCGAGGCGGAATGGCGCAAGTTGCTGACCAATCAGCAGTTTTACGTCACTCGCCAGCACGGCACCGAGCGCGCCTTCACCCATCCCTTGAACGCCAACAAACAGGCAGGCATGTATTTGTGCGTGTGCTGCGGCGAACCGCTGTTCTCATCCGACACCAAGTTCGAGTCCGGCACCGGCTGGCCGAGTTTTTATGCCCCGGCTAATAAGGCGGCGGTCGAAACCCACGAGGACCGATCGCTGTTCATGCGCCGCGCCGAGGTCAGATGCGCAAAGTGCGAAGCCCATCTGGGCCATGTGTTCCCCGACGGCCCTGAGCCCACGGGCCTGCGCTATTGCATGAACGGCACCGCCCTCAAGTTCACACCCGAGAAAGAAGACTGAAGTTTATGGACAAACCTTCGCCCAACCGGCCACCCGTGGCACGGCGCAAGCCGCATGTGAACCATCATCACGGCTTCACGCTCAACGACGACTATGCCTGGCTCAGGGCCCCCAACTGGCAGGAGGTGATGCGCGATCCTTCTCGCCTCGATTCCGCCATCCGCGCCTATCTGGAGGCCGAAAACGCCTATACCGAAGCGGCGATGGCGGCGACCGGGCCTTTGCAGGAAAAGCTCTTCGCCGAGATGAAGGGCCGCATCAAGGAAGACGATTCGAGCGTTCCCTCTCCCGACGGCCCTTTCGCCTATTCGATGCGCTTTGTGGAAGGCGGCCAGCAGCCGCTCATCATTCGCGCCCGCCGCGACGGCAGCGATGAGAAGGTGCTGCTCGACGGCAACCGCGAGGCCGAGGGCAGAAACTTCTTCCGTCTCGGCGGTAGCCGCCATTCGCCCGATCACCGGCTGCTGGCCTGGAGCTATGACGATGCCGGCTCGGAGTTCTACACCGTCCATATCCGCGATACGGCGAGCGGGCGCGACCTTGCCGATTCCATCCCGCATACATCGGGCGGCGGCGCCTGGTCGGCCGATGCCCGCCACTTCTTCTACATCCGCCTTGACGACAATCACCGCCCGTCAAAACTCTTCCGCCACGAGATCGGCACCCCTGCCGATGACGATGTGCTGGTGCACGAGGAAGAAGACGCCGGCTTCTTCATGGGCGTGGGCAAGACCAGTTCCGACCGCTTCATCGTCATCCACTGCCATGACCACGAGACGTCGGAAATCCGGCTGATCCCCGCCGATGCGCCATTGAGCCCGCCCCGCCTGGTGGCGGCGCGCGAGGCCGGCGTTGAGTATTCGCTGGACGAGGCCGGCGGCGACCTCTTCATCCTCACCAATGCCGACGGGGCGGAGGATTTCAAGATCGTCACCGCGCCGGTGGAGGCGCCGGGGCGCGAGAATTGGCGCGACCTCATCACCCACCGGCCCGGCACCCTCATCCTCGCCAAGACCGCCTATGCCCGCCATCTGGTGCGGCTGGAGCGCTCGGGCGGCCTGCCGCGCCTCGTCATCCGCCGGCTCGTCGACGGGGCCGAGCACGCCATCGCCTTCGACGAGGAGGCCTATTCGCTCGGGCTCATCGGCGGTTACGAGTTCGATACCAACTCTTTGCGCTTTTCCTATTCCTCCATGACCACGCCGGCAAAGGTGTTCGACTACGACATGGAGACGCGCGAGCGCAGCCTGCGCAAGACCCAGGAAGTGCCCTCCGGCCACGACCGGGCGCTTTATGTCACCCGGCGCATCATTGCGCCCGCCGAGGACGGCGAGGAGGTTCCGGTGTCGCTCCTCTACCGCCGTGATGTGCCGCTCGACGCCTCGGCGCCGTTGTGGCTCTATGGCTACGGCTCCTACGGCATTTCCATCCCCGCCGCCTTCAACACCAACGTCCTGTCGCTGGTCGATCGTGGCTTCGTCTATGCCATCGCCCATGTCCGCGGCGGCAAGGACAAGGGTTATCGCTGGTACTCAGACGGCAAACGCGAGAAAAAGACCAACACTTTCCGCGACTTCATCGCCGCCGCCCGGCATCTGGCCAAGGCCGGCTTTACCTCGCCTGGCCATATCGTGGCGCAAGGCGGCAGCGCCGGCGGCATGCTCATGGGCGCCGTCGCCAACATGGCGCCGGAGCTTTTCCAGGCCATCATCGCCGAGGTTCCCTTCGTCGATGTGCTCAACACCATGCTCGACGATTCACTACCGCTGACGCCGCCGGAATGGCAGGAATGGGGCAATCCCATTGCCAGCAAACGGGCCTATGAGGCCATCGCCGCCTACAGCCCCTATGACAATGTGGCAGCCAAAGCCTATCCCGACATCCTGGCCATCGGCGGCCTCACCGACCCGCGCGTCACTTACTGGGAGCCGGCCAAGTGGGTGGCGCGCCTCAGGGCGATGAAGACCGACGACAATCTGTTGCTGCTCAAGACACAGATGGAGGCGGGACACGCCGGCTCGCCCGGCCGCTTCGACCGGCTCAAGGAAGTAGCCTTCGTCTATGCCTTCGGGCTGATGGTTACGGGCCGCGACCGGGTCTAGCCGTCGAGCTTCGACAGCTTTTCCAGCATCTCGTCGGCGCGCCGGGTAGCGGCCTCGAAGCGTTCCTCGTAGGTGGCCATGTTCTTCTTGGGATCGCGGTAATAGGCGGTGAACTTCATCAGGCGGATGAAGGCCGCGCTCACCACCCTGCCCGGCCAGCGCATGGGGCGGTCGAAATCGAACAGCAGGATCACCCGCTCCTCGTCGGTGTCGTTCCACACCTCGTGCTCAAAGGTATCGTCGAAGACGAAGATCTCGCCCGACTTCCATACGCAGATCTCGTTGTCCACGCGGATGCGGCACTTTTCGGCCTCGCGCGGGATGATCAGCCCCAGATGGGTGCGCACAATGCCCTTGGTGACGCCTCGATGGGCGGGAATGTGGGAGCGCGGACTGAGGATAGAGAACCAGGCGGTCTGCAGATCGGGCACCTGTTCCAGGAGCCGCGTGGTCACCGGCGCCTGGCGGCAGTTCTTCTCCATCTTGGTGCCGAAGCCATAGAGGATGAAGGTGCGCCAGTCGTTGCCGCGCGAGATCTTCTTCTGGTCGGGCGAGACGTCGAGAAACTTCGGGATGGCGTCGCGATGCTTGAGGATTTCCGCCACCTCGGCACGGATCTCCTGCCAGTGGTCGGTGAAGGCGTTCAGGAAAGGAAAATCGGCATTGTCCAGCACCGGGCGATCGGCCACCAGCGACTGTCGGGCAAAGAAGCTGCTCAAGGATCGCGTGACCCATTTGCCGAAACGCATCACCCGCTTGCGCCGCGCCTTCTTCAGGCGTTCGACAAGTCCGGGCCCATGGGCTTGGCTGGTGGACGACATTGCAAAACCCCTCACAGGGACAACCGGATGACACGCGCGATCGGCTGTCGTTCCGCCAGTTCCGTTCGCACGATTGTAACGTGCTGGTCAAGATGGCGGCAGATAACGCACTGGCATGATGGCATCATCATGACTAGCTAAAGGTACATGGACGTAAGGGCCATACGGGCGCACGGAACATTGAAGAACTGCTTGTGCTGGCTTGTGTCCGGCGCTGTCGGTCTCAGCCTCGGCGCGGCCACGGGTTTTGTGGCTGAAGCGGCCGGCGATGTGGCGGCGAAGGATTTTGCCACCTTTTGCGCCCCCTGCCACGGTGCCGACGGCAAGGGCGATGGCCCCGTCGCCGGCCGGCTCAATATCCGGCCCGCCGATCTCACCCGCATCAGCCAGCGCAACAACGGCTCGTTCCCGGCAGCCGACGTCTACAACAAGATCGAAGGGCTCTCCATGCCGGAAGCGCACGGCAGCCGCGAAATGCCGGTCTGGGGCGACGTGTTCGTGACCCAGGCGGTCGGCACGACGACATCGCTCGCAGATGCCAGGGCCGCAGTGCAAAAGACCAGGGCGCGCATCGGCGCGCTGGTCGATTATCTGCGGAGCATCCAGGCGGCTCCTTGAGTTGCGTGAGGATCGCAACTGGCGTAAGGAAACCGCTTCTCGCACCCCGCCCAATCCATGGAGTTCGTCATCATGGCCGTGGCCGCAGAAAAGCTCGATTCCGCCAGGAAGGCAGCCGCCCGCTTCAACTGGGAGGACCCGCTCGATCTGGAATCCCAGTTGAGCGAGGAAGAGCGCATGATCCGCGACAGCGTCAAGGCGTTTGCCGCCGACAAGTTGATGCCCAGGGTGCAGTCGGCTTTCCGCGAGGAGCGCTTCGACCGCGAGATCATGAACGAGGCGGGCGAGGTGGGCCTGCTTGGCATCATGACCGACCCGGAATACGGCGGGGCCGGCCTCGGCTATGTGGCTTACGGGCTTATCGCGCGCGAGATCGAGCGCATCGATTCCGGCTACCGCTCGGCCATCAGCGTGCAAAACTCGCTGGTGATGTATCCCATCGAAGCCTACGGAACCGAGGCGCAGAAGACCAGATTTCTGCCGAAACTCGCCACCGGCGAGATGGTGGGCTGCTTCGGCCTCACCGAGCCCGACGCTGGTTCCGATCCCGGCGGCATGAAGACCCGTGCCAAGCGCACCTCCACCGGCTTCGTCCTCAACGGCTCAAAAACGTGGATCTCCAATTCGCCCATTGCCGATGTCGCCGTGGTGTGGGCCAAGCTCGAGAACGAGGGCATCCACGGGTTTCTGGTGGAGCGCGGCACAAAGGGTTTTTCCACGCCGAAGATCGAGGGCAAGGTCTCGCTCAGGGCCTCGGTCACGGGCGAGATCGTGCTCGACAATGCCGAGATACCGGAAGACAACCTCTTGCCCGAGGCGCACGGCCTGTCGGGGCCCTTCGGCTGCCTCAACAAGGCCCGCTTCGGCATCGCCTGGGGCGCCATGGGGGCGGCCGAGGACTGCTGGTTCAGGGCACGGCAATACGTGCTCGACAGAAAGCAGTTCGGGCGTCCGCTCGCCGCCAACCAGCTTATCCAGAAAAAGCTCGCCGACATGCAGACCGAGATCGCCATCGGCCTCAACGGTGCGCTGGCGCTGGGCCGGGCTCTCGAAGGGGGGCGGGCAGCACCTGAAGCCATCTCGCTGATGAAGCGCAACAATTGCGGCAAAGCCTTGGAGATCGCGCGGCTGGCGCGCGACATGCACGGCGGCAACGGCATTTCCGACGAATTCCACGTTATCCGCCATCTGGTGAACCTGGAGACCGTCAACACCTATGAGGGCACCCACGACATCCACGCCCTCATCCTCGGGCGCGCCCAGACCGGCATCCACGCCTTCTTCTGAGCGACCCGGCCTTGCGGGTGGTGACGATCAGGCAATGCAACCTTATATCGCTGACCCTTTAATCCCTTCGGTGCATTCGCTCATATAGCGGGCAGCCTTTAAAATGGAAGCTTGAACCATATTAATTATCGGCAGCCTTGCATTACGCAACGAATCGCCCTTATAATTAAATGAAGCCTTTAATTATAGGAGGCTAAAATGGCCTTGGTAGCACGATCACATCGCGCGGGACGATACCAGCGCCAGCCTACAGGCTACTCAGCTTTTATGCCCGCGGCTCTGCCGCCCAATCCGCCTATCGAATTTGACCAGGAGATGCAAACGCTGCTCTCGAAGGCAGACCGCGCACTTGGCCGCCTAGATGGCTCCATTCAGACGCTGCCGAACCCGGATCTCTTCGTGTTTATGTACGTGCGCAAAGAGGCAGTTCTGTCCAGTCAAATTGAGGGCACACAATCTTCTCTAAACGATGTCTTGAAAGTTGAAGCCAGCATTCTTGACCCAACACAACCGCGTGATGTCAATGAGGTGCTCAATTACGTTCGTGCCATGAACTACGGTCTTGACCGCCTCACCACGTTGCCCTTGTCAATAAGGCTCATAAGGGAAATTCATGAGCGCCTGCTAAGAGGCGTTCGCGGCCGTCAGCTGCAACCGGGCGAGTTACGGCAATCTCAGAACTGGATCGGGCCAGTTGGCTGCACTCTAAATGAAGCCATCTTTGTGCCGCCTCCACCAAATGAGATAATGAACACTCTTGGACAGCTCGAAACCTTCATGAATGCGGCATATGAACTTCCAGTACTCATAAAAATTGGCCTTATACATTCTCAATTTGAGACTATACATCCATTTTTAGATGGAGACGGCCGCATTGGAAGACTCCTTATTACATTTCTTTTGTGTCAAAGTACGATAATAACAAAACCTGTATTATATTTATCACACTTTCTTAAAAGTAAAAGAAATGAATATTATAATATGCTGCAACGTGTACGTGATGAGGGAGATTGGGAAGGATGGTTGAAATTCTTTCTTACTGGAATCATCGAAGTGAGCCTTGAGGCAACTGATACAGCGCGGCAGATTGTGGGTCTGCGGGAGGCGCATCGCGCAATAATAACCAAAAAATTCGGAAGAACGGCCGCTTTTGGCTTAAAAACGTTAGAGACACTCTTTGACCGCCCAATGGTGACTGTGCCGGAGGTGGCACAGTCATTAAATGTGACCTTTCCTGCAGCAAATGCATTGGTGCAACGATTCACCGACGAAAATATCTTGTTTGAGATAACAGGGAAAAGAAGATACCGAGTCTTCGAGTACAGACCATATATCTCTCTATTTGCCGAGGCAAGGGAAGCAGATACCCAAGCTCAAGCGCCCGCGAATGAGGGACCTTCCGCAACGATGGAGGTAAGTGAATAGTTCATCCTGATCGCCCACACCCCTTCAGCGTGTTCATGGAAAGGCCACTGATCCAATCGCGCCGGGTTTTCATCACCGGGCGTCTGCTACCTTGCCGGAACGAAATTCCGCCCCAGTGTCTTGACAGATTGCGCCAATGGCCTTGGATAGGCCCCGCGCATTCCGGCCCTGTCGGCCAAATTCATCCCTAACCCCCGAGGAGTAGTCCAGATGTCATTCTCGCTTCCCGCCCTGCCTTACGACTATGAAGCGCTGCAGCCGTATATGTCGCAGGAGACCCTCGAATACCATCATGACAAGCACCATCAGGCCTATGTCACCAACGGCAACAACCTGCTGAAGGATTCAGGACTTGATGGCAAGAGCCTGACCAAGATCGTCAAGGCGAGCTACGGCAAGAATGCCGGGCTCTTCAACAATGCCGCCCAACATTACAACCATCTGCATTTCTGGCGCTGGATGAAGAAGGGCGGCGGCGGCGGCAAGAAGCTGCCGGGCAATCTGCAGAAGGCCGTCGATGCCGATCTCGGCGGCCACGATCAGATGCGTGCCGATTTCCTGCAGGCCGGCGCCACCCAGTTCGGCTCCGGCTGGGCCTGGATCGCCTTCAAGGACGGCAAGCTGTCGATCATGAAGACGCCGAACGGCGAGAACCCGCTGATCCACAACGCCTACCCGATACTCGGCTGCGATGTGTGGGAGCACTCCTATTACATCGACTACCGCAACGCGCGGCCGAAATACCTCGAGGCCTGGTTCGACAACCTGGTGAACTGGGACTACGTGGCCGAGCTCTACGACAGCGCCACGAGCTGACAAGCGTCAGACGAGCCCGGTCGCCCTGCCTGTGCCGCAGGCGATGCATGAATGGAGTGCGCAGTGGCTCGGGGTAGCTACGGCGTTCTTATTTGTCGTTTCACATTGATCAATCGACTGGTGGAGAGGACCGATGAACGTTTCCTCGCTGTGCTTTCGCGCTTCCGTGCTGTTCGTCATCGTGGGCATGCTGTGGGGGCTGCACATGGCCATTTCCGAGGATCACAGCGCCTTTCCGGCGCATGCCCATCTCAACCTGCTGGGCTGGGTGTCGCTGTTCCTGTTTGGCGTGTACTACCGCTTCCACCCCGCGCTGGAGCGCAGCCGATTGGCGCTTGCTCAGGTGTGGATTTGGATCGTGGGCACCATCGTCATGGCGATCGGCGTGGCTCTCGTTCACACCGGGCATGACAGCGGCAACCCGTTCGCCGCCGGCGGCTCTGTGATTGTTCTGCTGGCCATGCTGATGTTTGCGTGGTTGGTGTATCGCAGGGAGTTTTCCGGCAACAGCCAGCCCGGCTAGCCGTCGGCCCGAGTTGTTCCGGCGCTCTTGTTTCGGGATATTAGCAGCACTAATATCCCGCCTATGAAGCTTGCCCGCTGGCTTGACAGGAGCGGCACCACCCAAGCCGAACTGGCGCTGAGGCTGGGCATCACCCAGGGGCGCGTCTCCCAGATCGTTGCCGGGGCCGCGCCATCGCTCGATCTGGCAATCCGCATCGAGGCGGCAACCTGCGGCAAGGTTTCCGCGCGCGAATTGTGCCCCGACGCGCGCTCGGCCGGGGCAAGGAAAGGAAGTCTCATGTCCCAGCAATCCCTGCTCGACAGTGTCGAGAGCGCCATCGCCGCTGTGCGTGGCGGAGAGCTGGTGGTGGTCGTTGACGACAACGACCGCGAAAATGAAGGCGATCTCATCGCGGCGGCAAGCAAGATCACGCCCGAGCAGATGGCGCTCATGGTGCGCCATACCTCTGGCATCGTGTGTGCGCCGATGACGCGCGGGGATGCCCGCCGCCTCAAGCTCGACCCGATGGTCGCCGACAACGATGCCCCGCATGGCACCGCGTTCACCATCTCGGTCGACTACAAGGACGGCCTCACAACCGGCATTTCGGCCAAGGAGCGCGCAGCCACCGTGCATGCGCTCGCCAATGCCAATGTGGGGGCGGGCGATTTCGTGCGGCCGGGCCACATCTTTCCGCTGGTGGCCAAACGCGGCGGGGTGCTCATGCGCTCAGGCCACACCGAAGCGGCCGTCGATCTCGCCCGCCTGGCGGGCCTGCCGCCGGTGGGCGTCATCTCCGAACTGGTCAACGACGACGGCACGGTGAAGCGCGGCGAGGATGTGCTTAAGTTCGCGCGGGAGCACAATTTTCGCATCATCTCGGTCGATGCCCTCATCGCTTACCGGCAGGCGCGCGAACGGCTGGTGGAGCGCACCGGCACCTTCGATGTCCCCACCCCCATAGGTACGGCGCGCGGCATCGCCTATTCGACGCCTTTCGATCCGGTGCAGCATCTGGCGCTGATCTTCGGCGAGGTCGGCGAGCGGCAAAGCGTGCCGGTGCGCTTGCATCGCGAGGACCTGGCCGACGATGTGTTCGGCGAGCGGCACACTCTCAATGCCGTCTACCAAGCCTTTGAAAAGGAAGGCTGCGGGGTTCTGGTCTATCTGCGTGAGGGGACCTCGGGCGTGCCTGCCGCGCGCCTGTTCGAGGATGCTGGGGCGGAGGAGTCCGGCTCAGCCAAGGCTCGGGTTGAGGCCTGGCGCGACATCGGGCTGGGGGCGCAGATCCTGCGCGATCTCGACCTCAATTCGATCCGGCTGCTCACCACCAGCACCCGACATTATGTGGGGCTGACGGGTTTCGGCATCGAGATCGAAGAGACGGTCCGGCTGCCCGCCTGAGGACGCTAACGCCTCAAGAGAGAGCCCAGAACACCGCGAACAAGGGCGGTACCAAGCTGGCGAACAAGCACCGAACCCACCTGACGACCGACCGAACTGGCGACGTTCTTGACAAAGCGATCGGTCGCCGTCTCGCGCTGGCGTGACGAGCTCGACGCCTTGGCCTGGCGCTTGGCTTCTTCATCTTCCGCCTTGCGTTTCGCTTCGACCTGGGCAGCGGCCTGCTGTTCGGCCGCACGCTTGGCGAGCACCTCATAGGCCGACTCGCGATCGACCGGCTTGTCGTATTCGCCGTAGATCGGGCTGTTGTGGATGAGGGACTGGCGGGCGGCCGTGTCGATAGGGCCGAGCTTGCCGGAGGGCGGGCGGATGAGAGTGCGCTCGACCATGGTGGGGACGCCCTTTTCATCCAGCACCGAAACGAGGGCCTCGCCGACGCCGAGCTCGGTGATGGCCTTTTCGGTATCGAAGGCGGGGTTCTGGCGAAACGTCTGGGCGGCGGCCCTCACCGCCTTCTGGTCGCGCGGGGTGAAGGCGCGCAAGGCATGCTGGACGCGGTTGCCGAGCTGCGAGAGCACGGTGTCGGGCACATCGAGGGGGTTCTGGGTGACGAAATAGATGCCCACACCCTTGGAGCGGATAAGGCGCACCACCTGTTCGATCTTATCGAGAAGACCGGGCGGGGCATCGTTGAACAGGAGATGCGCCTCGTCGAAGAAGAAGACCAGCTTCGGCTTTTCCGGATCGCCCACCTCGGGCAATTCCTCGAACAGTTCCGACATCAGCCACAACAGGAAAGTGGCGTAAAGCTGCGGCGATTCCATCAGCTTGTCGGCAGCGAGCACCGAGACGTAGCCGCGCCCGTCGCGCGTGGTGCGCATCAAATCCTTGATGGCGAAGGCGGGTTCACCGAAGAAATGGGCGCCGCCTTGTTCTTCCAGCACCACCAGCCGGCGCTGGATGGCGCCGATGGTCTGATCGCTGACATTGCCGTACTGGGTCGTGATACTGCCGCTGCGGGTGGCGATATCGGCGAGGAGGGCGCGCAAATCCTTCAGATCGAGGACGAGCAGGCCCTCTTCGTCGGCGATGCGGAAGAGGATGTTGAGGGCGCCTTCCTGCGCCTCGGTGAGCCCCATGAGACGCGACAGGAGCACCGGCCCCATGTCGGAGACGGTGGTGCGGATGGGATGGCCCTGCTCGCCGAACAGGTCGTAGAAGATGGTGGGAGAGGCTTCGAAGCCGTAATCGTCGAAGCCGATCGTCTTGGCGCGCTTCAACAGAAAATCCTTGGGCTCGCCCTTTTCGGCGATGCCGGACAAATCACCCTTGATGTCGGCGGCAAAGACAGGAACACCGGCGGAGGAAAAGCCCTCGGCGAGGATCTGCAAGGTCACCGTCTTGCCGGTACCGGTGGCACCGGTGACAAGGCCATGGCGATTGGCCTTGGAGAGATAGAGTTCTTCGCGCCTGGTGCTCTTGCCGATAAAGATCGTGTTGTCGGACATGGCGTCTCCCATCCTCGATTGGCGTCCAATCGCGGCAATTCACCAGCCGCGGTCATCTGTTATAAGACCCTCGATGCGCAAACAAGACCAAGCGAGGCGAGACGATGCAGGGCCTGATCGACAGGGTGGTGAAGCAAACAGGGCTCGATGCCGCGAAGGCCGAGCGCGCCATCGGCATCGTCCTGTCGCTGGTCAAGTCCGAGGGCAATAAGGCCAAGGTGGCGGAACTGTTTGCCAAGCTTCCCGGCGCCGACGCCATGGCCGCGCAGTATGGCGGCGAGAGCGCACGCGGCAGCGGGCTTTTCGGAATGCTGGGCGGCGCGTTGGGCGGGCCGCTGGCCGCCGTCTCCAAGCTCAAGGCCGCTGGACTCGACATGGACCAGATCAAGGCGCTGGGCCAGGAGACGCTCAGCTACGCCAAGGAAAAGGCCGGCGAAGATCTGGTGCGTGAAGCGGCCGGCTCGATACCGGGGCTTTCGGCCTATTTGTGAGGGCGGCCGGGGCGCGCCTTGCGCCTACTGCGGGTTTCCACTGCATGCCGGTGTGTCAAAGTAGGCTACAGTTGCTGCTAGCGGTCTGCTATCCTTTTGCAGCGCAAAATCAGAGGACAGGTCAGCGACATGACTGGGCTCAGACTGGCAGGCGAATTTTCGGGCGCGGATCGTGAGGCCTGGGCCGAGCGCGCCATTGCTGCCCTCAAAGGCCGCCCGCTCGAAAGCCTGACCAGGCAAACCTATGACGGCATCGCCATCGAGCCGGTGGTGCCGCGCGCCGAGGCCCCGGCACCGTTACCGGCACACGGACCGGGCTGGCAGAGCCTGCAGCGCATCGACATGCCGGATCTCGGCGCCGCCAACGGCCAGGCGCTGGACGATCTGGAAAACGGCGCCGATGGCTTGTGCCTCGTGTGGCCGGAAAGCATCGCCGCCGGGCACCATGGTGTGCCTGTCACCAACGCAAGGGAGATGGCACGGCTGTTCGAAGGCGTGCATCTCGATCTCATCCGCCTTCGCCTCAATGCCGGGCGCTTCGGGCGGGCGGCGGCAGCACTGGTGACGGACTTTTGTGAGGCGCGATCCATCGACCTAGCGCGGGCGCGGCTTTCCCTGTGCCTCGACCCGGTGGGCGCGTTTGCGTTCGGCGGCCGGCTGATCGAGCCGGCGGCGCTTTCAAAGCGCATGGCCGAAACCTTCAAGCGGCTCGATGGGGCGGACCACAAGGGCGATGTTTTTGCTGCCGATACCAGAGCCTGGCATGGCGCCGGTGCTTCCGAAGCGCAGGAACTGGGGTTCGGGCTGGCCACAGCGGTCCAATATCTCAGATTGTTGGAAGCGGGCGGCATCGACCCCGAGGCGGCCTTCCCGCGCATGGGCGAGGTGCTCGCCGCCGATGCCGACCAGTTCCTCACCATCGCAAAATTCCGCGCCGCGCGGCTGTTGTGGGCACGGCTGGCGGAAGCGCTTGACCAGTCGGGTACGCCTCTCGTGCTGCATGGCGAGACGTCCTTGCGCATGGTGACGAGGCACGACCCTCATGTGAACCTGTTGCGCACCACAACCGCCGCCTTTGCCGCCGGCATCGGCGGGGCGGACACGCTGACAGTGCTGCCGTTCACTGCTGCACTCGGCCTTGCCGATCCTTTTGCCCGGCGCATGGCGCGCAACATCCAGTCCATCCTCAAACAGGAATCGGGGATCGGCGAGGTCGGCGATCCGGCCGCCGGATCGGGCCATCTGGAAACGCTCACGCTGGCGCTGGCTGAAAAGGGCTGGAAGATTTTCCGCGACATCGAGAGGGCCGGCGGACTGATCGAGGCGCTCGTCGACGGCAAGGTGCAGGCGATGATCGCCGACGTGGCCGAAACGCGCGGACACGATATCGCGCGGCGTAAGTCCGGGCTGACGGGCCTCAGCGAATTCCCCGATCTCGGCGAGAAGGCGGTGAACACCCTCTCCATGGACCTTGCCGCTGACTGGACCAGGGGAACGGGTTTCGACAAGCCGGGCGCGGAGGTAAAGACCGTCGCTTGTATGCCCCTCCCACAGACAAGCCTTGGCGCGGCTTTCGAGCGCTTGCGCGACGAGGCCGATGCGCTGGCCGGCGCGGGCAGACGGCCGATGGTGTTCCTCGCCAATCTCGGCGCCTTGGCAGAATTCAACACTCGTGCCACCTGGATGAAAAACCTGCTGGCGGCGGGTGGCATCGATACCATTGCAGGCGATGGCGGCGAGGACGTACAGGCGATCGCTCACGGCTTCGCTGCTTCGGAAACTCGCATCGCCTGCCTGTGCTCGGCCGATCAGGTCTATGAGCGGATTGCAAGCGACACAGCCAGGTCCCTGAAGGCAGCGGGCGCAGCGCAGGTGCTGATGGCCGGACGTGCGGGCGAAAGGCAAGCGAGCCTGACGATTGCCGGCGTCGACCGCTTCGTCTTTGCCGGCATGGATGTCGCCGCCTTGCTTGCCGGGCTTCTTGCCGATACCGCGGAGGCGCGCCATGACCAGGATCCCTGATTTTTCCGCAATGCCTTTCGCGCTGCCCGCGAAGCCGGATGCGATGACGGCGGAGACGGTGCGCGAGACACCGGAAGGAATTGCGCTTAAGGCCCATTACGGGCCTGAGGACGTGGCGGGGCTCGATTTTCTCGACACATGGCCGGGGCTGCCGCCTTTCCTGCGCGGTCCCTACTCCACCATGTATGCCAGCCAGCCGTGGACCATCCGGCAATATGCCGGGTTCTCGACGGCGGAGGATTCCAACGCCTTTTACCGGCGCAACCTAGCGGCGGGGCAGAAGGGGCTTTCCATCGCCTTCGATCTCGCCACCCATCGCGGCTATGACAGCGACCATCCGCGCGTTGCCGGCGATGTGGGCATGGCGGGTGTGGCGATCGATTCCATCTATGACATGCGCACCCTGTTTTCCGGCATCCCGCTCGACGAAATGAGCGTGTCGATGACCATGAACGGTGCGGTGCTGCCGGTGATGGCGCTCTATATCGTCGCTGCGGAAGAGCAGGGGGTGAAGCCGGAGCAGCTTTCGGGCACCATCCAGAACGACATCCTCAAGGAATTCATGGTGCGCAACACCTACATCTATCCGCCGCAAGCGTCCTTGCGCATCATCTCCGACATTTTTTCGTTCACCTCGGCCAACATGCCGAAGTTCAATTCCATCTCCGTTTCCGGCTATCACATGCAGGAGGCAGGCGCGACGGCGGACCTGGAGTTGGCCTACACGCTCGCCGACGGGCTCGAATATGCCCGCGCCGGCATTGCCGCCGGGCTCGATATCGACCGGTTCGCGCCGCGCATCTCCTTCTTCTGGGCCATCGGCATGAACTTCTTCATGGAAGTGGCAAAAATGCGCGCCGCCCGCATGCTGTGGGCGAAACTCATCAAACCGTTCGACCCGAAGAACGAGCGCTCGCTATCGCTTCGCACCCATTGCCAGACGTCGGGCTGGTCGCTCACGGCGCAGGATGTGTTCAACAACGTGACACGCACCTGCATCGAGGCGATGGCCGCCACGCAAGGCGGCACCCAGTCGCTGCACACCAACGCTCTGGACGAGGCCTTGGCGCTGCCCACCGATTTCTCCGCCCGCATCGCCCGCAACACCCAGCTTTTCCTGCAGCAGGAGGCGGGCACCTGCCGGGCGGTCGATCCTTGGGGCGGGAGCTTCTTCGTCGAGCGACTGACCGGCGATCTGGCGAAACGGGCCTGGGAACACATCCAGCAGGTCGAGGCCATGGGCGGCATGGCCAAGGCCATCGCGGCAGGGCTTCCCAAGCTCAAGATCGAGGAGGCGTCGGCCCGCACCCAGGCACGCATCGACAGCGGGCGGCAGACCGTGGTGGGGGTCAACAAGTACCGGGCCGAAGACGAAGCGCCCATCGATATCTTGAAAGTGGACAATTCCGCCGTCAGGGCGACCCAGATCGAGAAACTGAAGCGCCTGCGCGCCGAGCGCGACGAAGCGGCGTGTCAGACGGCGCTCGCGGCCCTGAGTGAGGTGGCCGCGAACGGCAAGGGCAATCTCCTCGCCGCAGCCGTCGCGGCGGCTCGCACCAAGGCGACGGTGGGGGAGATTTCGAGCGCCATGGAAAAGGTGTGGGGGCGGCACGTGCCGGAAATCCGCGCCATCCAGGGCATTTATCGCAAGGAGGCTGGCACCATGTCGGACGCCGTTGCGCGCACCCGCGCCATGACCGATGCCTTCGCCGAGGCCGACGGGCGGCGGCCGCGCATCCTGGTGGCCAAGATCGGCCAGGACGGCCACGACCGCGGCCAGAAGGTGATCGCCACCGCCTTTGCCGATCTCGGCTTCGATGTCGATATCGGGCCGTTGTTCTCGACGCCGGAAGAGGTGGCACGGCAGGCGGTGGAAAACGATGTGCACATCGTCGGCGTTTCCTCGCTGGCGGCCGGTCACCTGACGCTGGTGCCGGCGCTCAAGGCGGCACTGGAGGCCGAAGGGCGCGGTGACATCATGATCGTGGTGGGCGGCGTCATCCCGCCGCAAGACACGCAGGCCTTGCTCGATGCGGGGGCGTCGGCCATCTTCCCGCCCGGCACGGTGATCGCCGAAGCAGCGCAAAAACTCCTCGCCAAGCTCAACGAACGCCTCGGCTACGCCCAGAAGGCGGCGGAATAGATTTTTCGCCGGATGACATGGTGGCGCCGATTGGCTAAGCGAGGGCATGACGAGGGGACCTGCCGACATCGAGGAACTGGCTGCGAAGATCCGCGAGGGGGACCGCGCGGCGCTGGGGCGGGCGATCACGCTGATCGAATCGATGCGGCCCGATCATGAACAGCAAGCGCAGGCGCTGGTGCAGGCGCTTCTGCCGGCGACCGGCAAGGCGGTTCGAGTGGGGATCACCGGGGTGCCGGGGGCCGGAAAGTCGACTCTCATCGATACGCTTGGCACCATGCTGACGGGCAAGGGCCACAAGGTGGCCGTGCTGGCCGTCGATCCCACCAGCCAGCGCACCGGTGGCTCCATCCTCGGCGACAAGACGCGCATGGCCAGGCTGGCGGCGGACGCAAACGCCTTCATCCGCCCTTCGCCGTCGGGCCTCACGCTGGGCGGGGTGGCGCGGCGCACGCGCGAAACGATGCTCGCCTGCGAGGCGGCCGGCTTCGATGTCGTCATCGTCGAGACGGTGGGCATCGGACAATCGGAGGCCACCGTCGCCAGCATGGTCGATTTCTTCCTGGTGGTGATGGTGCCAGGGACCGGCGATGAATTGCAGGGCATCAAGAAGGGGATCCTGGAGATCGCCGACCTCATCGCCGTCAACAAGGCCGATGGTGACAACCTCGACCGCGCCCGGCGGGCAGCGGGCGACTATCGCGCCGCCCTCAACATGTTGAACGCAGTCAACCCCGACTGGCCGGTGCCGGTCACCATGATCTCCGGCAAGACCGGCGACGGCGTTGAGGCCATGTGGGCCGAGGTGGTGCGCCACCACGACATGATGGCCGAAAACGGCTGGTTGAAGCGTCACCGGCGCGAGCAGCAGGTAAAATGGATGTGGGCCATCCTCGATGACCGTCTGCGCCGGCGGCTGGCGAACGAGGAGGTGGCCGCGATCGAGGCCCAAGTGCGCGCCGGCCGGCTGTCGCCGGCGCTCGCGGCCGATCAGGTGCTGGCGCTGGCAGGCCTTTCGCGATGAGCGCTGATACCAGGCTGGTAAGCCGGCGTACCGTGTTCTATGTGCCGGGCTTCGATCCCCAGGGGCCTTCGCGCTACCATGGCCTCTACCGGCGCGAAGCCCCGTTACAGGCGAAAATCAATGGCATGGAGATTGCGGTCAGCGATCGCAAGACGCGCGACAGGCACCATGCCACCTGGACGGTAAAGGCGGTCGAGGACGGCAACAAGGTCGAGACAGAGTTCATCTTCCTGCGTTGGGATGACATCGTGCGCGCCAACTGGCCGCGCGGCGCCTTCGCCATGTTCGCCACTATGCTGTCGACCTATTGGCAGCAGTTCCGATCGGGTTTCCTGCGAAAACTCTATGCGACGACCTGGGTGACCAGCGTGGCAGGGGCCTACCCGGCCCTTTTCCTCCTGCTCGGCCTTCTTGCCGGCGTACTCGCCGGTGCCGTTGCGGGATTTATCATCGCCTGGCTGGCGGGCATCACGCTTTGGCTGTGGCTGCCTTTCGCGCTGGCGGGCGGTATCGCCGGCATTGCCTATGGCGGCCCGTGGGTGGATCGCCGCTTCGGCGTCTACTGGCTCATCCGCATCTACACCTTCGTGATGCCGCATGCACGTGGACAAGTTGCCGGGATCGAGGAGCGCTTTTCCGCCTTCGCGGCCGATCTGGCGGACGCGGCAAAGGCAGGCGTAGTCGACGAGATCCTCATCGTCGGCCACTCGACCGGCGTGCAGGCCGCCGCCTCGATCATCGGCAAGGCCCTGGCGCTTGATCCGCGGCTGGGCGAGCACGGGCCCCGCATCTCGTTCCTGAGCCTTGGCGGCCATATCCCCTTGCTCGCGTGGCAGCCCGAGGCGCGCTGGTTCCGTCTCGAATTGCAACGCATCGCCGATTGCCCGTCCATCGACTGGGTCGATTTCTCCATCCCGCAGGATGGCGCCTGCATCGCGCTGCACGACCCGTTCAAGTCGGCCGGGCTGCATCAGCCGGACGGGGCGGAACCACGGCCCAAGCTGCTCAATCTGCGCCTGTTCGAGCTTTTTCCGCCGGCGCGTTTCAAAGCCATCCACCATGAATGGTTCACCCTTCACTTCCGCTATCTCAAGGCCGGCGAACTGAAGGGGGATTATGACTATTTCGCCATCACCGCCGGCTGCAAGTTCCTGGCGGAGCGTTATGCGCATCGTGAATCGGTGCGTGATTTTGCGGTGTTCCGCTCCAAGCGCTTCGGCCGTTACGCCAACCGCCTGACGCACCCGCCGGATTGAGTCTCAAGGACAAGGCAGGAGATGTGGGTATCCGGTGGCGTTGGGGAGCGGGTCACGCTATGACTGCGCCGCATCGAAGAAGGAAGGCCTCCGCCTGCCCATGAGCGAATTCAAGCCACCCGCACCGATCCCGCCCAAGAAGCGGCCCTACCTCTTGCGTCTGCTGCTTGGAATGCCGCACTGCTACATCTCCAACCTCGTGGACAAGAGCTACGAGATGAAGATGGGCCACATCTGGCTGCCGGGGCGCCACATCTTCATGCCGAACCAGCCGGAACTGGTACGCAAGATCCTGGTCGAGGACGCCGACCATTATCCCAAGAGCGACATGATCAGCCACATCCTCAAGCTGCTGCTCGGCAACGGCCTGTTCGTCGCCAACGGGGAGGAGTGGAAGCGGCAGCGCCGGATGATCGATCCCTCCTTTGCCCATGCCAGGTTGCAGCGCGTGTTCCCGCTCATGTGGCAGGCCGCCGCGGGGATGCACGACAGGCTGGGGGCCTTGAGCGACGGCGAGATTGTCGCGGTCGACGAAGAGATGACCCACGTGACGGCCGACGTCATCTTTCGCACCATTTTCTCGGTCCCGCTCGAGCAGAACAATGCGAGGCTCCTGTTCGAGGCCTTCACCCGCTTCCAGGAATCGGCCTTCGTGCTGGGCTTCCTCCATTCCACCAAGCTGCCCTATCTCTTCTTCCGCCAGCGCCGGCGGGCAAAGCAGGCGGCAAAGGCGATCCGCCAGCTCATCGAGCCGATGATCCGGGAGCGCTACGAGCGCCACCGCCGTGAAGAGGAGCTGGCGGAGAACGACATCCTCACCTCGCTCGTCACCGCCGTCGATCCTGAGACGGGATCGGCGTTCTCTTTCGACGAGCTGGTCGATCAGACGGCGTTTCTGTTCCTTGCCGGCCACGAGACATCCGCAAGCGCCCTGAGCTGGGCGCTTTATCTGATCGCCATGCAGCCCGAGGTGCAGGAGCGCATGCATGCCGAGGTGGTGAGCGTCCTGGGCGAGCGCGAACCGGAATACGCCGATGTGCGCAAGTTGCTGTTCACCCGCGACGTCTTTCGCGAGACTCTCCGGCTCTATCCCCCCGTCGGCTTCCTGCCGCGCGAGGCGGTTCGCCACGAGACCATGCGCGAAAAGCCCATCAAGCCGGGTGATGTCGTGGTGGTCTCGCCTTGGCTGGTCCATCGCCACCGGAAATTGTGGCGAAAACCTGAGATTTTCGATCCCGACCGCTTCACCCGTGAGGACTCGCGCGAGTCCGTCAATTGCGCCTATTTGCCCTTCAGCCTGGGCCCGCGCATCTGCATGGGCGCGGCCTTTGCCACCCAGGAAGCCATGCTGCTGCTGGCGAGCCTCGTGCGCCGCTTCCGCTTCGAACCGGTTGCCGGGCACGTGCCCAAACCGGTCGGGCGGCTGACCATCCGCTCGGAGAACGGCATTCGCCTGAAGATCTCGCGGCGCTGAGCATCGCAAGCGCGGCACGAGGCTTGCATCGCGGGCGCCCATGTTCTCCAGACGCACCATATTGGGCGCCGGCCTTGCGCTGCCCGCTTCGGGGGCCATGGCGGCGAGTCTTCCTGTGCTCAGCGCTGCCGATTTCGGCCTTGAGCCCAACCTGCCGAGCGATCAGTCCAAGGCGATGCAGCGCGCCCTCAATGCGGCCTCCGCCCAAGGCGTCCGCCTCAGCCTCCCCTGCGGCGTCTATATCGTCAAGAACCTGCACATCACCGGTTCCCTGCACCTTGAGGGTGCCGGGCCGGCCGTGCGGCTCATCCGGCCGGGCGGCGGTACCATCCTCGACATGGAAGACGTTCACGACGTCAGCCTCTCAGGCCTCGAATTCGACAGCGGCGGCACATCGGACGGTTTAGGCAAAACCGGGCCGCTGGTGCGGGCGAGGAAGGCGACCGGCCTGACGATTGCGTCCTGCACGTTCCGGCGAAACGCAGGTAACGGCCTCAGCCTCTATGGCAGCGCCGGGTCGGTAAGGCATTGTCGTTTCACCGAGATCGGCAACGTGGCGATCTTTTCCATGGGCGCCGCCGGGCTCGAAGTCACACACAACCACCTTTCCGATATCGGCAATAACGGCATCCAGATCTGGCAGCCGGAAAAGCGCGAGGACGGCAGTCTCGTCGCCTTCAACCGCATCGAGCGGGTAAAGGGGGTGAGCGGCGGCGACGGCCCCTATGGCAACGGCATCAACATCTTTCGCGCCGGCAGCGTCATCGTCACCGGCAACCGCATCTCCGATTGCCGCTTCTCGGCCGTCCGCGATAATGCCGGCGACAACGTGCAGATCATCGCCAATTCCTGCGCGCGGCTGGACGAGACGGCGATCTATGTGGAGTTCGGCTTTGAGGGTGCCGTGGTGGCCGACAACGTGATCGAGGAGGCCGGCCATGGCATCTCCGTCACCAATTTCAATGACGGCGGGCGGCTGGCCGTGGTTTCGGGCAACGTGGTGCGCAAGATGCTCGGGCCCATCTCCAATCCCGACACCAGTGCCATCGGCATCTCGGTAGAGGCCGATACCGTGGTCTCGGGCAATGTCATCGAAGGTGCCCCCGTTACCGGACTGGCGCTGGGCTGGGGCTATGCCTTGCGGAACGTTTCCGCCAGCGGCAACATCATCCGCGACTGCGGGGTGGGCATTTCCGTCTCGCTCGCCAAGGACGCCGGCGAGGCGCTGATCAGCGGCAACATCATCTCCGGCGCCCACAAGGCAGCCATTGTCGGCAAGGATCATGAGCGCATCGTCACCGGCGACCTGGCGCTCGATGCGAGCGGCCTGCCGGCACGGGTCAAGCTTAGCGGCAATCTGGTCAGCTGACGCCGATGGCCCGTACCTCGCCCACCTGGAACTGGTTGCGGTTATAGAGCGGCATATGGGCAAGACCCGTCAGCGCCGCCCTTTCCGCATCCGTCCATACATCGAGCCCCGCCAAAACGGCCGCAACGCCCACCTCGGCGGCGCGCCCGGCGCCGTCATCGCATTTGAGCGCGATGCCAACACCCGCATGCGGGACGCAGGCGCAAAAGACTCCTTCGGCCCCGGTCTTGACGAAGGCGCGCGGCACAAGCTGCATGAGCGCGGTACAGAAGCGCCCGGTGCCCGCCACCATAAAGGGATGGGCGCGCACCGCCTCGATGATGCGGTGGGCGGCGGCACGGCGGGTCTCGTTCAGGCCCTCGCCCGAGGCAAGGCGGGAAAAGCCGAGCGCCAGGTTGCGCAAGGGCAGCGCCCAGGTGGGGACAGAGCAGCCATCGATGGCGCGCGGCACGGCGGCCATGTCGGCATCGCACAAATCGCCCAGCACCTTCGCCACGGCCTGCTGCACCGGATGCTCCGGCCGGGTGTACCCCTTGGGATCGGCGCCGAGCGTCAGCGCCAGCGCCAGCATGCCGGCATGTTTTCCCGAGCAGTTGTTGTGCACCGGTCCGGCATCGAGACCGGCACGGGCGAGGTCATGGGCAGCCCCTTCAAAGCTCGGCCAATGGGTGCCGCATTCATAGTTCTCCGGGCCGAGGCCGCACTTGGCGAGCATGCCGAGCGCTGCCGCCACGTGGTGCGGCTCGCCCCCGTGGGAGGCGCACATGAGGGCGACCTCCTCGAGGTTGAAGCCGAAGCGGTCCACCGCCCCGCGCTCAAGTGCTGCCATGGCCTGAAAGGCCTTGATCGCCGAGCGCGGATAGACCGGTCGGTCGATGTCGCCGGCCGAGGCGAGAAGCTCGCCGCCTGCCCCGACCACCGCATAAGAGCCCTCATGCCGACTCTCGACAATGGAACCGCGCGTGACCTCGGCGATGACGGGATCGCTCATTCGGCGGCCTCCACGAGATCATAGCGCACCGGCTCGCTATAACGCGGATCGGCGTGGGCCTGCCAGTAAAGCTTTCGCAGGCGCTGCGCTACCGGGCCGGGCTCGCCGCCGCCGACCGGGCGGCCGTCGAGCGTCACCACCGGCATCACGCCGCCGGCGGTCGAGGTGATAAAGATCTCGTCGGCCCCGCGCAGCTCATCGCGTTTCACCGGGCCGATGCGCGTCTCGACATTGAGGTCTTTCGCCAGCTCGATGACCGTCTTGCGTGTGATGCCGTGCAGGACGCCGGTATCGGGCGTGGCGACAGCACCGCCCTTGACCACGAACACATTGAAACCCGGCCCTTCGGTGATATTGCCGTCGGCATCGAGGAGAACGGGGATCTTGGCGCCCTTCTCGCCGGCCTCGATCATGGCAGCGGTGAGATCGCCCCACATGAAATTCTTCACCGTCTGGTCGAAACTCTTCATGGAAATGCGCTCGGGCGCGGCGACGATCATGGCAATGCCGCGCTCGGCCTCCTCGGGCCGGGCGATCCACATGAAGGGAATGGCGAAGGCATAAAGCCGGTTGCGGCACTGGAGCGGGTCGCGGGTGCCGGGCGGTAGCGGTCCGCGCGTCACCGTCATGTTCACATAGGCGTCCTTGAGGCCGGTGCGGGCGACGAGGCCGTGCAGCATCGCTTCCAGTTCATCGCGTTCAAGCGGCACTTCGAGGCGCAGCTTGGCCGCGCTCGCCAGGAAGCGGTCGATATGGGCATCGAGGCGGAAGAAGCGTCCCTTCCACACATGCACCACGTCATAGGTGCAGTCGGAGCGGAGGAAACCGAGATCGCCCAAAGGGATGCGCGCCTCGGCCATCGGCACCACCTCGCCGTCCACATAGGCGGCGCCGGCAGCGAAGGGATTCTGATTTTCGGACATGCTAGTGCTCCCGCATCCGAGCGCTGGCAGCGGGCGGCTTCAGCGCGAACCAGGCAAGGCAGATCAGCTGCCAGGCCAGGAATACACCAAACGCGACCTTGTAGGCAGCAGGATCGTAGCCGCCCGTAGGCGTCGACGGCCACAAATCGATGATCCACCCGATGAGCCACTGGCTGAGCGAGGCGGTCGAGAACACCAGGAGATTGAACGCGGTGTTGGCCCGGCCGGCAAGATCGGCACCGACATAGCCGGCAATCCATGGATAGGCAAGGATGCCGGCCTGACCGACCATGCCGAACAGAAACCACAAGGGCACCACGACGGGTGAGATCTGCAACACGAGAACGAGCTCGGTGGCCATGAAGACAAGCCCGAAGCCCACCATAACCGCCAGCAGGCCTACGCCGCGCCGGCCGAGCCAGTCGGCGACCGCTCCCTGCAGCAGTGTGCCGATGAGGAAGCCCACGGCGATGACGGCGAGATGGCGGGCAACACCTGCGCTGTCGAAGCCGGCAACATCCCTCAGCCAGGGGCCGGCCCAAAGGGTCTGGATAGCAATGCTGACGCCCGCGGTCGAGGCAACGAACGGGGCGAGACGCCAGAACACCGGATCGGAATAAATCCGCCCGACCGCCCCGATCTGCCTCGAGAGAGGGGCAGCCGCGCCGGCGCGACGCTCGGGCACCACGATAAAGATGAGCACTGCCGCTGCCAGCGACAGCACCATCAGGCCGAGGAACAGGCCGCGCCATCCGAAGGCCTCGGCGCCGAGTTGCGCCGGCACCGTCGCCGTCAGGATGCCCAAGCCCCCGGTCGCCATGATGCAGCCGTTGGCAAGCGCCCGACGCTCGGGCCTCACCCACAGCACCACCGCCTTGAAGCCGCCCATCAGCCCGCCGCAGCAGCCCATGCCGATGAGGGCGCGCGCCGCCGTCAGACCGACGAGCCCCCTGGAGGTGGAAAAGATGAGAGCGCCGAATGCGGCGAGGCAAAGCAGGCAGGTCTGCACCCGCCGCGGCCCGAAGCGGTCAAGCAACACCCCGAGCGGTAGCTGCGAGCAGGCAAAGGCGACCAGATAAGCTGCCGTCAGCAGACCCAGTTCGCTCGCCGACAACCCGATGTCACGCACCAGATAAGTCCCGACGACCGCGTTCACGGCACGGTACAGATAGGAGAGAAAATAGCCGAAGCCGAAGGGTGCGAGCACGAACAAGGCGGCACCAAGGCTCGTGACGAAAGCGGGCCTCGCCGCCTCAGCGGGCGCTGTATCGGCGCTCATCGCTTTTCAATCCCCCCCGAGAAAGCCGGCCGTGCCGCGACAGGCCTTCAATGTGGCGCGAAGCCGGTTGCGTTGCAATCGGCGCTGCCACCTGTCGGACTTGGGGATCGACAATGAGGCAATGGCTGCCCGCCTCGACGGCCTCAAACGGCGGGGGAAACCGATTGAGGCGTCGATGACGAGTGAGGCAGCCCCTGCCAGGGGGGCGCCTTCAGCGGACGGTCTAATTGCGGCTGGAGTCCACGCTGTTGTCGATGCCGTTCTGGCTGTCACGGCCGCTATTGCCGTCCTTGCCGTCGTGGCTGGACACATCGGCCTTGCCGTCGTGGCTGGACACATCGCTCTTGCCGTCGTGGCTGGACACATCGGCCTTGCCGTCATGCCCGCCGCCGTCGGCCGAGGTGTCGTGACCCTTGGCGAAGGCCGGCGTGGCCGTAAAGGGCAGTGAGCTGACGGCGGGGGCCATTGTGGCGAAGGCAAAGGCAAGCCCGAGAGCGGTAATGAGGGATTTCATTCTGGTTCTCCATTTGTATCTGTGTGCATGGTCATGCGACCAATACGGAGAACCTAGCTGGTCGACGACGACAAACGGCTGAAGGCCGATGTTACCTCCCCGTCAGCTTCCTTTTGGGCACTCAAAGTCCTTTGCGCGCCAGCGCGGTGCCTGCCGCTAGCGCCTTGAGCTTTTCTTGCGCGACCTTGCGGGGCAGCGGGGCCATGCCGCAATTGGTGCAGGGGATGAGGCGCTCGGCATCGACGAAGGGCAAGGCCGAGGCGATGGTGGCAGCCACCTGATCGGGCGTCTCGACCTCGTTGGTCGCCACGTCGATGACGCCGACCATCACCTCCTTGTCCTTGAGGAGGCCCATCAGCGAGGGGGGCACATGCGAGTTGGCGCATTCGAGCGAGACCTGGCCGACGCGGCTGGCGTTGAGGGCGGGAAAGAACGCCTCGTATTGCCGCCATTCGGCCCCGAGCGCGTTCTTCCAGTCGATGTTCGCCTTGATGCCGTAGCCGTAGCAGATGTGGACCGCGGTCTTGCAGGAAAGGCCCTCGATGGCCTTTTCCAGCGCCTCCACACCCCAGGTCACGGCCTCTTCGAGGAAGGCGTTGAATGCCGGCTCATCGAACTGGATGACATCGGCGCCGGCCGCTTCCAGCTCGCGGCATTCCTGGTTGAGAACGCCGGCAAAGGCCATGGCCATGTCGGCGCGCTTGCCGTAATGGGCATCGGCGATGGTGTCGCAGATGGTCATCGGGCCGGGCAGCGTGAACTTCAGTTTTCGCGCGGTGTGGGCGCGGGTGTATTTCACTTCCTCCACATGCACCGGCTTCTTGCGCGAAACCGGCGCCGTCACCGTGGGCACATCCACGATATAGCGGTTGTCGCGGATGCCCATCTTGGTCTTCTTCTGCCAGTCGATGCCGTCGATGTGTTCGAGGAAGCCGTGCACGAAATGGGTGCGGAACTGCTCGCCGTCGGTGACGATGTCGATGCCAGCATCTTCCTGCTCCTTGATCCACAATAGCGCTGCATCTCGCTTGGCCTGTTCGAGATCGGCGCCCTCGTACCGCCAGCGCGGCCACAGCTTTTCGGGCTCGGCCAGCCAGAAGGGTTTCGGCAGGCTGCCGGCGGTGGTGGTCTCGAACATGGAAGGAACTCCTCGATGAATCTTCGCGCGGGGCCAGAGCTTAGGCCAGAACTGTGCCGGGCTCCAGTCTCGCGCCGCGCAGAAAATCATCGAGCGGCATGGCCGCCCTGCCCTCGCGCTGCACGACAAGCGGGCGAACGGCGCCGTCCGAGCAGGCAATAGTGAGACGGGTATCGAGCACCTCGGCTGCACGACCATGGCCATTGACCGCCTCAGCCTTGAGAATCTTTATCCGCAAGGGCTGGCCGCCGACCGGCATCTCGGCCCATGCCCCCGGCCATGGCGAAAGGCCGTGGATATGATTGAGAACGTGACCTGCCGGGCGGGCGAAGTCGATATGCGCCTCGGCCTTGTCGATCTTGGCGGCATAGGTGACGCCCTCCTCACCTTGTGGCCGGCAGGTCAGGGTCCCGGCTTCGAGCCGCGCCAGGGCCTCGACCATCAGGCGGGCGCCCAGTTGGCTCAAAATGTCGTGCAATTCGCCAGCTGTCATGGCGGGCGCAATCGGCAGGTTTTCCGTCAGGCATATGGGGCCGGTGTCGAGCCCTTCCGCCATGCGCATCACCGTCACGCCCGTCTCGGTATCGCCTGCCATGATGGCGCGCTGGATGGGCGCAGCACCGCGCCAGCGCGGCAACAGCGAGGCATGCAGGTTGAAGCACCCTAGCCGGGGTGCAGCGAGGACCGGTTTGGGCAGGATCAGCCCATAGGCCACCACCACGGCCGCATCCGCGCTCAAGGCGGCAAAGCGGGCCTGCTCTTCGGTCTCCTTGAGGCTTGCCGGCGTCAGCAGGCGCAGGCCGTTGTGCATGGCGAGACGGGCAACGGGTGATGGGCGGGCAGCCATGCCGCGGCCGGCCTGGCGGCGCGGTTGCGAATAGACGACTGCGATCTCGTGGCCCGCCTCGATCAGGGAGGCAAGAACCGGCGTTGCGAAATCCGGCGTTCCCATGAACACCAGTTTCAGGCTCACACCGCTTCCTTTTCCTGGCGCTTGGCCTTGGCGAACTTCTTGATGATGCGCTCGCGCTTGAGGCGCGACAGGTAGTCGATGAACAGCACCCCGTTCACGTGATCGACCTCGTGCTGCACGCACGTGGCGAGGAGCCCGGTGCAGTGCATTTCCTGCCCGGCCCCCTCGCGATCGAGAAAGCGCACCTTGACCTCGGCGGGCCGTGTCACCTTGTCATACACCTCGGGGATGGACAGGCACCCTTCCTCGTATTCGGCGAGCTCTTGCGATCTCCATACGATCTCCGGATTGGCGAGGCAGATGGGGTTGCGCGGGGCATCCTCGTCCTTGACCACGTCGAGCACCACCAGGCGCCGGGGGATACCGATCTGCACCGCAGCCAGCCCGATGCCGGGCGCATCATACATCGTCTCCAGCATGTCATCGAACAGGGCGCGCACCTCCTTGTCGACGCGCACAACTGGCTTCGACACGGTCTTGAGCAGCGGGTCGGGCAGAGCGATGATGCGACGGACGGTCATGGACAGACTTGCGATAGACTTAAGACTTGCCTTCTGGTTGTTCTGAGATAGGAGATCGCAGCGCCCGGGTCAACGCCGCCGGGTGGCGCAGAGCAGCGAAGGTAAAATTCTGATTGAATGTTCATTCAATTTGAGCTTTTATCCGTTGCGATGGAACTTGGCTGAAAGGACGCGAATGGCGGGCGGCGCAGCGGCTGAGCAGTATGACGAGCAGCTCATCGGCATGCTCGATATTGTCTGGGGCGAGGGTTGGATGTCGCCGGGCGGGCCCGACGAGGTCGCCAGGCTGATCGACGGCATCGATTTCGCGGGCAAGTCGGTGCTCGACATCGGATCGGGCTCGGGCGGCGTCGACTGCTTTCTGGCCGAGACGTTCAAGGTCCGGCATGTCACCGGCATCGATGTGGAAGATACCGTCATCGCCACAGCGCGCAAACGCGCCCAAGCGCGCGGCCTTGGCGACAGGATCGATTTCGTCAAGGTGGCACCGGGCCCCTTTTCCTTCCCGGATGCGAGCTTCGACATCGTCTTTTCCAAGGACTCGATCATCCACATCCCCGACAAGCACGCCCTCATGCGCGAGGTCTTCCGGGTGCTCAAAGCCGGTGGGCATTTTGTCGCCTCCGACTGGCTGATCGGGCACGAGGGCGAGCCCAGCCCCGAGATGGCCGCCTACATCAAGTCGGAAGGGCTCGATTTCGGCATGGCCTCGCCCCAACGCTACCGCGACGCCATGCGCCGGGCCGGCTTTGTCGACATCCGCCTCGTCAACCGCAATCAGTGGTATCGTCAGGTGGCGAGACAGGAGCTGGCCGCCATGCAGGGCGAGCTTTACGACAGCGCGGTGAAGCGGCTGGGCAAGGATTTCGTCGACCACAATATCGAGATCTGGCAGCGCATGATCGTGGTGCTCGACACCGGCGAGCATTGCCCGCACCATCTCCTCGCCAGCAAGCCCGGCTAGCGACGCCATGGCCGCCATACCCTCGACCGGCCCGCGCAAGGCCTCCAAGGAACAGCGTCGCCAGCAGCTCATCGACGCGACGATCAGCGCGATCGCCCGCAAAGGCTATGCGGCTCTGACCCTGGCCGACGTGGCCAGGGCGGCGGGGCTGTCGGGCGGCATCGTCAACTTCCATTTCGAGAGCAAGGAAAAGCTGCTGGTGGCTACCTTGCGCCAGCTCGCCGAGGAATACCGGCGCAACTGGCAGACCGCGCTGAAAGAGACAGGCCCCTCGCCCGCGGCCCGCCTCGCCGCCCTTGCGACAGCCGATTTCAACGACGTCGTTTGCACACCGGTCAAGCTGGCGGCGTGGTCGGCCTTCTGGGCCGAGGCACAGAACCGGCCGACCTACATGGAGCATTGCGGTGCGAATGACGCGGAGTTCCACACCACGGTGCGCGCCATCGTCAGCGAAATCATTGCCGAAGGGCGGTACAGCGAGCGTGATCCCGGCCGCATCGCGCGTGCCGTCGATGCCCTGCTCGAAGGACTGTGGCTCGATCTCATCACCTCCTATTCGCCGGTGTCGCGCGAAGAGGCAATCAAGACCGTCTTCAGTTGTCTGAACGCGTTTTTTCCTGACCACTTCTCGCCCGCCGGCCTGCGCCACAAGGAGACCTCATGAGCTTTGCGCTTGACCCCGAGGCGGCGGAATGGGCCGCGAAGGCGCGCGCCTTCGCCGACCAAGAGCTCATGCCCTGCGAGCTCGAAGCCGAGATGAACGGCGGGCAGCTGCCGGAGGGCGTTGCCGAACGCCACGAGCGCCTCGCGGTCGAGCTGGGGCTGGCGCGCCAGGATGCGCCAAGGACGCACGGAGGGCTCGAGCTGCCGGCGTTGAGCCAGGTGGCCATCGCCGAGCAGCTCGGGCGATGGCCACCT
>Ga0307436_1000150_pt1 | contig 29192 bp, 31 predicted proteins | sample SalMarWE160440MG_FD_202513 | JGI IMG/M metagenome (GOLD analysis project Ga0307436, IMG submission 202513) | Salt marsh sediment microbial communities from the Plum Island Ecosystem LTER, Massachusetts, United States - WE1604-40 | ecosystem: Environmental > Aquatic > Marine > Intertidal zone >...
GCCCCCATCGGACTCGTGGCATAAGTCACGCCCATTCCCTGAACGGCCCGGGGGTCATAGGCCGGCATAGCCTGGCCCTTGACCACCGGAACCCTCTCGACGCCATAGGCCTTCCCCGTAAATGCGGCCCCGTTGCCGAGGATGCGTCCTATACATGTACCCTTGCCCACTTCGTGCAGCAGATTGATAGCCGCTTCCGCGTCTCCGAACTTAGCCAACCCGGCCTCCATGGCCACGCCGATGGTCGCCCCCATCTCGATTGTATCCAGGCCGTAGTTGTCGTCGAGGAAGTCCATTTTAGCAATGGCGTCCAGGTCGCATATACCGCAATTCCCGCCGTGGGCCCAGACGGTCTCATATTCAGGCTGCTTTGTCAGATAGTGACCGTCCTTATCGTGGTATACCCCGGAGCACCGGATGACGCAGCCGCGATGGCAGCCGTGCGTGGCAAGTCCGCCCCGCTTGACTTCCAGTTCGGCCTGCGTCTCGCCGCTGATCTTCGCCGCGTCGTCAAACCGGCCCTGTTTGAAGTTATAAGTAGGATATCCCCCCACCTCGTTGAGAATGTTGGTAAGTATGTTGGTGCCGTAAGCGGGCAGGCCCTGACCGGTCACCGCATGGCTCTTGAGACCGTCGACAAAACGCTTGTTCGCCTCCCTGAATTTCTCCGGATCTTTTGGCGTCCTCATCGGCATGCCGGAATCGTCGACAACGATCACCTTCACCTTCTTGGAGCCCATCACCGCGCCGACCCCGCCGCGCCCCGCGTGACGTGTCGGCCGCAGCTCCATATCGGTGCAGGCCACTGACGCGGCGCTCATCTTCATCTCGCCGGCCGGCCCTATGGAGATACAGGCGATCTTGTCACCGTATTCGGCCTTCATCTTTTCAACAAGGTCGTAATTGGGGAGCATCTTCAGGCTGTTGTCGGCCGTGATCTTTACACCGTCCTTGTTGATGAAGACCTTGTACAGATCATCGCCCTGCGGTTTCCCTTCGATCACGATCGCCCTGTAGCCGAGCCGGGCCAGCACCTGGGAAGGCTGCCCCCCGGCATTCGCCTCTTTTATCCCTCCAGTGAGGGGACTCTTGCAGCCGACCGAGATCCGCCCCGACATGGCGCCCGTGGTGCCGCTCAGCAACCCCGGCGCGATAACCAGCTTGTTCTCCGCACCCAACGGATGGCACAACGGCGGGACCTCTTTCGAAACTATCGCTGAGGTCAACGCCCTCCCCCCGTATCCGGCATATCCCCCCATTGCCGTTGCATTCGCCTTGGGACCGCCTTCGGCCCCCATGTCAATTCTAAGAATCGTGTCCATCTGCTCCTCCTGTCTCATAAAGTTCCAGCCGATTGCTGCAAACACTGTTTCTCAATAGCTCATTGCGTGCCGTATGACCCCTTTCAGGCTGCCTCCCGGGTTTCCGGCCGCTCCCTTTATTCTCGGAATGAGATGTATGTGCACATGAAAAATTCTCTGACCGGCCGCCTCGCCGATGTTCATCCCGACATTGTAGCCGTCCGGGCTGAGCTCTGCGTCCAGCGCCTCCTTCACCCGCTCGAGCAGTGCGAGGGTCCTGTCTTTTTCTTCTCTCGACAGGTCGAAATAATCGGGCACGTGGCGTCTTGGCACGATAAGGGTATGTCCTTCGGCCACGGGATGTCTGTCCCGCACGGCGACGGTACACTCGTTCTCGTCAAGAATGTCCCCGGCGGGAATAGAACAAAACGGACAGGGGATCATATGGCTCTCCATTTCATCGTTTTGTTCCCAGTATATCACCTTTCAGAAGTGCTGAGAACAAGAAAACGAACCGGCTTGAGGTTAATCACGTACTTCACAAGGAAATTGTCGGGACAAAACAGGATGTCCGCAGGCGGTTTTTCCGCCAAAGGCTGAAAATCTCGGCGATAACCCCGCAGCACCGGGGGAACAGGGGGGCCGCTGCACCTCTTTTCAAAAATGTCTTGACAAATAAGTTTTATTGGGTAATAATGGTTCTAAACAAGTATTTCTATCCAGGAGGTTCAGGGAAATGTGTATTGAACACAGTATGACATGCAAGTGCGGGGGCAATAAGGCGAGTCTTCACTTTCGCGACGACGTCATGACATCGGAAGTAATCGACGGAATATACTGTCCAGAATGTTCGTCTCAGATTGTCCTTGATCACGAGAGCATGATCGGCGACAATGGCTGGGTAATTGCCTATGACATGGACATAGCAAGGTTTCTGGGGAAAAAACTGCCGACTGAAAAGATCACGCCGGAGTTCATGTTCGATGAAGGATATTGCACCTGGTCGGGACTTTATCCGACGGACCATGCCGATTCCGTAAAGGAACGACAGGAGATCCTTCCCCTCGCGAAAGCCGACACGAGGAGATACCTGGCCGAGTTCAGAAGATGGTCCTTGGAGAGGATGGAGCGCCTTTCCAGTGAGGGGTGGAGAAAGGCAAATGAAGGGAAGCAGGTCGCATTCTGACAAATCTGCCTGCGTCACACGACAGGGGAAGAAAGTCGATTTATGATATGATAGTGTAAATTATTGCGGTGAAAAGAAAAGAGAGCCACGGAGGACTTTATGAAGGCAGTTGAGATCAGGAACGGCATTTTTTGGGTCGGCGCTATCGATTGGGCAGTCAGGGATTTCCATGGATACGTCACGCCTAACGGCACAACCTACAATAACTATCTCATTATGGATGACGAAATAACTCTGGTCGATACGGTCAAATTCGACTTCGCCGAAATAACCATAAAGAATATCAGGAGCGTCGTCGACCCCTCAAAGATCGCGAATGTGGTAATAAATCATATCGAAAATGACCATGCCACGAGTATCGACAGGATCATGAAACTCGCCCCCAATGCAAAGATATACATTACCGAAAAGGGCAAAAAGGGTCTCTCCAGATTTTTTGACATATCCGGCTGGAACATGACAACCGTGAAGACCGGCGACACCCTTAATACCGGCAAGAGGACCCTCCTGTTTCTCGAAACTCCGATGCTCCACTGGCCCGATTCCATGATGACATACGTCAAAGAAGAGAAGATCCTTTTCAGCCAGGACGGTTTCGGCCAGCACATCGCTTCGGCCGTCCGGTTTGACGACGAGTTCGTCACCTGCGAATCCATGTCTTCACTGGAGGACGCCATCGTGGACTATTATGCAAACATCCTCATGCCCTTCGGCCAGTTGATAAAGAGAAAGATCGACGAGATCGGCAAACTCGGGCTGCAGATAGAGATAATAGCGCCCGACCACGGAATTATCTGGAGGACAAACCCCGGCAAGGTTTTGCAGGCCTATCAGGATATGGCCGGCGGCAAGTCGAATCTCAGTGTGTCGATCATCTATGACACCATGTGGCAGAGCACGGAACACATGTCTCTGCCGATGATGCAGGGCGTAAAAGATGAGGGTGTGGAATGCAAGGTCATCAAGCTAAGGGCCACCCCGATGAGCGTCGCCATCAAGGAATTCTGGAAGTCCAGGGGATGTCTGATAGGCACACCTACCCTTAACAACATAATGTATCCGACTGTCGCCGAATTTCTCACCCACTTGAGAGGCCTGCGACCGAAGAACAGAATGATCGCGGCCTTCGGAAGTTACGGCTGGGGCGGCGGGGCCGTGAAGGAGGCATATGAAGAATTCAGGAGGATGGGGCTGGAGGTAGTCGAACCCGGCTTGCAGATCCTTTACAGACCCTCCCTGGAAGACGAACAAAAATGCTACGATTTCGGCAGAGAGTTTGCAAAAAAGGTGAAGGCCTACCATTTACAGTTCAAATAAACCTTGCAGTTGCAAGAAAATCTCAGTAAGCTCGGGAGGCGCGCTGAAAAATGTCTTGTAGCGACACTTTACAGCACTGTAGAGGGGTCTGCCGGCCATTTTCCGGAAGTTACTAAACGTCGGGTCCTCATTCATGTGGAAGATAAATAAGATCATATCGTCATTACAAGACTTTTTCGGTGTCCCTCCCGGGCTGTTTGGCAACGCCGGGGTAAACACACGCCTGTCGTGAAAGATCTGATCTTTCTCCATGGCTTTACCTCTTCGGCCAATTCCACGAAGGCGCTTTACCTCACGGAACGACTCGCCGGGTTTCCGGGCGTGCGTTTCCTGGTCCCCGATTTCAACCCGACTCCCGAAGATTTCGAGTATCTCACCGTTACCGGCATGATCAACAGGCTCAGGCAATACGTGATCGACCACGACACCGGCGTTGTGGACCTGGTTGCGAGTTCCCTCGGCGCCCTCGTGGCCCTCCACTATGCCGCCAGGTTCGGCGGAGTCGGACGTCTGTTGCTGCTTGCCCCCGTTCTCTCTTATTCTTCACTCCCCTTTCCCGGGGAGATGCTCAGGCAGTGGGAAAGGGATGGAAGCACCGAATTCCTGCATTATGGGTTTCCCGGCAGGGTCCCCCTGAGGTACGATTTCCATATTGACGGTCTCCGCTACTCCGGGCAGATTCCTCCGCCCGCCCCCGTGCAGATACTGCACGGCAGGAGTGATGAGGTCATCCCCATCAAGAACAGCAGGGATTACGCGTCACAATATCCGGAGATGGTCGGGTTGACGGAGCTCGACTCGGACCATGCGCTCCTTGACCGGACTGAGACGATCTGGGAACATGTCTCTTCCCTCCTTCCCGGACGTTCGGGCTCCTGAACGGTTCGCACATACGGGACCCCCGGGAAAACAGAAATTCACCGCATCCGCCAAAGGCGAAGAAATCTCTTTTCCGTCTCTTTTTCGTTGCACTTGACTTGGGAACGCCCGGTATCATATAATCGTATGTCCATATGTTTATATGAGATAATCTTGCTTCACGGAGGATTTTATGGATAAGAAAAAATGGATTTTTCTCCTTTCTCATGCGGCTGAAAACCCGATGGAGGTGATCGCTCTTATGAAGGTCGCCATCAACATGAAGGCCTTCGACGACGAATCCGAGATCGATTTCTTTCTCATGGGAGAAGGGGTCCAACTGGCTAAAAAGGGGTTCGCGGACACAATTTCCATGGAACTGGAGGGTCAAAAGGTGGTCGTGGGCGAGATGCTGAAGACCTTGATTGAAGATTTCGGCGTAAAGTTTTATGTCTGTCATGCATTCATGCCCTCCTACGGAATGACAAAGGACAATCTTATCGAAAATACCGAAGTGAGGTCCAGCTCCTACCTCGGCGAGTTGTTTCTGGACGGCCGCACACCTTTTTCCATTAACATGTGATCAACCAGGCCCCCCGTTTGTGGGGGGCCAAACTTTCCTGCCCCGTGCCCCTGTACCAGGAAGTCTCTTTTCCTCTTTGGGCCCACGAGTTATTTGAAGGTTCTGAAGCTGCCGCCGTTGGCAATCCGCCGACAAGTTGAGAAATGCCCTTTAATGCGGTAAGATGGAAAAGGCCGCTAAAAAAAGAAACTTAACTTGAGGAAGCCCATGCCAGTCCGGACTCCGATAGCCGTAAAGAAAACAGGGATTGACAGGATTATCGATGAAGACTTCAGTCTGACAAGGCTCATTTATTCCTATATCGCCTGTGCTACGTTCTGGCTGCTCTTCGGGACCACGATAGGGGAATATCTCGGGATAAGGTTTGATTTTCCGGATTTCGGGGTACATCCCTGGCTGTCCTTCGGCAGGCTCCGTCCCATCCACACAAACACGGTCTTCTGGGGGTGGTCGTCCCTGGCCATGATCGCGCTGGCGCTATATGTGGTCCCCAGGACAAGCCAGAGGAGGCTGCACAGCATCCGCATGGCATGGACAAGCCTTTTTCTGATCAACCTTTCCGTCTTGTCGGGGGTCGTCCTGCTGCTCTCGGGAATCAACAACGGGGGCCAGGAATACCGTGAGTTCATCTGGCCGTCCATGGTACTTTTCATGGCGGCGCTTGTCATACTTGCCTACGACCTTTACCGGACAGTTGCGAAAAGGAGCATAGAGGAAATCTACATATCCAACTGGTATATCATAGCGGCCTTTCTGTGGACAATCGTCGTGTCAGTCGTAGCTTACCTGCCCTGGTATCAACACGGTCTGGGCGAGACCGTTGTCCAGGGATATTACATGCACATGGGTGTGGGCATGTGGTTTACTCCCATGGTCCTGGGCCTGACCTACTATTTCCTGCCCAAGCTCCTCAACAAGCCCATCTATTCATATTCCCTGGGGGTGCTTGCCTTCTGGACCCAGATGGTTTTCTACTCTCTGATCGGCGCCCACCATTTCGTCTTCAGCCCCATCCCGTGGTGGCTTCAGACGGTTGCTATCATCTTCAGCGTAGGCATGTTCATCCCCCTTATCGCCGGCACGGGAAATTTCCTTCTCACGATGCGCGGCAGCGAAAGGACGATCGCCAGGAGCTATGCCTTGCCTTTCATTTTTGTAGGCGTCATCTTTTATTTCTTCGCATCCGGCCAAGGCACTTTCGAGGCATTCCGTTCTCTGAACAGGCTGTGGCATTTTACCAACTACACCATCTCTCACTCACATCTGACAATGTACGGGTTCGTCGCGTTCCTCATCTGGGGCGGCATATACGGCCTGCTCCCCGGCCTTACCGGCAGGGAGCCGGACCATATCCTGGTGGGAATTCACTTCTGGTTCGCCCTGGTGGGCCTTCTCATATACGGGTTCTCGCTGGTGGTGGGAGGTACGGCTCAGGGGCAGAGCTGGCTTTCGGGGGCACCCTTCATCGATTCCGTAAGGCTCATGTCTTCCTACTGGCTCGGGAGGGCCGTAGGGGGCAGCCTCATGCTGCTGTCCCACATAGTATTCGCATACAATGTCTGGAAGATGAAGCCGGCTGCGCAGCCGGAGAAAGTCGTGACGCCTTCGGGTGAGCCGGCATGAACCTTGATTTCCACAAGAACCACCGTCTTCTTTACGGTGTCATCTTTTTCGGCTTTATATTCCTCACTCTTATCATAGCCGTCGGTCCGGCTCTCTGGGTTCAGGACCATAACGAACCTATTCCCGGATCAAGACCTCTGACGGCGCAACAGAAGAGGGGCCTTGATATCTACGTTGCGGAAGGATGTCTTTATTGTCATACACAGCAGGTGAGGCCCCTCGACGTCGACAAGCCTTTCGGCAGGCCGTCTGCTCCGGGCGACTACGCCCGCCTCGGGCCGCTGGATCTGTGGCGGATGACCCCCGAGATGCTGGGCACGGAGCGGAACGGCCCGGACCTGAGCAACGTTGCCGAACGGCAGTCAAGTGAAACATGGAACTACATCCATCTGTACGACCCCCGCGCCGTCGTGAAGGGCTCGGTCATGCAGGCCTACCACTGGCTGTTCGTGGTGAAGCGAACCACGGGACCGAATGACGTTGTCGTTCCCGTGCCCCCGGAATATGCGCCAAAGGGCGGTAAGGTCGTGGCCACGGAAAAGGCGAAAGACCTCGTGGCCTACCTGCTGTCCCTCAGGCAGACCACCTTACCGGGAAGTGCTGCGCGGGCGTCACAGGTCCCTGCTTCCGCTAAGCCTCCCGCAGCGCCGGCGCCGGGCGCACCGCTTTATGCCGCCCGCTGCGCGAGCTGCCATCAGCCAGACGGGGAGGGAATACCGGGCGTTTTCCCGCCCCTCAAGGGAGATCCCGTCGTAACAGCGAAAAACCCAACCCGTCACATTGAGATCGTGCTGGCCGGTCTTCATGGAAAAACGATCAACGGGGTGAAATATGCGGCCGCCATGCCCGCCCATGAACATTCGATGACCGATGTTGAAATAGCGGCGGTCGTAAATCATGAACGTACCAGCTGGGGAAACAACGCCCCCACAGTCACGCAACAGGACGTAGCAAAGGTCAGGGCGAGGGAAGAAAGGGAAGAGAGCCATCATTGAACGCGAACACCCATATTCCACAAATGCTCCTTGAGGTAACCCGGCGGTTCTCCCAATCGCCTCATGGAAGAACGGCTGCGCCGGCAGGAATCTGGGACCATATCATAGTATTTGCTTCCGTTGTTGTGGTGCTGGTCTGTGTATACCTCTGTATAAGGTATTTCCTTCTTCCAAAAGAAGAAGACAGAAACCACATCAAGCGCAGAATTCTCAGAGATGATTTTCCCTCCGGGACGGGAAATGACAACGACCGATAAGGAAAACAGGATAGAGGTGTATCTCGATGACAATCCCGAGCCTATCGCGGCCTTCACCCCGCCCGACAGTTTCCAGCTGGATACAACGGTCCTCGAAGACGGTCCGCATATACTCCGCGTCATCGCGAAAGACCGCACCAGCCGCAGGGGCCTGCGCAGGATCCCCTTCGTGGTCCGCAACGGCCCGGGAATCGCCATAGACGGATTAAACGAAAACGACATCGTGGAGGGTAAGATCGGCATCCTCATCAATGCCTACGGAGGGGCCTACGAGGAAAAGTGGGAGCCGACAAGGGCGGAAACACCGAAGCCGATACCCACCTGGGCCTGGGTCGCCTTTATCCTCGTTGTCGCGTGGTCGATGTATTACGGCGTCAGGCAATGGAACCCCCATCCCCCCTACTCAAACACTCCGACATACGGCAAGATGGCTGTAGCTGGAGGTGAGAAGGAAGCTTCCGAAGAAAGGGGCGAGGAGCTCTACCGCACCAGTTGCGCCAGCTGCCATCAGGAAAACGGTCAGGGGCTGCCCGGCACCTTTCCTCCCCTTGCCGGCGATCCCGTCGTCACGGCTAAAGATCCCGCGCGGCACATACGGACCGTCCTTTTCGGGAAGAAAGATGTCCCCATCAACGGGGTGAAGTATCAGACACAGATGCCCGCATGGGCCGGTCAGCTTTCCAACGAGGAGATTGCTGCTGTAATCAACCACGAGCGCACAAGCTGGGGAAACAACTCCCCCACCGTCACACCCGACGACGTGGAGAAAATCCGCAGACGGGAAAAGTAGCTCGATGAAGTTATGCAAGGATAAAAGACCGATCACTCTCCCCTTCGCCCCTCCGGGGATTTAAGGAGTTACTATCTACTAAATGGCGGGGGCAAATGAATTTCCCTCCCTTGAGGGGAGGGAATAAGGGATGGTGATTTTTGCACTACTTTAAGGGCCTGTGAGGCGATGCTTGTTGCTATGACTTTGCAGCCCTGGGTTTTTCCCCCTGTCGGCTGCGTCCCCCGACCCTACGTTGCTTCCCTTTATCTCCCGGTGGCCGGGGCCTTTTCTTGCCGTCTCCGCCGCCCCTTCTCTCGCCGCCTTTCCGCTGTGGCGGCGCTGTCACCCTGGGCGGCTTCCGAGCTGCCCTCTTGTATCCGGTGACAACCAGCTCATCCGTCACCGGTACAACCGGTATCTTCTGCCTGATAAAATCCTCGATGTCCGGCAGGGACTGTACATACTCCTCGCAGGCCAGACTTATGGCCTTGCCCCCAGCCCCTGCTCGCGCTGTCCTTCCTATGCGATGCACATAGTCTTCCGGGTCCTGAGGAAGATCGTAGTTAATAACATGCGTGACCCCTTCTATGTGAAGACCGCGACTCGCAACGTCGGTCGCCACCAGGATCGGGAATATACCCTCTTTGAAACGGGATAAAACCTTCATGCGCTTCTTCTGGGGGATGTCCCCTGTGATGGCTGCAGTGCCGTAATCGTTGGCATTCAGGAGGCTCTCAAGCCTCTCAGCTGTTGACTTCATATTGCAAAAGATCAGGTAGCGTCCGCCGGGTTCACGTCTCAGCAGACCGAGAAGCAGGCCCACCTTCTCATCCTTGCCGACATGATAGATCTCCTGTTCGATCTGCTCCACGGTCACCTGTTCAGGGGTGACGCTGAACTTCTCGGGCACATTCATGTGTTCGTAACAGAGTTCCATCACACGGTTTGACAATGTCGCCGAAAAAAGCATGGACTGTCTCTTGTCGTAGGGTGACATTCTTCGCAGCAAGAAACGAAGGTCGCTGATGAATCCCATGTCGAACATGCGGTCGGCCTCGTCGATGACGAGATACTGCGTCTTCTTCAGACTGTAAACTTTCTGTTTCAGATAATCGATCAGGCGCCCCGGCGTACCGATAAGCACGTCGACGCCCCTGGCGATTTCGTCACGCTGTTTAAGATAGTCAATGCCGCCGTAAGCGGACACGATCCTGAACCCGGCGGAGCCCGCGAGAATCCTCGCCTCCGCCTCGATCTGCACGACCAGTTCGCGTGTGGGAGCAATGATCAACGCTCTTGGAGACGGTCCCTGACCGGGCGGCGGAACTGCGAGCATTCGGGAAAATATCGCGATTAGAAACGCCGCTGTCTTGCCTGTGCCTGTCTGGGCCTGGCCTGCGATGTCCCTTCCCCGAAGGGCCTCGGGCAGGGTAAGTGCCTGAATCGGGGTGCATTCGGAAAATCCTGCGGCCCTGATCCCCTCAAGAACGGCGGGGGGGATGTCCAGATCTTCGAATCTCATAAGACCGGCCGATACAGTCCGCCCGGCAACCTGCAATGCAGCGACTTCATTTTATTTCTCCACAAGCCAATAATAAATCATCACAGAGCACAGACTATCTTATCACATTCGCGTCATAAAGGTAGATCTTACAGTTCCAAAGCGGGCTGGAAGTGGCGCTAGAAAATGTCTTGTAGCTGTTTCTCGTCGTTCCAGAAAGACACGTGCGCCGCCCTCTTTGAGGCATTCATCTGCGGCGAAGCCTTGGAAAAAATCTCGGCACCTTCTTCTTATACTCGTCATATTCGCCGTCAAAGCGGCTAGTCAGTTCCTTTTCTTCGAGCGGAACAATAACGGCATTGATCACGATAAAGTCGGCCAATGTGATAGCACCTACCGCCAACACTCCCGTCACCATGAAAACCCCCGAAAATATCAGGGTATGGGACAGATAGGTCGGATGCCTCACCACCGCAAAGGCCCCTTCTGCCACCAGCCTGCTCTTCACCCTCTTCGAGATCTCGGGCAGGCCCATAAGTCCCCACAGTCCAAGGAGCTTGCCGGTCCAGAGTTGAAGCGCGCAGCCGACGGCCAGCACAATAAATCCGGCCACGTTCAGCCACTGGGGGAAACCGGCCCTGTAATGAAGGAGAAATGCCCTGCTATGGAAAATGAAATACCCGGCAGGAAGCCAGAGTACGAAGGGAACGACATATGTCAGAATGCCCATCTTTCTGAACAGTCGCGGAAAACCGTGAACGGGTATCCAGAAAAGCGGAACTACGGGCCATACAATTATGGTGAGAAGCGCAAGCAGGTTCCTCAATGCGTCATTCATCGATAAAACACTGCGGGTCATCGCACAGGAAGTCTCCCTCCCCCTTCGACTGCGAGTATGCATATGCAATAGCCCTGCATCCCCTGCAATCGGCCCATCTGTGACAGGCACCGCACTTCCCCTCATATCTGCTCCGGTCTCTCAGCGCATTGAGGACGTCCGAAGTTGCCCAGACCTCCCGGAGATTGTCACTTCTGACGTTTCCGACAGGAATGGCAAGTCTCCTGCACGGCGTAACCGTCCCGTCCGGGAGAAAAGTGAGGCCGGAAACCCCGGCTGCGCAGCCTCCCGTCGGAACCGGTCCCTGATCATGGCTGCCGGACTCCGCTGTCATCTGGGATGCGACAGGATCACCGGTCACAATCTCGAGATGTTTCGGCTTCAGGGAGAAAATCTCCTCATAGATTTTCCTCATCCTCGCTCTGCCGAGCATTTCTTCGACAAGCCCGGCGCCTCTCCCCGAAGGCACTAGCCTGGAAAAACCGAGCCTCTGCGCGCCGATCGAGGAGGCGCGAGAGACAATTGCGGGAAAATGGTCCGCATTGATATTCGAAAGAGTGGCATTCAACGTGACCGTCAGGCCGGCGTCGAGGAGAAATGAAATCCCCCTCAGGGATGAGGCGAAACTCCCCTTGCCCCTTATCCGGTCGTGGATCTCCTCCGGCCCTTCAATGCTGACCTGTACACCTTTCACGCAGGTCAGGGCAAGCCCAGCAGCTTTTTCCCTGTCGATGAGGGTACCGTTCGTAAGCAGATATAGGTCGAAGCCCCGTCCTCCTAAATGATCCAAGATGTCGAAGAGATCCTGGCGCAAAAAGGGCTCTCCCCCGGTGATGTTGAAGCTGGGTGAAAAGGCTATATCGTACTTTTCGGACCAGGCCTCAAGCATGTCGGACACGTCCGCCGCTACCGCTCTGATCTCGGCGAAAGACAATTCATCGGTCCTGCGGCCGCTCTGATAACAGTGACTGCAACTCAGGTTGCACCTCTCCGTCAGGTGCCACTGTATAAAGAAGTCATGGTGATCGATCGTCGACAACTTCATTCACCTCGCTAAGGCAAAGGGTTGTCATTCCCGCAAGTAACGCGCCGGGAATCCTTCTGTAGACCCCTCGGAAAGATTCCGGACAAGCCGGAATGACGGGCAAACGGCACAAATAGCGACCCTATAAACAGACTCCAAATAATATCATCCAGAGAATAAAAAGCGGGCAGATATGGCGGAAATGTTCAACATTTACGGCCACACCTGCCCCTCCTCTTTTCGTCGCCGACCGGCGACTTCAGCTCTTTCAACTCTTTCACTTGTGGCATATCTTGCCAGGATTCTCTTTCACCGCATTTCTGAAGCTGCTCCAGAAGGCGGCCTCCTTGACAAGAGCCTTCTTGCTCACTGTCTTCTTCATCCTGCTTCACCTCCTTTCCTCACAAAAGGCGGACGCATAACCGCCTTATGCCGTTATACCCGATTCCATTCTATCAGCGGGAGGGGAAAAGTCAAGCCGGATGGGCCAGAAAATCCCTGAGGTCTTCGACCCTGCGAACGGGCTCGAGACAAACTCCCGAAGACAGGCACGGCGTCACAAGGTCCCTGTCTTCGCCGTACACCAACCCCTTATAGGGAATAAAGAAACTCAGTGCAGTCCGCGCCAGTTCGCCGCCGGGCGAGGCCTCCAGCGTCAATTTGAACATATGGTGATAAGCGTCCAGGCCGCAGAAATAATATCCTGCATGAATGCCTATTTCGCGCGCCTGTCCCGAAAAGGCCCTCACTGTCTTCTCTGCGAAATTGAGGTAGCGGTCCTTTCCCGTCATGTGGTACAACTTCATCAGCTGAACGACCGCCAGGGGGTTGGAGGACGGATGTGGAATATCTTCGAACGATTTCAGCCGTAACCCGAGCACCTCCTCGCTGGTATCGAAAAACCCCCCGGAATCGGCGTCCCAGAACCCCTCGATACACAAGTCCATGATCCGGACCGCACGCCTGAAATAAGACTTCTCTCCAGTCACCTCGTAAGCCGACAGTAAAGACTCGACTACATACACATAGTCATCCAGCACCGCGCCCACGCCGTCTGTATGGAGAAGCCCTTCCCTCATGCAGTATCTGTCGAGTATCCGGTCCAGGCTCTTGAGAGCAAATTCCTTCATTTCATCATCGCCGAGACAGCGGTATGCCAGGAGGAAAGCCGAGATCATCATGCCGTTCAGCGATGTGTAAAAGGTCTTGTCAACAAAGGGCTGCGGTCTGAGGTCCCTTTCCTTAAGTAGTTTGTCCTTGCCGCAGCTGATGATCTCCAGGACCCTTCCCTGCTCGATCCCCGTCTGCTCTGCAATCGCCTCCGGCTCCACGGCGATCAAGAGGACCCTTTTCGACAAATCATGATGGGCGGCCGCCCTTTCATGAAGAAGGTGGAGAGACAGCACTCTGAACTCTTCCTCGTCGAGCACGCGCCTGAACTCCTTTTCATCCCAGATGAAATACCCGCCTTCGTCATCGGGCGTAACGTCGGCATCCTGACTGGCATAAAAACCTCCATCAGGATCGGAAAGCACATCCATCACAAAGCCGGTCGTTCCCTCCGCCACCTTCCGGAAATAAGGATCTCCAAAGATTGAGTAGCCGTAAATGTAATTCCTCAGAAGCCATGCGTTGTCATCGGTCATCTTTTCGAAATGCGGGACGGTCCACGCCTCGTCAACGGAATATCTGTGGAAACCCCCTCCGAGCTGGTCATGGAATCCGCCCTTCGCCATCGACTCGAGGGTTTTTCTGATCGCGTTGCCAAGCGTCTCTTCACGGCTGAAGAAGTGCCTGAGCATCAGGAATTCAAGCGCCCCCGGCATCGGGAACTTCGGGGCCGGCCCGAAGCCTCCGTTCATCCCGTCAAACTGGCCCATGACGGCCGTCTCCGCTTCGTCAAGGAGCGAGGCGGAGATTTCCCCCTGCACGGCGGGGCCGGGCCTCAGCGAATCCAGAAGCCTCTCTCCGTATTCGGTGACGTCGGCACCTCTGGATTTATAGAACTCGACAACACTCCTGAGCACCGTCTTGAAACCGGGTCGGCCGACGTGGTCTTCAGGTGGGAAGTAGGTCCCCCCGAAAAAAGGCTTTTTCTCGGGTGTCAGGAATACGCTGAGGGGCCAGCCGCTGCCCTGACCCATTGCGGCGACGGCACGCTGATACCGTTTGTCTATGTCGGGCCTCTCATCGCGGTCAAGCTTCACACTGATAAAATTTTCGTTGAGCATCCCGGCGATCTCTTCATCTTCGAAACACTCCTTCGCCATGACATGGCACCAGTGACACCAGACAGCGCCGCTGCTCAGGAATACCGGCTTATCCTCTTTTTTCGCCTGATCAAATGCCTCCTGCGACCAGGGATACCAGTCGATCTTCTGGGATGCTGCGTGACTGAGATACGGGGACCTTTCTTTGGAGAGCCTGTTCAAGACAGTTCTACTTTCCCCTCAACTTCTTGATGGTTTCCCGCATGAAGGCCGGCAGATCGGAGGGCTGCCGGGACGTGACGAGTTTCCCGTCGATCACTACCTCTTTGTCTTCGTAAATTGCCCCTGCCTCCTTCAACTCCGGAGCTACGGACTTGTAAGAGGTCGCGTGTCTTCCTTTCATCAGGCCGGCCGAAATCAATATCTGCGGACCGTGGCAGATGGCCGATATTGGTTTGTTTTTCTCGAAGAAGTATCTTGCTATATCCAGCGCCTTCTTCTCCTTCCGTACCGCCGCCGGCGCCTTTCCTCCCGGCAGGATAAGCATATCGTATTCGTCCGGTTTCAGCTCATCCAGCGATCTGTTGGCCTCAATTTCATAGCCGTGTTTACCCTTGATCTTCCCCTTGCTCATCGAAGCGATATCGACATCTATTCCTTCTTCCCTGAGGCGGTAATAAGGGAAGAGAAGCTCCGAATCCTCAAAATTATCGGCGCTTATCATTAATACTTTCACGGTGGGCCTCCTCTTTTCGACAGTTTCTTACCTGCGGACATCCGAGCGTACTTTAATCCTACCATGGGGGGGCGAAATGTCAACTTTGGAGGCTCAAAAGGTCGCGGCTCATAATCCGGACCTGCCGACCATTTCGTAGTACAAGAGTCCGATGTATTCGCGGCATGCGGTCCTGGATACCTCCAGGTCGCCCGGCAGATAATCGGTCCAGCCGTATTTCCTGTCCCATGTCCTGAATCCGGCGGGGACCGGCGTCACCTCCATATTGAACAGCCTGAAGATCAGCAGTGACCGCCTCATGTGGTAAGCCGACGTCACGAGGATGGGGTTCTTGAAGCGATACTTTTCGCATATCTTTTTGACATACCTGGCGTTTTCGAATGTGTCCCTGCTCTTGTCATCCACGAGTATCCTGTCGCCGGGAACGCCGAGGTCCATGAGAAAACGCCTGTCCACCGGGGCCTCGGCCCTTCTCCAAGGGAAGACCGCTCCTCCGGAAACGATGACGGGTATGTGCAGCCTTCTCTGCAGCCTTACAACTGTGACGACCCTGGCAAGGGTGTCTTCCGAGGGCGCGCCGACGCCGGTCAAGTCTTTCACTCCGTCGTAGACGCCGCCGCCAAGAAGGACTACCACATCACCCCGCGGGTTTGCAGGAATGGTCAGGCCGGCCTCCAGACCCCTCATCAGGGCATCCGAAACCGGGCCGGTGGAAAGCAGCCAAAGGGCAGCACCTATAACAATGCACAGAACGCCGGCCTTTCGGGATTTACGTAAAAAAAGGAGCCCCGCGACTATCAGGATTGCGATGAATACCCCCGGCGGCAGGAGAAAAGGCGTAATCAATTTCTTGAAAGCGAACATCCATCACCTCGGCATGATTTTACGACATATTTGATCATGAAACGGAGAATTTTTCAAGGACGCAGCAGTGATTGTGCAGGTGCCTGCAATTGGGTGCTCATTCCCGAAACAAATCCCTGATCCCTCCCAAAAAGGGGCTTCGAGCAGAGTCGCTTCGACCTCACTTCAGACAAAGGAGGTCAGGAAGGATGTCATGTTAATCAGTGAAAGATTCTGCAGCCTGTTTCGCAGGCAGATGGAGCAGAAGAAGGGTAATGCAGACGTGATCCTGCCAGCAGGCTTGATAACCGGAAGTAGCCTCGCTTAACATAAGAGAGGCAGGTGTGAAAGGAATATCAGAATTGGAATTCCCTATGGAAAAGCTGATTAGCAGGATACGTTATTTCCACTTTATTTCCGGCGTTCTGGTCAGTCAGCAGGCAGACCCTCTCTGCAGCCATTGCAAGGCATTTGCAAATACCGTTACCTGGACCAGAGAAGGTATTTCGAAAACAAGGCCGGACGGAATAAAGATCCCGCAGGATATCCTCATGCTGCTTTCCGAAGCAGAGCAGAGAACGACAGCTATTATTGTTCCCGTGGATGCCATGGGGCAGAAAAAGGCCGGCAACTGCATGATGCCAAAAGGCGTCTGCTTCGTCAAGATACCAAAGTCCATTATGGAAAAGTTGTAAGGCTATGGATTATTACGAGGTCTCCATCGGGGCGCCGGGGGAATCGCGCGATGCCATTATCAACAGGGTCATGGAAATGGGCTCTTGCGGTACCTTCGAAAGGGCTGGAGATATAGTCGCATACTTTGAAGACCGGGGACAGATCGTCCAAATCGTCGACGAACTCCGGCATTTCAGGGAGGTACTCCGTTCTTCCGGTCTCAATGCCGACTTTTCGTTCGACTGCACCAGCCTGCCGGGCAGGGACTGGAACGAGAACTGGCAAAAAGACTTTGCGCCAATCGAAATTGGAGCCAATCTCACAATAGTTCCTTCCTGGCTTGAAAGAACTTCCGACCGTATTCCGCTAATTATCGACCCGGGCATGGTGTTCGGTACGGGATACCACGAAACTACGAGGACATGCCTTTCTCTGATCGAGAAATATTCCGGGCAGACTTCCATGAAGAGCTTTCTGGATGTGGGTACCGGCACTGGTGTTCTCGCCATCGCCGCCTCAAGGCTTGGATTCCTTAACGTGCTTGCCGTCGATACCGATCCCATGGCTGTCGATGCAGCGACCAAGAACGCGGAACTCAACGGACTGGACAATATATCTTTCCTGAAAGGAGACATCGCGGTTGCACAGGGTCTTTTTGACTTAATCGCCGCAAACCTTCTCTCTGAAATACTGATTCGGATTGCCGCCGGATTAGCTCTTCGGCTTAATCCAGGAGGGATAGCGGTACTCTCGGGCATCCTCCCGGGGCAGGATGTCGAAGTGATGATGGCATTGACAAGAGAAGGGTTAGCACTCAGGGAAAAGGTAGACACAGGAAATTGGGTGACTCTCGTAGTATCGCGTAGGAATGGCGCCCGAAGCAATTCGCACCCGCCTTCGCGGGAATGACGGACAACGAAACTCGACATATGAAAGAGATAGCGCCGGGCGCACTCAAGAGCCCCGGGCCGGCCACCACGATTTCTCCTTGCCCTTTGTTTTTTATCTATTCTTTCATCATTACCTAAACTTTTAATTTTCACCCAATCTAAAAAAAAGACTTGACAAAGACTTCGAGCCGAGTTAATTTAGGACTAATTTAGTCCTGATTTTTACGGGCTTCAAAAAGGTCCTCCTCTCAGCGGGTTTTGGGGGGATTAGTAGAAACCACTTACCAAGGAGGTGCCATATGGATACCTTGGCTCTCAGCAGGCTGCAATTCGCAGTGACTGCCATGTTCCACTTCATCTTTGTACCGCTCACTCTCGGTCTTTCGATACTGACGGCATACATGGAGACCAGATATGTGCGAACGAAAGACGAGACATATCTGAGAATGACAAGGTTTTGGGGCAAGTTGTTCCTGATCAACTTCGCCCTCGGGGTCGTAACGGGGATCACGATGGAATTCCAGTTCGGAATGAACTGGTCCGAGTATTCAAAGTATGTTGGCGACATATTCGGCGCACCGCTGGCCATCGAGGCAACAATGGCATTCTTCCTCGAGTCGACCTTCATCGGCATCTGGATATTCGGATGGAAAAAATTATCAAAGAAGGCCCACGCCGTCACTATCTGGCTGGTAGCGATAGCGACCAACCTTTCCGCTCTCTGGATCCTTCTTGCCAACGGCTGGATGCAGCACCCTGTCGGATTTGTGCTTAAGCACAACAGGGCCGAGATGGTCAATTTTCTGGCAATACTCACAAACAAATACGGTTTGCTGAAGTTTGCCCACACCGTCCTTTCGGGGTATGTAATCGCTGCGTTCTTCGTGATGGGCATATCCGCATATCACCTTCTGAAAAAGAGCGAAAGGACGTTCTTCAAGAAATCTTTCGGTATGGCAGCTACCTTCGGACTGCTCAGCGTCATATTTCTGTTCCTCGTCGGAGACTTTCACGCCGCAGAGGTTGCAAAGACCCAGCCGGCCAAGTTCGCAGCCATGGAGGCCGTCTGGAATACCGAGACCAGCGCCCCTTACAACCTGCTCGTTGTCCCCGACCCTGCGCAGGAGAGAAACGAAATAGAGGCAGTAAGAATACCCAAACTTCTCAGCTACCTGGCCTTCGGGTCCGGCAAGGCCGAGATCACGGGATTGAAGGCAATTCCGAAGGACGACAGGCCGCCCGTTTCGGCGACCTTCTGGAGCTTCAGGGGCATGGTGGCCCTCGGCATACTCTTCTTCATTCTGACTCTCACAGCCTTCATCTTCTCCAAGAGGGACAGGCTGGAAGACCACCCGGCGTTCCTGAAACTGATGCTCTACGCCATCCCCCTGCCTTACATAGCCGGACAGCTGGGATGGATCGTCGCGGAGGTGGGCAGACAGCCATGGATCGTTTACGGAGTGCTGAAGACCTCCGATGCCGTCTCCACCTCAGTCTCACCGCTGCAGGTGTGGACCTCTCTTGCCGGGTTCACCCTTTTATACGGATTTCTGGCCGTGGTAGACATATATCTTCTTTCAAGTTCGGCAAAGAAGGGACCTGAGGCCGCCCTCGTCCCGTCCTTCGATGCTTTAAATGCCGGCGCTGCCCACGGAATGTCCCCCGTTTCGGGCACGGCCGGGAAACAGGAGGTGTAACATGGAATTCCAGGTTATTTGGTTCATTTTGTGGAGTGTGTTGTGGGCTGTCTATTTCATGCTCGACGGCTTCGATCTGGGCGCCGGCGTTCTGAGCGGACTGCTCACCAGGGATGAGGGAGAGAGAAGGCAGATAATCAGCGCGGTCGGACCGGTGTGGAACGGCAATGAGGTATGGCTGCTCACTGCCGGAGGGGCGACATTTGCCGCGTTCCCCGGAACCTACGCGCTCATGTTCAGCTACCTCTATTCGGCTTTACTGCTCATCCTTTTTTCGCTGATCGTCCGTGGCGTCGCACTTGAATTCAGGGGAAAAGTCGATAGCGCAAGCTGGAGAAAGAGATGGGACGCCGCACTGGTCGCCGGCAGTTTACTCCCGGCCCTTCTTTTCGGGGTCGCATTCGGAAATATCTTTGAAGGACTGCCCATGGACGCGGCGGGTTATCACGGGTCGCTGCTCGGCCTGCTGAACCCCTACGGCCTGCTTACGGGGGTATTTTTTGTCCTTCTGTTTCTGGAACACGGGGCCCTGTATATTTCCGTGAAGACACACGGTCCGATTAGCGACAGGGCGTCCCATCTCTCAAGCAGGCTCTGGTTCTTTCTTCTCGCGGCAGCCGTGTCATTCCTGGCGTACACTTATTTCGCTACCGCTCTTTACGATAACTATTTCGGTACGCCGATACTCCTTGTTGTTCCCCTCGTTGCGGTCCTTTCGTTATTGTGCATAGGGATATTTGCAGCGAAGGGAGCCTATCTGAAGGCTTTTTACTCTTCCTGTATGACTATCGTGATGGTCACGTTCACGGGAGTGACGGGGCTCTTCCCGAACCTTATACCATCCAGCATGGATGCTAAATACAGTCTTACCATCTTCAACTCTTCGTCCAGTATATACACGTTGAAGATAATGACCGGAGTGGCCCTGCTCTTCGTTCCGATCGTCATCGCCTACCAGATATGGACCTACCGCGTCTTCAGGGGTAAAATAAGACCTGAAGACGTATCTGAAATCGAAGCGTACCAGTAAGGTATAATAAACAGGAACGGGTTTCGACCCGTTCCTGCAGGAGAACGGGATGCAGATAACAAGGGAAACCGATTATGCCATAAGGTGCGTGCTATATCTTGCGGGGAAACGCGGCTCCGTGACCATGGTCGATGAGATATCCAGGGAAAAGTCCATCCCGAAGAGCTTTCTGGCGAAGATCCTTCAGAAGCTGAGCAAGAGCGGCATCGTAAGGTCCTACAGGGGGGTCAGGGGAGGCTTTGAACTTGCGAGAGACCCCGAAGAAGTCAGCCTCCTTGACGTCATGGAGGCGGTTCAGGGACCGGTAGCCATGAATGCCTGCGCACTCGATGAATCCGTCTGCAGTCTGAGCAGCAGCTGTTCTGTCCATCCTGTGTGGGTGGAAGTGAGAGAAGAGGTCGAGAAGCTCCTGAGAAAAAAAAACTTCTCAAGTTTCATGTGAGATAGCCCTACGCTTGTTTGCTCCCACACCTGTCTTTCGGACTCTCTGTCCGCCGACCCGGCAGCTAAAAGCTTACCATCCTGCCGCTCTCATCCGCCGCAAGCGTGAGATAAGAAGCGCAAACGGAAGAAAATAGCCTATATTCTTTTCATATTCGCCCGGAGGGCAGCTGTTTGCGGTCAGACGTAAATAGTTATATTTGCATATATTCTTACTTGAGAATATATTGGAATTAGAAGAGGGCGGAAAAGACAGAAGCCCTCCCGAGGAGGTGAGATTATGGCGGTCAGAGAGACAAAAGAGGTCGTAAAGACCGAAAGACCGAGGTATCTTGCGCCTTTTGAAGAGATAGAAAGATGGTTCGACGAAGCCTGGAAGAGGCCTTTCTCAATGCTGAGGTCCTCCATGTGGCCGCAGTTGGGATCGGTAGAGGAATTCGAAACCAACCTGCCCCATGTGGATATTTACGATGACGGCAAAGAGCTCGTGATGAAGGCCGACTTACCGGGCATGAGGAAAGAAGACGTTGATATCTCGCTAAGTGACGGTGTGTTGACGATTTCAGGCGAAAAGAAGAAAGTGGAAAAGGTAGAAAAAGAAAAGTACTTCAGATACGAACGTTCACATGGTTCCTTCTTCCGGAGGTTCGAGCTTCCCTATGACATAGACATGGAGAAAATAGAGGCCCATATGGAAGACGGCGTTTTGGAAGTAAGACTTCCGAGGACCGAGGAGGCCCGGACAAGAAGCAGAAAGATCTCGATCAGCGGTTGATTATGAAAAAGGAGCTGTTGCCGGCCTCCGGGCCGGCTTTTTTTTGATGCGAGAACACGAAACCCGTTTCCCTCAGCCTAAACCGCAATACTACAGAGGAACATACAGCCTTACTGTTGACCCTGTTTATTCGCGAACTTAAGGCGGGAACAGACCCTCCCTCCTGAGCCACTGAATTGCGAGAGAAACCAAATTATGATAAAAAGTAGTATGCCTTCTCGTACAGACCTTTCCGGCCCGGATCCATTTACAGAGACAAAAGTCCGCGACATGATAGCACAATGGCTGGAGCCCGGAAGAGTACCTGAACATCCAAGGATACTGTTCGACACTTCTGACTTCTTCAGGGTCGATTATGATAACGTACTCGTCCTCGGTTCCGTTCCTTATCTTGTCAGAAACTACGAGCGTGAGGGCCGGTTCGGGATAGACGAAGAGCCCAAGTTCTGGGTCAGAAGAGCCCTGGACCTGACGGACGGCAGAATGAAGATCATCAAGTTTGTCTTCAGGGAGGAGTTCAAGGCCCGGATCGGCGATGTCGTCTACGACTGCGTAAGAAGCCCGAGAAAAGAGGCCAGGATATTGGAAATGGTGAAGGGCCACCCCAATTTCATGCAGGGCTTTTCCGTTCAGGACGCTTCAGGCAACATAGTGAGGGTAGCGGATTTTATCGCAGGCAAAACGCTTGCAGACTACGCCTTCGGTCTCGGGGAGAGCCACGAAGATTATTTCTCCCGTTACTTTCCGGCCGTTCTTGATGAATATGTAGAGGTTGTCTCAGCCATCAAGTTCCTGCATGACCACGGAGAAAAACACGGCGACATCAGGCGTGATCACGTGATCAGGGAGAGGTCGACGGGCAGGTGTGTCTGGATAGATTTCGATTACAACTACTATCACAAGGAAAATATCTTCGGATACGATCTTTACGGTCTCGGAAATATCTTTATCTATCTGGTCGGCAGAGGCGATGTCACCGTCCAGGCTCTCCGAAAGGAGAGACCGTCCGTGATGGAGAAACTGGTCGAAGGAGATCTCAACGTGATCTTCAGAAACAGGGTCGTAAACCTTAAAAAGGTCTATCCCTATGTCACCGATAAGCTCAATTATATCCTCATGCACTTTTCATCGGCGGCGGAGGTTTTTTACGAAGACACGGAAGAACTCCTGACAGACCTGGATGAGGCCCGCAGAGAGCTTTGAAAATTCGAGTGAGAACGGAGGTAAGGATATGGATAGTGACTATGCTGCATGCCCGCTTAACAAGCATTTTATCATAGCCGTAGACGAATCGGAGAATTCACGGAGGACGCTTGCCTATGTATCTTATGTTCTCGGAGGGCTTCACGGGGTTCAGGCCACGCTACTGAACATCATATTGGCGCCTCCCGAGGATTTTTTCGAAGACGATGATGACCGGATTGAATGGATTGCGGCACATGAGGGAAGGACGCGGAAGGTCCTCGAAGATTACCGGCTGATCCTGGTCAAATCGGGGTTTGACGAGGAGAAGGTCGAAGTCAAAATGAAGGTGGGCGATTGTCCGTCCATTGCCGAGTGCATCTTCAAAGAAGCGAGAGAACTCGGGGCGGCCACGATTGTTGTCGGCAGAAGGGGGAAATCGAAGAGGGAGGAGTTCATCCTGGGAAGCACATCGAACAGGATGCTCCACATCCCGAAACAGTGCGCGGCATTATGGGTTGTGGAGTAACGGTTTCTTCAGTCTTTGAGGTATCTTCCGAACCATGCCAGACAGCGGTTCCAGGCGTCTGTTGCCGCTCCCGGCCGGTAGCTTGGGCGGTAGTCGGCAAAAAAGGCATGAGGGGCCCCGGGGTAAAGCACAAATTCGGCGGTCTTGCCGGCCCTCTTCAGGGCAGCCTCCATCTCCTTGACATCGCTTACAGGAATACCCAGATCCTCGGCGCCATAAAGGCCGAGGACAGGACAGGCAACGCTGGCAGCAACATCTAGCGGCCCTTCTATGCAGACACCGGGCTTCTTCTCCGGCCTGATCTGGCCGTACCACGCTACAGCAGCCTTGATCTGCCGATTACGGCCAGCATACAGGAGAGTATACAGCCCGCCGCGACAGAACCCCGTGACGCCCATCCGGTCGGGCAGCGCAGCAGGATGTTTCCCGGCATACGCCGCCAGGGCGTCAAGATCGGCCATGACCCTGGAGCCAGGGATAACATCAGTCACCTTGCGAACAGAAGGTATATCGGCAAGATGCAGAACGCCCCCCTCCCGGGCATACGGCTCAAAAGTGAAGGCAAGGAAACCCTCCCGGGCAAACCGTCGCGCAACGTCCTTTATGTGCTCATGCATCCCGAAGATCTCCGGTATGACCAGCACTACGGGATATTTCCCCCCGTCTGAGGGACACGCCTCGTAAACCGGGACCGGGAAGTCACCCGACCTCACCGTGAGGTCTGCGATGGCAAGCCCGTCAACCGGTGTGCTGATTACTTCTCCTGCTACAGAACTTGAGGCGGCGGCATATCCGGCAAGACCGGTGCCAACGGCGACCGTCCACCCCTTAAGCTGACTTGCGGACATGCCCGCGTATGCATTTGCGAGCCAATCCTCGACCATATCGTCTCCTTTCCCGGTTCGTAGAACCGAACAGTAAGCACATTATACCTGATGGAGGGGTCTCTGTCTCAGCTGCAGACTCATCCAATCCCGGTTTGGGACACGACCGGAAAGATTACGGCAAGATTATACAGGACCGGGCATTGGAGTTTTTCGGGGCGAAAACAGCCGAAAAGTGATATACAATATGGACATGACAAAGCTCAGCGCCGGCCTGCTCCTTTACCGTGTCCGGGAGAACGTTGGAATCGAGGTCCTTCTTGTCCATCCCGGGGGTCCTTTCTGGCTAAAAAAAGACCTCGGCGCCTGGTCCATACCTAAAGGGCTCACTGCGCCCGGCGAAGATCCTCTTGAGACAGCACGGCGCGAGTTCGGAGAAGAAACGGGATTCACTGTCTCCGGCCGTTTCATTAAGCTTGCTCCGGTGAAAGTCCACACCAAGGTAATAGAAGCCTGGGCTGTCGAAGGCGACTGCGACCCCGGAAGTATCAGGAGCAATACCTTTACTACGGAATGGCCCCCCAAATCAGGCCGGCAGCAGGAGTTCCCGGAGGTGGACCGCGCTGCCTGGTTCGGCATGGAGGAGGCCAGAGTCAAGATAAACAGGGGACAGGCGCCCCTTCTCGAAGAACTCCGGCGCATTCTCAAGAAGAAGACTTCGTGATAAACGACTCAGGCCATCTCCCGCTTCAATCTTTCCGCGCCACTGGTGAACATCTCTCCGTATCTTTTCTCGTTGTCATCCAGAAACTGGGCAAGCCTCTCCTGTACCGCCTCATCAATTGACAGGGCAGGCTGAAGAACGGTCCTTCCGTCGGCGGTCCTGACAGGGCGCATCCGCATCTGGGGATTCTGTTCCACCGCAGCCCTCATTTCATCGGCAGCCTGTTCCTTTATCTGTTTGAATTCCTTCCGCATCTTTTCGAGCATATTCAGCATGTTTTCGACCGCCGCCGCGTTCCTTTTTTCCTTCAGCGACTCTATGGCCAAAATGCCTTCTCTTCTCCGCTGGAATTCCTCCTGCAAAATGCCGAGCCTCAGCGAATCAGCCATATTCCGCTGGACCTCCGCGAGCAGGGAAGACTTGGCTCCCTTTAACTTTTCCCACAGGTCGTCCTTCCCTAATTCACCCCTGTAAAAGGCGGCCAGCACCGATCTGATCTTCTCCCGGTCCTCAATCTGTTCCTTTTCCTCTGGCGTGAGAGCTTCTATACTCTCGATCTTTTCCATGGCCTTCTCAAAGGCGCTTTTTACATTCCCCATATGTCAGCTCCCTTCCCTGGTAAATTCTGATTAGTGCTGTCTATTATTTTAACCCGATTTAAAGGATTTTTAACGCCACGTCGGGCCATAAAGAAGGGCATCCGGGTATAGATGCAAAAAAAAGGACGCTGTCCCGGATGCTTTCATACACCCGGCGCAACATCCTTCCAGCTGTTTTCTACTTTACCTTCTGGATATGCTGAGCATACGTGTAGTACCCGCTGCACCTGTCACGAAAACGGACGCGCTTATGATAAGCATGCCGACCAGGCTCAGAGTGGCAGCAAGAATTCCTGAAATAGCGATAATCCCGAGGGCAACTCCGCCGATACCGAGCATAAGCTCGCTGCCTGCGGACGCCGTCATCGCTTCGTGAGCAATCCTCTTGAACCGTCTGCTCTCATCGCTCGACTCACCCTCGAGTGCGTTAAGACGTGCCGTCAGACCGCTGCTTAACAGAAGCGTCGCGCCGAACACTATCAGCGCGACGGGGACCAGCACTATCGGGTAGACGCCCAGAAGCGAAAGGATACCTAAAACCACTCCGGCAGCGCCACCCAGGAACTCGGAGGTCAAACCTGCACTGAACTCAGCCCTCTCCAGACGGTCTCTGCTCGTTTCGGCAAGGAGCCTTGAAAACCGGCTGCTGATAGCCACTCCTTCAACCAGGAAGGCCGCCCCTATAGCAATGGTTGCTACCGGCAACATGTATGACGCGTATATGCCGGACAGGCCTATCAGCGTCAGGACAAGCGCTACTCCGCTCAGGAAACCCTCTGCGAGAGAGCCGCCCAAAACAGTCTTCCTGTCGCTATTCGAAACCGTTTCCACGTGCTCCGCCTCATGCATCGTCTGAAGCGTGCTGTTCATCTATCCAACCTCCTTTCTCTTAAAATTTCGTTAATACTGACGAAACTTACCGGTTTCGCCTTCCTTTCCTAACTTTAGGTTATTACGGAATTCCGAAGTGCGCAACCGTCCAACTGCTTGATTATCCGGGCCATTTCACCTTTTCCGGCGTCTAAAGGACTATAAAGGTCTTCTTTCTCATTTATTCGGCCTATCAAGCCTAAAGCGCTCACGATCTGCTGCGACCAGCCCGCAGGCCGTTGACAGTAAAGCGGAAATTTTGCAATCGGCGGATAAGATATGCTAGATTGGCGAAACTGAAAGAAAAAAAGGGGGCTCCATGGAAAGGGACAAACTGCTGCATGACCTGATCGTCGACAGGCTCCGGGACAAATTTTCCGGGGGCTACAAGGAGATAAAGGTGAATGAGGGGGGCAGGCCGGATATGGTCCTCGGCAATCACGGCCTCACTTTGGCCGTTGTTGAGGTAGAGACGGAAAGGTCCATCACGAATGAAAAAGCTGAGGAATGGAAGGAACTGACACAGTCCGGATCGAAGCTTATCCTGATGGTACCCAGAAACGCGAAGGTCAAGGTGATGGAGATCCTCTGGAAATCAGGGATTGCAGACAGGGTCGGGGTTGGCAGTTACGAAATAGTCATCAACATGCCCTGAAATATTCACCGGCCTGTGAGCTGTATTAAGGAGAAGTGTGAGCCTCAAAGTTTATCCCGGCAAACAGATGGATAAAATTTACATGCGCCGGGAGTGTCAGATAAAATACCAGCAAAAACGGAGGCATCAGTGACAGACGGAAATGAGTTGCGGGGTGAGTTTCAACGGCGGTACAGACAGGCTCATCGCCTGCACTCGGCGCTTGCATGATTGAGACGGCCAGACTGAAAAACAGGTTCATTGCACGGATTCTGGGCATGTTTCCCTTCCTCGAGAAGATATTTACTTCTCTGTACCGCCCGACCGAACTGGAGGGTGTGCCGTGGACAGCAGTGACAAAACCTCTCCGGGAAAGCAAGATAGCGATAGTCACGACCGCCGGCGTCCACCACCAAAACCAGCGTCCCTTTGATATGACCGATCCCGACGGCGACCCATCCTACCGCATCCTCGACGTGAGGGGACCTGTTGAGGAGTTTGTCATCACGCACGACTACTATGACCACGCCGACGCGGACCTCGACATCAACATAGTTTTTCCCGTGGACAGACTTCGGGAGTTCGAGAAGGCCGGTATAGTGGGGCAATTGGCCGATTTGAATTACGGTTTCATGGGACACGTCCTGGGGCGTCATACAGATACCATCGTCAAGGTAAAGGCTCCCGAGGTTGCCGGGATGCTGAAGTCCGACAGAGTAGACGCCGTCCTGCTCACACCCGCCTGAGGGATCTGCAATCAGACCGTCGGCCTGATACAGCGTGAAATCGAAAGGGCAGGCATACCTACGGTTGGTATAACACTCGTAAGGAACTATACCGAAAAGATAAAGCCGCCGAGATCGGTGTTTCTGCGCTGGCCTTTCGGCCATGCCCTGGGAGAGCCTTTCAAGATTGAACAGCACAGGGCCGTGCTCGCAGAACTCTTCAAGGCCCTTTATACTATCTCGACGCCGGGTGAGATCATCGATGCCGGCTTCAGGTGGCGCAGGGATACTTACGACCATTACGGCATCCCTGAAGTAAAAGAAATGCTCGACCTCAAATCCCGATAATACGGGGTCGCACAATCTTTATTGAGTGTTTGCCGCGCTCCAATGATAGTATTCTTCTTCGCCGTGCTGCTGCTTCACACGACTTATGTTCCGTGATATGCTGGTGAGGGAGGTGAATTATGTACCGCTTCTATTACGGGTGGGGAATGGGATTCGGATGGATCCTGGTGATTGCCTTCTGGGTGCTCATTATACTGGGCATCGTAGTTTTCATAAAGTTAATCGTCAGGAGCGGGAAGCAGGGCGGCGGAGAAGAGTCGGCTCTCGATATTCTCCGGAAAAGGTATGCGAGGGGAGAAATAAACAGGGAGGAGTTCGAGAAGATGAAGGACGACATCACGAAGAGTTGAAGGTGGCCACATCCTTTCTGCATCCTGCCCGGGCAAGTGAAAGTCCGCTTTTCGCCGGCATACGGTGTGAGGAAGATTTGGCGTTTACAAACACAATCTTCTTGTCCTTTCTGCTAATTTCGGAATCATGCATTGTACGAAATGAGAACTTCTTTCGGGGGCCCTTGGATGTCACGTGCTGACGGCAGGATACTTGACACAGGTAATTTTTTCCCGGAGATGTCATTTGATACCACCCGCGGTGCAACCGTGAAATTGCCGCAGGATTTCGGGGTCAGATGGAATGTTCTTCTTTTTTACAGGGGCCACTGGTGAATCTTCTGCCGTCAGCAGTTGCTGGACTTCCAAAAGAATATTTCGGAATTCGAAAGAAGGAACATACGGGTCATTGCGGCCTCGGCGGATTCCTGGGAATACGCACTTCAAACGGTCGAACGTTACAGGCTCACCTACACCGTAGGCTACGGTCTGGACCCGCGCAAGGTCTCCACCCTTACCGGCGCCTTTTACAGCGAGAGAGACAATTACCTTCACGCCACGGGCTTTATCATCGGACCCGAAGGAAGAATAGAAGATGCCGTTTACAGCACGAGGTCAATAGGCAGGCTTGTCGCGAGGGACTGTATCGAGTTCATAGGTCGTTGACAAGCGGCCGAGGATTACCTTCATCCCGACAAGCGCTTTCGTGGAGCATACCGACGTCGCGCCTCCGGAAGAGTGGCCGTAATCTGTAACGCCAAAATGATAATGTCCTAAATAGCCAAGATAGAAATGTCCTGAATTTGAGAAGCTATCATGCTAATAAGGAGGAGCATGGATGGCTGGAAAGGACATTATCGTGGCTACACAGAGAGA
>Ga0307436_1000151_pt1 | contig 29049 bp, 24 predicted proteins | sample SalMarWE160440MG_FD_202513 | JGI IMG/M metagenome (GOLD analysis project Ga0307436, IMG submission 202513) | Salt marsh sediment microbial communities from the Plum Island Ecosystem LTER, Massachusetts, United States - WE1604-40 | ecosystem: Environmental > Aquatic > Marine > Intertidal zone >...
ATCGGTTCCTCCGAGGGCGCGGCGCAGTTCGCCTTCTATCTGCTGTGCGGCTTCATCGGTGGGCTGCTGGCGGCGGCGATCGCCAGCTTCGTCGTGCCGGTGCTGGAGATCCTGCTCTCGGTGACCACCGAGATCAAGCTGGTCGAGCTGGCCAACACGAACCTGCCATTGCTGCAGAGACTGGCGATGGAGGCTCCGGGGACCTTTCAGCACTCATTGATGGTCGCGAACCTGGCCAAGGCCGGTTGTGCGGCGATCGGGGCGGACCCCGTGCTGGCCTACACCGGCGCCCTCTACCACGACCTGGGCAAGATCTTCCGGCCCGAGTACTACGTGGAAAACCAGCGCGGCGGGCAGAATCCACATGACAACCTGTCGCCGGCGATGAGCGCCCTCGTGGTGGTCAGCCACGTCAAGGAAGGCCTCGAACTGGCACGCGAGCATCATTTGCCGCAGCCGGTGCTGGACGCGATCGCCCAGCATCACGGCACCCGCAAGCTGTCGTTCTTCTACGACCGTGCCCTCGAGCAGGCGACCCCCGATTCGGGGCCGGTGCGCGACGAGAAGTACCGCTATCCCGGGCCGAAGCCGCAGAACCGTGTCATGGCGGTGCTCATGCTGGCCGACGGAGTCGAGGCGGCGTGCCGGACCCTCGTCGACCCCGAGCCGGCCAAGCTCCGGTCGGTGATCCGCGCCATCCACGACGCTTGCCTCAAGGATCGACAGTTCGACGAGACGGACATCACGCTCGCCGATCTTCGGGGAGTCAACGAAGCATTCCTCAGTCTCCTCGCCAACGTCTATCACCGGCGACTGGACTACCCGGGCTTCGATTTCAATCGCAAGGATCGGCGCGGCAACGGGCCCCGGGTTCGCCACCTCGCCGGGACGTAGTCGCAACGTGGAGACGGCGGTGGCGGCGGCAAAACCTGGCGTCGAGCTGGCGCTGCAGAACCCGCGACATTACTCCGGGCTCGAGTTGCGCGCCCTGCGGCGTTGGCTGATGCGATGCCTGCCCGAGCTCGCTGAAGGAGCCACCAGTCTCACCGTACGGTTTACGTCCGATCGCGAGGTGCGGCAGCTCAATCGGACCTGGCGCCGGGTCGATCGCAACACCGATGTGCTCTCGTTTCCCGGCGAGCGTACCCCCGACGGGTACCATCTGGGCGACATCGTGTTGAGCGTTCCCACGGCGCGCCGACAGGCCCGCCGGGCCGGCCATTCCGCGGCTCGCGAGTATCGCGAGCTCATTCTGCATGGGGTTCTGCACTGCCTCGGGTACGACCACGAGCAGGACGACGGCACGATGAATCGACTGGAGCGCAGGCTCCGCCGAAATTGGATTGAGCGAGCCGCCGATGAACGTTGAGCTGCAGGTCTGGTTGACGCCGCTCTGCGCCCTCCTGACGATCCTGATGCAGGCGCTCTCGACCCTGCTCGACATGAGCGGGCCGATTCGCATACGACATTGGCTGATCGAAGCCGGGACTCGATTCCGCTCTTTGGGCGATCGCCCGGCCAGGTTGACGGCATTTCGCACCCTCCTCGACTGGACGGCCCGGCTGGCGGCGATCGCCTTGCTGCTGGCCCTGTGGCAAGGCGGATCCGGTTGGCGTTTGGGGCTCAGCGTCCTCGTGGTGGCGGCGTTGCTGTTGCTCGTCGAGGTGACGATGCGCGTCGTCGTCATCCGAGCATCGGAGCGCACCCTCGAGATCGCCACTCCGTTCCTGCGCCTGGTGTATCTGGTGCTGTACCCGCTGATCGGGATCCTTGCAGCCGCGCTTCCGGTACGTCGGCCGGCGCCACGCAACGGAGAGGAAGAAGACGAAGCCACCGCGGATGAGATCGAGTCCTTCATTCGGGTCGGCACGCGAGAGGGCATTCTGGAGCCCGGCGAGGAGGATCTGGTCTGGCGCATCGTGGACTTTGGCGACTCCACGGTGCACAAGGTGATGACGCCGCGCACCGACATGATCTGTGCGCCGGTCGAGTCCGGACTGGAGGAGCTCAAGTCCCTGTTTCTCGACTGCAAGCACGCCAGGATCCCCCTCTATGAAGGCTCGATCGACAACATCGTCGGCATCATTCACCTGCGGGACGTAGTCGCCGGGCTGGATCGGGACCCGCGGCCTGCGGCGCAGTCCCTGGCCAAACAGCCCGTCTTCGTGCCGGACACGAAATCGCTGCCGCCTTTGCTGCGACAGTTCCAGGCGCAGCACCAACAGATGGCGATTGCGGTCGACGAGTATGGCGGCACCGCGGGTCTGGTCACCGTCGAGGATCTGCTCGAAGAGATCGTCGGCGAGATCATGGACGAACATGAGGCCGGCGAGCCGCTGCGACAAGCTCTGCCGGACGGAGGCTGGCGGCTGGCCGGCGCCTTGCCGGTGGAAACCTTGCACGAGCTCTTCGGCGTGGACAGCGAGTCGATGAGCAGCGAGACGGTCGGAGGCCTGGTCTTCAATACCCTTGGGGAACTGCCGGAGCCCGGGCGAGAGGTCACCATCCACGGCCTCGTTTTCCGCGTCGAGCGCGTGGGTTCGAGGCGCATTCGAACGGTGACCGTCCATCGGCGAACCGCGGAGGCCTGACGACCAACTCCAATGAGCCGCGAAGCACCCGACGCCACTCGGCCGCCGACCTCATCACAGCCGTTGCATCACTTTGGAGTGGTCGCCCTGGTGGGGCGCCCGAACTCCGGCAAGTCGACTCTGATGAATCGCCTCCTGGCGGAGAAGGTGGCGATCGTGTCGGACAAACCGCAAACCACGCGGCAGCGCATGGTCGGCATCCTGACGCGTCCGCAGGGTCAGATCGTCTTCTATGACACCCCCGGCATGCACAAGCCGCTGCATCGACTGAACCGCAAGATGATGCAGGCGGTCGAGGAGGCGATGCGAGACGCCGACCTGGTCTGCATGCTGCACGACGCCTCCAGCCGCATGGGGCATGGCGATGAGTACCTCCTCGAGCTGGTCCAGCGCTCGAAGGTGCCCCGCATCGCGATCTTGAACAAGATCGATCGGATCCAGAAGAGTGCGTTGCTGCCCTTGATGCAGCGCCTTGGCGAGACCGGCGCCTTCGAGGAGATCGTGCCGATCTCGGCCCTCAGCGGCGAAGGTTGCGAGGCGCTGGAGGCCGTGCTGTGGGAACACCTGCCGCCGGGCGAACCGCGTTTCGGCGAAGAGTGGGTCACCGTCCACTCACAGCGTTTTCTCGCCTCCGAACGGATTCGCGAAAAGGTCCTAGAACAGACCCGAGACGAGCTGCCGTACACGACGGCCGTGGTGCTCGAGGACTGGAAGGAAGAGGCTCCGGCGCCGGCTCCGGTCGAGATCCACGCTTCGATTCTGGTGGAACGGTCGTCTCAACGAGGCATCCTGATTGGCGCAGGCGGGCGCCGAATCAAGGCGATCGGGAGCGCCGCTCGCAAGGAGCTGCGGGGTTTGCTGGATCGTCCGGTGCGACTGTTCCTGGTGGTTCGCGTGGAGTCGAATTGGCGCGAGGATCGCGGTCTGCTCAGTGAGCTGGAGCGCGATGTGGTGTCCGAACAGATGCCGGAGTAGCGGAGTCGAGGAGGAATCAGCGACTCCGGCCGCGCGCCGAAGGGTGTTTCGGGCGACCGGGCGCCGGCTGAGCCAGCCCACCGCTGTGCTACGATTCACTCTCTGACCGCCCATGATTCGGCCACGCCGGCGTCTCGTCTCACAACCATGCAGATCTTGACCGGAGAGGCGATCTTGCTGGAGGTCCGAGAACTCCATGAAAACGACCGGATCGTCACCTTTCTCACCCGCCATTTCGGCAAGAAGAGGGGGGTGGCACGCGGCTCGCGGCGCAAGTACAGCCGCTTCGCGGGGCAGCTCCAGCCGCTGGCCAGTTGTCGCGTGAGTTGGTTCGAGAAACCCGGCGCAGAGCTCGTGCGGATCACCGACGTCGACTTGCTGCGACCGGCCAGCGCGCTGCAGTCCGACCTGGAGGGGATCCTGCTGGGGAGTTATCTGGCCGATCAGATGGACGCGTTCGCCCCCGAGGCCGAGGTCGACGACACCCGCTTTCGGCTGCTCGATTCGACCCTGGAGGCGTTGTTGGCAGGCGTCGATCGGGAGCTGGCGGGACGTTATTTCGAAGCCTGGATCCTGCGTCTGAGCGGCATATTCCCGGCGCCGGAAGCGTGCCCGTCGTGCGGGCGGCCACTGGGAGAGGACGGGGCCGTGCTGCCTCCGAGTGGAGAGGGCCTGATTTGCAGCGACTGCGCCGCGGAGCTCGGCAAGGGGCGCCGGGTCTCGCCGGCGGCGGTGGATTTTCTGCGCCGGATCAGTCGAGAGAGCCTGCCCCGCATGGCCGCGCACGGCGTGCCGGTCGCCGTGCTGCGGGAGATGGAAGAGGTCAGCGGCGCGGTGCGACGCAGTTTCCTGCAACAGGAACTGCGCAGTTATGAGGTGATGAAGAAGACGCTGTCCAGCGTGTGAGGTGGTTGCAATGCGCTCGTTCCAGGAGTTGATCGCTCGCCTCTCGGAGTTCTGGGGGCGCCAGCAGTGCGTCCTGCAGCAGCCCTATGACCTCGAGGTGGGCGCCGGGACCATGCACCCGGACAGCTTTCTTCGCGCCCTCGGTCCGGAACCCTGGCGCGTCGCCTACGTGCAGCCGTCGCGGCGTCCCGCCGATGCGCGCTACGGCGAGAATCCATTCCGTCTCGGCAAGCACTATCAGTTTCAGGTCGTGCTGAAACCGGCGCCGGAAGACATCCAGGCGGTGTATGTCGACAGTCTGCAGGCCCTGGGGATCGACCTGGCAGTGCACGACCTGCGCTTTGAAGAGGACAACTGGGAGGCGCCGACGCTGGGTGCGTGGGGCGTCGGTTGGCAGGTCATGTTGGATGGCATGGAGATCACCCAGTTCACCTATTTTCAGCAATGCGGAGGCCTCGACCTGGATCCGATCAGCGTGGAGATCACCTACGGTCTTGAGCGCATTACCATGTTCCTGAGCCGCTCTCGCTCGATCTACGACATCGCCTGGGTGCCGGACGGACTGACGTACGGCCAGGTGCGGCGCCAGGACGAGGCGGAGATGTCGAAGTATTACTTCGAGGTCGCGGATGTCGAGCTGCTGTGGCGCGAGTTCGCGGGCCAGGAGGGAGAAGCGCGACGTTGCCTGGAGGAGGGCCTGGTGATTCCGGCCTACGAGTGCGCCCTGCATTGTTCTCACCTGTTCAACGTGCTCGACGCACGCGGCGCGATCTCGGCCACCGAGAGGGTGGGCGTGATCGGACGCATCCGCGACCTCGCTGTGGCCTGTGCCGAGTTGTTCGTGGAACGGAGGCGCGAGCTGGGCTTTCCGCTGTTGACGGTTGCCGGTGAGTCGGCACCGGGAGGCGCCGTCGATGGCTGAGGGGGAGTTCCTTCTCGAGGTGCGCTGCGAGGAGATCCCGGCGCGCATGTTGGCCTCCGGGGCCCGGGCCCTTGCGACGCGATTCTTCGAGGAGCTGGTGGCTGCGAACCTGGTTCCCGACGAAGTTGTCACCGGCTTCACGCCGCGCCGTTTGATGCTCTGTCTGAGGGGGTTGCCGGCCCGCGAGGCGGATCAGCGTGAGCGCATCGTCGGTCCGCCCGTCAAGGCGGCCTTCCGGGACGGCAAGCCGACTGCTGCGTTGACCGGCTTCGCGGAGCGTTGCGGCGTCGAGCCCGACGCGGTGCAGCAGGTGGAGACCGAGAAGGGGCTCTATCTCGCCGTGGAGCAGGAGCGACCGGGTCGCCGCACGGCCGACGTCCTGGCCGAGCTGGTACCCCGGCTGCTCAGTGAGATGCACTGGCCCAAGGTGATGCGTTGGGGGCGGCGCATCGGCCCCTGGGTGCGGCCGGTGCATGGCCTGGTGGCTCTGTTCTCGGGCGACGTCGTGCCCTGTGAGCTCTTCGGGGTCGCGGCCGGAAAGCGCACCATCGGACATCCCCTTCATGCCCCCGAGGAGATCGAGGTGAGCGGGTATGAGGAGTATGCCTCGGCGCTGCGCGAGGTGGGCGTCGAGATCCATTCAGACCGACGACGAGACATTCTTCTCGAGACTGCCCGGGGCGAGGCGGAAAGCCTCGGCGGCGTGCTGGTCGAGGACGAGGCGCTGGCCGACAAGTTGGCGGCCATCTGCGGCATTCCAGGTCTGGTCAGGGGCTCCTTCGATGCGGAGTTTCTGGGGCTGCCGCGCGAAGTGCTCGAGACGAGCCTGCGAGATCATCAGAGTGCGTTGACCGTTGAAGACGCGAATGGGGCTCTGCTGCCTCATTTCCTGACTGTCATGGACCGGCGCGACGATCCGGAGAAGCTGGTTCGAACCGGCAACGAGTGGGTGGTCGTGGCACGGCTGGCGGATGCCGGGTTCTTCTGGCGCGAGGATCGGCGACGGCCACTCGCCGCATACGCGGACAAGCTGGGGCATTTGAGCTTTCACGCCAAGCTCGGCAGCTACGCCGACAAGCAGCAACGGGTAACCGGGCTGGCCGCGTGGCTGGGTGAGCAACTCGAATGGTCGAAGAGCGAGATCGATCCGGCGGTGAGAGCCGCCGGCCTGATGAAGAACGACCTGACCACCGAAATGGTCAAGGAGTTCACCTCCCTGCAGGGCCGGATGGGCGGGATCTACGCCCGTGAGGACGGAGAAGAGGAGGCTATCTGGCAAGCGATCTACGATCAGTATCTGCCGGCCTCGACCTCGGATCCATTGCCACGTGGCGGAGTGGCACAGATCGTATCCGTCGCCGACCGCCTGGACACGCTTGCGGGGATGTTCGGGATCGGACTTGTGCCGACGGGCAGCCGCGATCCGTTCGGCCTACGGCGAGCGGCACAGGGCCTGATCCGCATCCTGCTCGAGGGCGAGCTGGCGATCGATCCGATGGCCGCGTTGCGCGAAGCCTTGGACCGCTACGGCCGGGACTACATCGCGGCTGATCCGCAGGAGGTCCTGGCCACTCTCCGGCCCTTCCTACAGGATCGTATCCGACACCTCTTTGGCCTACAGGGGTATGCCTACGACGAAATCGAAGCCGGATTGCATGCCGGCTGGCGTGATCTGCCGGATTTGCAGGCCCGCGTCGCGGCAATTCACGTGTCGCGTGATCGTCCCGGTTTCGGCGAGGTGGTTCTGGCCGCCAAGCGCATCGCCAATATCCTGCGCGAGCAGCCGGCCGCCGAGCTCGACGAGGAGCTCTTGCAGGAAGAGGCGGAACGGGCCCTTTACAATGCAGAGAGAGAGCTGGCCGGCGAAATAGCCGGGGCCGCCTCGGCCCACGACTATGAGAAGGGGCTGACGGCGGTGGCGAGATTCGCCGACGTCCTGGAGCGCTTCTTCGTCGAGGTGCTGGTGATGGATGAGAATCCTGATCTTCGCAGGAACCGCCTGGCGCTGTTGCAAGAGACGCAGCGATCGTTGAGCCGGATCGCCTCCCTGCAAGAGATCGTCATGGACAAGAGCGAAGAACGGAACCCGCGACAGGAGGAAGGAACGGAGTGATGGGTGAGCGATGGATCTACGCATTCGGCGCCGGCCGGACTGAGGGCGAGGGCCAGGGCAAGGAGGTTCTGGGGGGCAAGGGCGCCGGTCTGGCGGAGATGAGTGCCCTCGACATCCCCGTGCCGCCCGGTTTCACGATCACCACCGAGGCCTGCCGCTTCTACCATGAGCACGACGGAGAGCTTCCGCCCGGCCTGCGCGAGGAGTTCGACAGCCAGCTGTCGGCGCTCGAGGAAGCGACCGGCAAGCGCCTCGGCGACCCCGATCGACCGCTTCTGGTCTCGGTGCGTTCCGGGGGCGCCGTATCCATGCCCGGAATGATGGACACGGTGCTGAACATCGGCCTCAACGAGAAGCTGGTGGCGGCGCGCGCCGCCAACGGCTGGGATCCCCGATTCGCCTGGGACTGCTACCGCCGGCTGCTCAGCATGTACGGGGACGTCGTGCTGGACGTCCCGCACGCGGACTTCGAAGGCGCGCTGGCCGCGGTGCGCGACGAGGAGGAGGTCGACACCGACGCCGAGATCTCCGCGGCGGGGTTGGAACGGCTCTGCAGCCGGTATCAGCAGCTCATCGCAGAGCGTGGCGCCGCCTTTCCGCAGGACGTCCGGGAGCAGCTCTGGGGTGCGGTGATGGCCGTCTTCAACAGTTGGGACAATCGACGGGCGCGCGAATACCGTCGCCTGCACAAGATCTCCGATACCGCCGGCACCGCGGTCAACGTGCAGACCATGGTCTTCGGCAACGCCGGAGACGATTGCGCCACCGGCGTCGCCTTCACCCGCAGCCCGGCCGACGGAGCTCCGGCCATCTTCGGGGAGTTCCTGGTCAATGCCCAGGGCGAGGACGTCGTCGCCGGCATCCGGACCCCACAGCCGATCGTCAGCCGCAACGGCCGCGAGGGGCTGGAGGAGGTATTCCCCCAGGCGTTCGAGACGCTGCGCAAGGTCTGCGAGACGCTGGAGGCAGAGCGTCACGACATGCAGGACGTCGAGTTCACCATCGACGGCGGCCGCATTTTCATGCTCCAGACCCGCACCGGCAAACGCACCGGTCCGGCGGCCGTGCGCATCGCCGTCGACATGGTGGACGAAGGTCTGATCAGCGAGCGCGAAGCGGTCTCACGGGTGGAGCCGGAACAGCTGAGTCAGTTGCTGGCGCCGGTCTTCGACCCGGAGGAAGTCGAGTCGGCACGGCAGGAGGGGCGGGTGCTGGCCCGTGGACTGGCCGCCGGACCTGGTGCCGCGGCGGGTCGCATCGCCCTGACCGCGGAACGGGCCGAGCAGATGGCGCAGGACGGCCCCGTACTGCTGGTGCGCGAAGAGACTTCGCCAGAAGACATCGTTGGGATGCACGTCTCCGTCGGGATCTTGACCTCGCGCGGCGGCATGACCTCGCATGCGGCGGTGGTCGCCCGCGGCATGGGCAAGCCCTGCATCGTCGGTGCCGGCGCCTTGCGGGTCGACGAGACGGAAGGAACCGTGCGGGTCGAGGAGAGGGTCTTTCACGAGGGCGATGAGCTATCGATCGACGGGACCCGGGGCGAGGTCCTGGCGGGAGCGCTGACCTCACGCAGTTCCGAAGTTTTGGCGGCGCTCGAAGGGGGAGCCGAGGCCTCGCAGGCGTCACCTGCGGCGCACTCCTTCGTGCGTCTGCTGGAATGGGCCGACCAGTTTCGCCGCTTGCGAGTACGGGCCAACGCGGACACCCCGGCGGATGCCCGCATGGCACGGTTGCTCGGCGCCCAGGGAGTCGGCCTGTGCCGGACCGAGCACATGTTTTTCGACGACGAACGGATCGGGCAGGTGCGCCGCATGATTCTGGCCCGCGACGAGGCAGAGCGAACCGCCGCGTTGGAAGCGCTCCTGCCGGTCCAGCAGGCGGATTTCGAGGCCATCCTGGAGGCTCTGGCCGGACTGCCGGTGACCATCCGCCTGCTGGATCCGCCACTGCACGAGTTCCTGCCGCGGGAGCCGGAGGCGGTGGAAGCCGTGGCCCGCCTGATGGGCATCGACGCCCAGCAGGTGCGCGACGCGGTGGAGGAGCTCGCCGAGTCCAACCCGATGCTCGGACACCGGGGTTGCCGGCTCGGCCTGACCTTCCCGGCGATCTACCGGATGCAGGTGGAGGCGATCGTGCGAGCCACCCACGCCTGCCACGCCCGTGGCGTCGACGCGCGTCCCGAGATCATGGTGCCACTGGTTGGCAGCGAAGAGGAGATGGTCAGACTGCGACAGATGATTCGAGAGGTGATCGAGGGCGTGGAGGCCGAGAGCGATGAATCACCCCACATCACGATCGGTACCATGATCGAGGTGCCGAGAGCGGCGCTGGTGGCCGATCGCATTGCGAGCGCCGCAGACTTCTTCTCGTTCGGCACCAACGACTTGACCCAGATGACCTATGGCTTCTCGCGCGACGACGTCGGACGCTTCCTGCCCAGCTACTTGGAGCAGGGGATTCTGCAGGCAGATCCGTTTGCACAGCTCGACCAGCAGGGCGTCGGACAGCTGGTGGAGATGGCATGCCGACGCGGTCGTTCCAGCCGACCCGACCTGAAGCTCGGAATCTGCGGCGAGCACGGCGGGGATCCGAGCTCGGTGGAGTTCTTTCATCGCATCGGGCTGGACTACGTCTCGTGCTCTCCTTACCGCGTTCCGGTGGCTCGTCTGGCCGCCGCCCGCGCCGCACTGGAGGAGGCCGAGCGAGGGGGTGATGGACGGTGACCGACGGCATTCCGATCGGCCTGATGGGGCTCGGCCGCATCGCCCGCAACCTCTTTCGTCTGTTGTATCGCAGTAATGAGTTTCCGATCGGCGCGGTGAGCGATCCCTCCGATCCGGCGGCTCTGACCTACCTCTTACGCTTCGACACCATCCTCGGGCGCTTCCCGGAGGCGATGAGCTTCGATCAGGGCGCCCTCCACGTGGCGGGACGGCAGATTCCGCTGCTGCAGGCGGGAAAGCCTGGGGAGGCCCCGTGGGGCGAGCTCGGGGTGCACACGGTGATCGAGGCGATGCAGAAGAATCCGACTCGAGAGGACTTGCAGCGACATCTCGACGCCGGCGCGCAGCGCGTGATTCTGTGCGTGCCGCTGCGTGACGAGCCTGACATCACGGTGGTCATGGGCGTCAACGACGACGCCCTGCGTGTCGAGCACCGCATCGTCTCCAACGCTTCGAACACCGCCCATGCCGCGACCCCAATCCTGAAGATTCTCGACCGGGCCTTCGGCATCGAGCGCGGCTTCCTGAACACGGTGCATGCGTACAGCGACCAGCAGCGGCTGGCGGACGTGCCGGCAGAGGATCCTCGCCGTGGCAGGGCCGCGGCGCAGAACATCATTCCCCAGTCGACCAACGCCGGCCAGGTGATCTTGGAGATCCTGCCGCACCTTCAGGGGCGGATCTCGGCCTCGGCTCTCAACGTCCCGGTGCCGGATGGATCCGTCGTCGACCTGGTCTGCTGGCACCGCGAGCCGGTGACGGCGGAGTCGATCAACCGGACGGTCCACGAGGCGATCGACTCGGACTGGCAGGGCCTCCTGGAATTCGAGGCGGACCCGATCGTGTCGAGCGACATTCGACTCAGTCCGTGCTCCGGCACCTTCGATTCCGCGGCTACGATGATCCTCGGTGACCGCGTGTCCAAGACGCTCACCTGGTTCGACAACGGTTGGGGATACGCCCACCGGGTAGTGGATCTCCTGCGGCGCTTCCGCGCCCTGGACGAGGAGGCCGCGCCGTGAGCGTTCACGTCGCCATCAACGGCTTCGGACGCATCGGACGAAGCGTCTTCAGGATCCTGCACGCCAGGCCCGACATCTCGGTGGTCGCCATCAATGACCTCTACGACAACGAGCAGCTTGCCTATCTGTTGCGTTTTGACACGGTCATGGGGCAATTCAAGGGCGAGGTCGCCGTCGACGAGAGTTCGATGACGGTTGACGGCCAGCGCATCGCGATGACCGACGAGCGCGACCCGGCGCGCCTGCCCTGGCGCGATCTGAAGGTCGACGTGGTGGTCGAATCGACGGGCGTCTTCCGGACCCGCGAACCGCTGGAGAAGCACTTGCAGGCCGGCGCCGGCAAGGTCGTGCTGACGGTTCCGCCGAAGGAGCCGTTGGACGCCATGGTGGTCATCGGCGTCAACGACGACGTCCTCGAGCCCACCGACCGCCTGGTGTCGAACGCTTCCTGCACGACGAACTGCCTGGCGCCTCTGGCCAAGGTGCTGCACGAGCGCTTTACTATCCGCCAGGGTCTGCTCACCACCGTCCACGCGTACACCAACGATCAACGGCTGGCGGACGTGCCGCACAAGAACCTGCGGCGCAGCCGAGCGGCGGCCGAGAACATCATCCCAACGACGACCGGCGCGGCGCGGGCGGTCGCTGAAGTTCTGCCGGCGCTGGAAGGCCGACTCGACGGCATGGCGATGCGCGTGCCGGTTCCGGACGGCTCGATCGTCGACTTCGTGTGCCGGGTGGACTCGGCCCCGGATCGTGAGGCGGTCAACCAGGCCATGCGGGAGGCGGCAGCGAGCGCGCTGCGCGGCGTTCTCGAGTACAGCGAAGCGCCGCTGGTGTCCAGCGACGTGATCGGAAATCCTCACTCTTCGGTCTTCGATGCCCTCTCGACCGAAGCGGCCGGCGATGGTTGGGTCAGGGTCGTGTCCTGGTACGACAATGAGTGGGGCTATTCCAATCGGGTCGTCGATCTGATCGACCTGTTGACCAGATAATGCCCGCCATCCGCATCCTGCCCGACCGGCTGGTGAGCCAGATCGCCGCTGGCGAGGTGGTGGAGCGGCCCGCCTCGGTCGTCAAGGAGCTGGTCGAGAACGCCCTCGACGCCGGCGCCACCCGGCTGCGAATCGAGCTGGAGGCGGGCGGCAAGCGGCGGATTCGTGTCATCGACGACGGGAGCGGCATGGGGCGCGACGACGCCCTGCTGGCCTTTGATCGGCATGCCACCAGCAAGATCGCCAACTATGAGGACCTGGAGAGCGTCGGCACCCTGGGTTTCCGCGGCGAAGCCCTGGCTTCGATTGCGGCGGTGGCCCGCGTCGACCTGTTGACGGCGATGCAGCCGGGGGAGGGAACGCGTGTCCGACTCGAGGGCGGTCGGGTGCGCGGCGCAGAGCCTGACGCGCGGGATCGCGGCACGACCGTGGAGGTCGCGTCGCTGTTCTTCAACGTCCCGGCGCGGCGCAAGTTTCTCAAGACCCCCCATACCGAGTTACGGCGCGCCGTGGAGATCGTGCAAGGCTACGCGCTGGCGCGACCGGACGTGGGATTCATGGTCGAGCACGAAGGTCGAACGTTGCTACGCGTCGCTTCGGAGACGGGCGACGCAGGTGAGGCATCGAGGCGTCGGATCGGTCAGATCTTCGGCGAGGAGCTGGCGTCCCACCTGTCGGCGATCGAGACCCCGCTGGCTGGCGGGAGCGTGCGTATCTGGGGCTTCGTAGGGGACAGGGAGACCACACGCGGACGCCGCCTCTTCACCTTCGTGAATCGTCGCCTGCTGCGCGATCGGGCCGTCCTGGCCACCTTCTACCGGGCAGTACGGGAGGAGTGGCGACAGGATGACTTTCCTGCCCTCTTTCTCTTTCTCGATCTGCCGTCCGAGGCTGTCGATGTCAATGTACATCCTCAGAAGGCGGAGGTCCGGTTTCGTGACGGAGGCGTGCTCGGTCTGGTCGGAGAATCGTTGCGCCGCGCGCTGGCTCAGGCGCGCGGCGAGGAGGCGGCGCCGCTGCGCGCTCCCGGCACGCCTCCAGCCGCTCCGCTGGCCTGGGAGACCGGTTCCTATCCCGGACCCTCCGGTCGACTCGCGGGAGCGCCGCCGGCCGAGGTGAGGGAACCCTTGGCGGGCGCGACCCGCCTGGCGACGGCGAGCTATCGACCGCTCGAGCGTGCTCCGATTCCCTTGTCGGGGCGATCGGGGCAGGTTCGTCCGTTTCGCCTCCTCGGGCAGTACAAAGGTACGTTGATTCTGCTCGAGGGGCCGGACGGCCTGTACGTGGTGGATCAACACGTTGCCCATGAGCGCATCCTGTACGAGCGTTTTCGCCGCGACCTGGCGGCCGACACGACGTCCACCCAGGCGCTGCTCGAGCCTCTCCTGCTGCAATTGAGCCGCGGCGAGAGCCTGCGTCTGATGGAGATGCAGGGCGAACTGGCGGGCTACGGCTTCGATCTCGTACAACTCTCCGGAGACGTCCTCGGCCTGACGGGGATCCCGGCAAGCCTGGCGGTGGACGAGGCGGAAGCCCTCCTGGTGCGTCTGGCGGGTGAAAGGCCCGAGGCGGAGGGAGACGAGTCTCTACGCGCGCGATTGCTGGAGGCTCTCGCCGCGAGCCGATCGTGCAGGGCAGCGGTCAAGATGCACGAGCCGCTGACTCCCGAGGAAATGGAAGCTTTGATCACGGAGCTGTTCCAGGCCGAGCAACCGTTCGCCTGTCCGCACGGACGCCCGATCGTGCTGCAAATGACCGACGCCGACCTCGAGCGGCGCTTCGAACGGCGCTGAACGGCGACAGCCTGAGAACGACGGCGACATGACACTCGAAGACGAGCTGCGCGGTCTACAGGAGCGGCTGGGCCACCGCTTTGCCGATCCTCATCTGCTGGAGGAGGCGGTCACGCATCGCTCCTACGCCAACGATGCCGGTCTGGAATTCGACTTCGAACGCCTCGAGTTTCTTGGCGATGCGGTGCTCGGATTCCTCACCAGCACGTGGCTCTATCGGCGCTACCGAGGGCGCGGCGAAGGCTCCATGTCCAAGCTGAAGGCGTGGCTGGTCAGCGAGCCGTCGCTGGCCGCCGCGGCGCGACGACTCGGCCTCGGGGCGGCGCTGCGCCTGAGCGTCGGCGAGGAACGCTCCGGCGGACGGGACCGGGACGCCATCCTGGCGGATGCGCTGGAGGCGGTCCTCGCTGCGCTGTACCTGGATGGCGGCGTGGAAGCCGTTCAACCGCAGATCGACAACCTGCTCGAATGGGGGGCGCGACGCTACGAGGCCGAAGAGGCGCTGCGCGACGCCAAGACCCGCCTGCAAGAGCTCGCTCAAGCGCGTGGCTGGGATCTTCCGGAATATCCAGACGTGCGCGTCGATGGCCCGGATCATGCGCGCGTCTATACGGTGGAATGTCGAGTTCGAGGCGAGGTCCTGGGGCGCGGCACGGGCGGGAGCAAGAAGTCGGCGCAACAGTCGGCCGCCCTGGAGGCGCTGCAGTCTCTGGAACGCCGCGACGCCGCCGACTGAGCCGCACCTCCAAGTCGAATCACTACGGTACAATCGCCGCCCGTCATGCAATCCGAAGTCTCGATTCGAATCTTGCCCGAGCGCGTCGGCCAGTCGGTGCGTCTCGCCGGCTGGGTCGCGGGGTCTCGCTCCAGCGGGAAGATCGCATTTCTTCAGTTGCGGGACGGTAGCGGCCAGGTTCAGGCGGTCGCCAGCCAGGCGGAGCTCTCCGAGGCCGCGTGGGAAGCGGTACAGCAGATCACCCAGGAGTGCACAGTCTCCATTAGCGGCCTGGTCAAGGAGGATCGGCGAGCCCCTTCCGGAGTCGAGATCCAGTTGACGGATCTGGAACTGCTGGCCCCCTCGGTCGACTATCCCATCACGCCGAAAGAGCACGGCGTAGCCTTCCTGATGGAGCAGCGGCACTTGTGGTTGCGGTCCAGCCGACAGCACGCCGTGCTCAAGGTGCGAAGCGAGGTCGAACAGGCAATTCGTGACTTCTTCTATGCGCGCGACTTCGTGCTCATCGACTCGCCCATCCTCACCGCGAACGCGGCGGAAGGAACTTCGACACTGTTCGAGACCGACTACTTCGGCGAGCCGGCCTACCTGTCGCAATCCGGGCAGCTCTATCTCGAACCGGCGGCGGCCGCCTTCGGCAAGGTGTACTGCTTCGGTCCCACGTTTCGCGCCGAGAAGTCGAAGACGCGGCGTCATCTGATGGAATTCTGGATGGTAGAGCCGGAAGTGGCCTTTCTGGAGTTCGAGGGCCTCTGTGAACTGTCGGAGGAGTTCCTGACCGAGATCGTGGGCCGGGTTCTCGAGCATTGCGGCGAGGAGCTGGACGCCCTGGAGCGAGACACCGCAGTTCTGGAGAAATGTGTCGGTCCGTTCCCTCGGCTCACCTATACGGAAGCGGTGGAGAAGCTGCGTGCAGCCGGCGTCGACATCGAGTGGGGTGACGACTTCGGCGGAGACGAAGAGACGATTCTCGCGCAGCAAGACGAGCGGCCGCTGATGATCACCCACTTCCCGAAGGCGATCAAGGCGTTCTACATGGAGCCGGCGCCGGACGACGACAATGTCGTCCTCGGCGTGGACGTGATCGCGCCGGAAGGGTATGGCGAGATCATCGGCGGCAGCCAGCGCATCCACGACTACGACCTGTTGCTGCGCCGCATCGAGGAAAACGGCTTGCCGGTGGAGGCATTCCAGTGGTACCTCGACATCCGCCGCTACGGCACCTTCCCGCACAGCGGCTTCGGGATGGGCCTGGAGCGATTCGTCGCCTGGATGTGCGGCGTGCCGCATCTGCGCGAGACGATTCCGTATCCGCGCATGCTCAACAAGATCTATCCCTGAACGCAATGGCCGCGGCCAACCGCCCCGGACCGGTGCTGGTCGCAGCGACACTGGCGCTGCTCATCCTGATCTGGGGAACTACCTGGGCGGCGATCCGGATCGGGCTGGAAGGGATTCCGCCGCTCGCGGGAGTCGCCCTCCGATTCGGCATCGCGGGTCTCTTTCTCCTCGGGCTCGCGCTGGCTCGCCGCGCGCCCCTCGGCAGGAGTCGCCTGGAGCGCCGGCTGTGGTGGACCAATGGGCTGCTGTCGTTCTGTCTGTCCTACGGTGTCGTCTACTGGGCCGAGCAGTGGGTGCCGACGGGACTCTCGGCAGTCCTCTTCTCGACCTTCCCGCTATTCGTCGCCCTGATCGCCCACGTCTGGCTGCCGGATGAGCGTCTCGATGCGGTCTCGGTCGTGGGCATTCTGTTGGGAGTATGTGGAGTCGCCGTGATCTTCTCGGAGGATCTGAGCGCGCTCGGGGGCCGGCAGGTCGCGGTGGCCTCACTCGTGTTCATGCTCTCACCGATTGCGTCAGCCGTCGCAAACGTCGCCGTGAAGAAGTGGGGACAGGGGATTTCCTCTCTTTCCCTGACCGCGGTACCGATGGGAATGACGGCGGCGATCATGGGCACCCTGGCGCTGGTGATCGAGCACGGCCGTCCCATCCATTGGACCGGAGCCACGGTGGGCTCATTGTTGTATCTCTCGGTCTGCGGCTCGGCTCTCACGTTCACGCTCTACTTCTGGCTCCTCAAGCACATCTCGGCGACCCGACTCTCGTTGATCACCTACGGCATCCCGGTGGTGGCGGTGGTGGTGGGCTGGCTCGTTCTGAACGAGACGCTGACCCTTCGCACCCTGCTAGGAGCGGTCCTGATTCTGGCGGGGGTCGGCCTGGTGGTCTCGCCGCGTCGCCGCCGGGCGGAAGCTTGATTCGCCGGATATGCCGCAGGGCGGCGGAATCAGGCGATGTTGCCGCGGCGCGTCATTCGAGATCCCCTATTTGCAAGGCCATTGCGGCTTTGGTCGAGATGATGTACACTGCTTCATGCCGCCATGCGGCATGCTCCATGGCGGCAAACCAGGTCGAACCCAACACGAGGGCCACGTCATGAGCGATCACACCCCCCAGGTCAGCGAGGACGAAGCCCGGCGTGTCGCAGAGGCGTCGCGCCAGGCCGAGTGGACCCAACCGAGTTTCCTACGTGAGCTATATCTCGGTCGCTTTGCAATCCATCTGATCGATCCCTACCCGCTGGCGGAACTGGAGCGGGAGCGTCCGGAGTTCACCGCGTTCTTCAGCGCCTTCCGGGAGTTCTGTGAGACCGAGGTGGATCCGATCGAGATCGACCGCACCGGGGAGTACCCTCAGCGGGTACTGGACGGACTGCGCAAGCTGGGCGCCTTCGGAATGAAGATCCCGACCGAGTACGGTGGGCTCGGCTTGACTCAGGTGGAATATCAGCGCGTGATGCAATACCTGGGTGGCCTGGACGGCAACCTGACGGCCCTGTTGTCGGCGCACCAGTCGATCGGCGTGCCGCAGCCGCTGAAACTCTTCGGTTCGGAGGAGCTGAAGAAGGAGTACCTGCCGCGATGTGCCGCGGGGGAGATCTCGGCATTTGCCTTGACCGAGCCCGAGGTGGGGTCCGATCCGGCCCGCATGCAGACTACCGCCGTGCCGACCGAAGACGGCGAGGCCTTCGTGCTGAACGGCACCAAACTGTGGTGCACCAACGGCACGATCGCGGACCTCCTGGTGGTGATGGCCCAGGAGCCCGGATCGAAGAAGATCAGCGCCTTCGTCGTGGAGATGGGTTGGCCCGGCGTCGAAGTGACGCACCGTTGCCATTTCATGGGCCTGCGCGCCCTGGCCAACGCCGAGATCGAGTTTCATGACGTGCGGGTGCCGCGGCGCAACCTGATCGGCGAGGCGGGGCGCGGCCTGAAGATCGCGCTGACCACGCTCAACGACGGCCGTTTGTCGATTCCGAACACCAGCGTGGGCACCGTCAAAGCGGCCATGGAGATCACCCGGCGTTGGAGCAATCAACGCGTGCAGTGGGGCAAGCCGATCGGCCGGCACGAGGCGATCACGCACAAGCTGGCGCGCATCGCGTCCCTGTCGTACGCCATGGAGTCGATGATCGGCATGGTGACCGCGATGGCGGACCGGGGACACACCGACATCCGTCTCGAGGCGGCGGCGGCCAAGGAGTGGGGGACGTTTCGCGGCTGGCAGATCGTCGATGACACGATGCAGATTCGCGGCGGGCGCGGTTACGAGACCGAGACCTCGCTGGCGGCCCGAGGCGAGGAAGCGATCGGCGTCGAGCGCATGATGCGCGACTTCCGCATCAACAAGATCTTCGAGGGGTCGAGCGAGATCATGCACCTGTTCATGGCCCGCGAGGCCGTGGACAAGCACCTGCATGTCGCCGGCGCCCTGATCGATCCGCGGCAGAGCGTGGGCGCGAAACTGGTGGCGGCCGGGCGTAGTGCCTTGTTCTATCTCTGGTGGTATCCGAGCCGCTGGCTGGGGTGGAGCCGCTGGCCCCGGTTCAGCCGCTTCGGCCCGCTAGCCCGGCACATGCGCTTCGTCGAACGATCGAGTCGCAAGCTGGCGCGGCAGATCTTCCACGGCATGATGGTCTATCGGGGCAAGCTGCAGCGCAAACAAGCGTTCCTCTTCCGCCTCGTCGACGTCGCCAATGAGCTCTTCGCCATGGCCTCGGCGGCGAGCCGGGCCCGCGCCCTGCAAGTCGCCGGCGACGAGTCCGCGGACGGCGCGGTCGAGCTGGCGGACCTCTTCTGCCGACAGGCGACACGGGAAGTGAAGGCGCTCTTCCACCAGGCATGGCACAACGACGACGTGCGGGCCTACGAACTGGGCGTTCGCATGCTGGACGGCGACTACGAGTGGCAGGAGGCCGGAGTTCAGAAGCTCGAGGTAGCGCTTGCCCGCCAGGCCGGCAAAGCCGCCCGGCCGGGTGCAGCACCGGAGCCGCAGGCCGAACCCGTTCCGGAAGTCGCCAGAACCTGACCGGGCCAACATGGTGGCAGCACGAGATCTGATGCTCGGTGTCGCCCCGGCGTCGGGCTCCTCCGAAGACGTCCCGCGACTCGTGGAGCTCGCTGTCCCGCAGCCCGCCGCTGGCGAGGTGCTGGTGCGAGTGGCGGCGAGCGGCGTGAATCACGTCGATCTGCTGCAGCAGCGCGGTCGCTATCCCGTTCCGGACGGCGAGAGTCTCATTCCCGGTCTCGAGTGCAGCGGCGTCGTGGCAGCCCTCGGCGAGGGGGTATCCCCCGGCCAGCCGTGGGACCTAGGCGAGCGCGTCATGGCCCTCCTGGGTGGTGGGGGCCATGCCCAGTATGTCGCCGTGCCGGAGCGCCAGCTGATGCGCCTCCCCCCCGCTTGGGATCCACTGCAAGGCGCGGCTCTGCCGGAAGCCGGGTTGACGGCGTGGACCAACCTGGTGGCGGAGGGCGACCTGCGGCGCGATGAATGGGTGATGGTCACCGCCGCGACTGGCGGCGTCGGCACGTTCGCCGTCCAGTTGGCCGAGGCTCTCGGGGCGCGCGTCGTCGCCGTGGCGCGAAGCCTCGAACGGCTGCGCCGACTCCGTCTCTCACCCTCCAGCGTGACGGTGCAAGAGGGCGCGGACTTCGTCGCTAGGGTGCACACCGCGACCGAGGGCACCGGGGTCGATCTGATCGTCGATCTGGTCGGCGGGACTGCGTTCGAGGAGCGGCTGCAGACCTTGCGGCCGCACGGCCGGGTCGTGCTGGTGGGTCTGCTCGCCGGGATCCACAGCGAGCTCGACTTGAGCCGTGCTTTGCGCTGTCAGCTGAACATCAAGGGCTCTCTGCTGCGCGCCCGCTCGCGTCAGGAGAAGGGACGGCTGGTGGAGGCCTTCGTGCGCTTTGCCTGGCCGCGCCTGCTGGACGGCAGCCTCGTGCCGAGTGTCGCGGCCTCCTACCCTGCGCGCGAGATCGAGATGGCCTACCAGGCATTGTCCGCGGGCGGACTCGGCGGAAAGGTCGTCGTCCGTTGGGACGACGACGAGAAGACGGCGGACGACTCGGCAGTGGACTGAGCGGCACTTCGGCCGACCACCGCGCGCCTCGGCAGGGTTCAATGGGACGGCCGACCCTGCAGCCAGCGCTGCACACGGCGTGCGGCGCTGCGCACCCCCAGCGGCAGGTGATGCAGCGGCCCGCGTCCGGCGAGCTCCACCCGCGCGGGAACTGACTCGTACAGGATCTCGGCCCAGCGCGCCGTGATCGCGGCCACCGTGAAGGTTTCGGCTCGTCGTTGTCCGTTGCGGATCATGGCATGATACAGCGCCGGGTCGGCGCGTAGCCGTTCGATGGCGTCCAGCGCATCGGTGAGCCCCGTCACTTCCAGATAGTCGAGCTCCGAGTGTCGCAGCTCGCGATAGGCCCACTCGGCCCCGAGCAAGGCCGGCACGCCGGCCCGCCAGGCATTGATCAGCTTGGTGGCGGGCTTCGAGGTCCAGAGATTGCGGTCCGGCGGACGGACGGCCAGCAGGAGGTCGATGCTCGTATAGTCGTTCCACTCCAGTTCGTTGGAGTTGGTCGAACGGCCGGAGAAATTCACCGCGTCCTGCACCCACGTCAGCTGGCGCCGCTGCAGCGCCTCGACCCAGGCCGGGTCACGGAAGGGCGCCGCCAGGCTCTGGTTGAAGCCTTTGAACCCGACGCGCTCGATGCGGGTGCCGCGTGCCGCGTCGCGCGGCCGAAGAGCGCTCTGCGGCCAGTGGGGAACGGAGAACCGATTCGGGCTCACCCAGCGGCCGTTCTGCAGGATCTCGAAATCGGCGATGAGCGGCTGGTGGTTGTCGGCCCGGACGCCGACCAGAAGGCTGCGCGGGGCACGTTGCGAGCCTCGAACAAAGGCCCGCCGCAACGCCCGGCGCTGCTTGGCATGGAACACGACCAGGCCCGTCGAGGGTGGTTCGTCGGCCAGGCGCACGGGGTAGTCGGCCTGACGAAGGCGCAGGTAGGTCTGCAAGATCCAGACCCGCTCCCCCCGAACGAACTCGCGCCAGTCGGTCTCCGGGTCGAGGCGCTCGAGGCCCTCCAGCGGCGCCGGGTCATCGAGAAAGAAGACGACCTCGTCAGGCCTGGAAGGCCCGCTGGTCATCGCCGTCGCAGCATGGCGATCGACCAGGCCGCCCCGAATGCCGCGGTGCAGGCGAGAACGATCGCGGGGCCCGCGGCAATGCCCAGCTCGACGGCGGCTCCCAGTCCGACGGCCGAGCACGCGGCGGCGATGGCGACCGCCAGCAGCATCATGTGCGGGAGATTTCGCGTCAGCAGCGAGGCAGCGGCCGCGGGCGTGACCAGGAGTGCGGCGGTGAGCAGCACGCCGACGGCCTGTACGCCGGCGACGATCGCCAGTGCCAGGGTGATCAAGAGGGCGTAGCGCAGGCGGTGGGTTCGGATCCCGATGACTTCTGCATAGGCGGGGTCACAAGAAGCCAACTCGAGCTCCTTGTGCAGCAGGAAGAGAATGGCGATCGAAGCGGCCGCGATTCCAGTCAGCAAACCGAGGTCAGGCCAGCCGATAGCGGCGAGATCACCGAACAGCATCTCGCCGAGCCGCTCCGCACCCGTTCCACTCGAGCTGAGAACGATGCCGAGAGCGAACATGGCAGTGAACAAGACCCCGATCGCCGTGTCCTCGCGTAACTGCCCCCGGCCCGCCAGCCAGCCGATCCCGATCGCGGCGAGCAGCCCGGCGAAGAGGCCGCCGAGCGCCAGGCTCCATCCGAGCATGGCCGCGAGGACGAGACCGGGCAGAATGGTGTGGGCCATTGCGTCGCCGATGAATGCCATGCGCCGAATGACCACATAGCAGCCCAGACTGCCGCACGTGATGCTGACCAGGAGAGCGGCGAGAAACGCGCTCGTGAGGTGCGGCGACGGGCTGGACGGAAGCCGCAGCAGATCGGAAGCGAGCATCGACATGAAAGAGCCGTTGACCCAGTCCATCATCGGATACTCGAGCCGTTCGTTGCGCCGGGAAAGGCACCCGGCGGCGGAACCGTCTCCCGCCCCTCGGAGAGATAGAGTGCGTCATCGAATGAGCCTTCCAGGCGCCCGATGTCGTGCGTCGCAACCAGGACGGTGCGTCCCTGCCGGGCGAGCTCGTCGAGGACCTGTGCGACGATCTCTCGCGTCTCGGCGTCCACCGCATTGAGGGGCTCGTCGAGCAGCAGCAGATCCGCCTCCTGCGCCAGGGCCCGGGCCAAGAGTACGCGCTGTTGCTGACCGCCGGAGATCTGGTCGAGCTGACGTTCGCGCACCTCCTCGAGTCCGAGTCGCCGCAGGACCTGGAGGGTGATCGCACGATCATGCGCTCCCGGGCGGGCGAACCAGCCGACATGGACGTAGCGTCCGGTTAGGACCAAACGCTCGACGGTCATCGGAAAGTGCCAGTCGAGCTCGCCGCGCTGCGGGAGGTAGGCGACGCGGTGATGGCAGGCACCGACCGGGAGGCCATAGATGCGCACCGTTCCGTGGCGCGGCTGCAGGAGTCCCGCGAGGACCTTCAGCAGGGTCGATTTGCCGGCGCCGTTCGGGCCTACCAGGGCGTACCGGGAGCCCGTCGGGACGCGCAGATTCAGGCCGTGGAGCGCCACGCGGTCCTCGCCGGGATAGGTCGCGGTCAGATCGACCACCTCGACGGCGGGGGCGCCGGGAACGGGGTCCCGCTCACGCCGACCGCTGTAGGCGAAGCGGGGATGGCGGGAACCCCCATGGGCCGGAGTCGAAGTCGATTGCGGTTGGCTCATCGCTGCGCGGCGATGGTAGCAGTCCGCACATGGAGAAGGGGAGGCCGTCCCGACCGCCGGCCGGGCTGTTACAATTCCACTTTCAGGAGAGAACGATCCATGCTGAAGGAGTTCAAGAAATTCGCCATGCGGGGCAATGTCCTCGACATGGCTGTCGGCATCGTCATCGGCGGCGCCTTCACGCCGATCGTCAAATCACTCGTCGACGACGTGATCATGCCGGCGATCGGTCTCTTGCTCGGCCGCGTCGACTTCAGCAATCTCTTCATCGTCTTGCGTCAGGGAGCGAAGGCGCCCGGGCCCTACGCGACCCTGGCCCAGGCACAGCAGGCCGGCGCCGTGACCGTGAACTATGGTGTCTTCATCAACACCATGGTCACCTTCGTGATCGTCGCCTTCGCCATCTTTCTCCTGGTGCGGTCGGTCAACCGCTGGCGGCCGAAGGAGGAACCGGCGGCGCCGGCAACTCGCGAGTGTCCCTTCTGCAAGACGGCGATCTCGCCTGCGGCGACGCGTTGCCCGGCCTGCACTTCGGAGCTGCCTGCCGCCTGACCGGAGGGCGGGGACTCCGCCCTCAACGGCATATAGACTCGTCTCGCCATGGGCCACGACGCCGCACACCGCATCGGACTGGTCAGCCTCGGCTGCCCGAAGAACCGGGTCGACAGCGAGATCATGCTGGGCGAATTGCGCCGCGCGGGGCATGAGATCGTGCAGGACCTCAGCTCGGCGGACACCATCATCGTCAACACCTGTGGGTTCATCGACGAGGCCAAGCAGGAGTCGATCGATACCATCCTCGAGGCGGCGGAGATGCGCTCCACTCACAGCGGTCGTCTGCTGGTGGCCGGCTGCATGGTGAATCGGTACGGCCAGGAGCTGAGCCGGGAGATTCCCGAGATCGACGGCTTCATCGGCCTCGATCAACTGCGCCAGGTCGTCGACCTGGTGGAGGGAGGAGGAGAGGCCCCGCCTCCGAGCCCCTCACACATGGTCTTCGATCATACGGCCGAGCGGGTGCTGACCACTGGAGCCGTCGGCTATCTGAAGGTTGCGGAGGGCTGCGATAACCCATGTACTTTTTGTGCTATTCCCCAGTGGCGGGGCCGCTTTCGTAGCCGCACGATCGATAGCCTGGTGCGCGAGGCCAGGGGCCTCGAGGAGGCCGGGATCCGGGAGCTCTGCCTGATCGCCCAAGACACGAGCCGCTACGGCGAAGATCTCGGACTTGGCCGGCACGGCCTCTTGCAGCTGGTCGAGGCTCTGTTGGAGCACACGTCGATCCCCTGGGTCCGTTTCCTCTATGCCTATCCGACCACCCTGGACGAGGGCCTGCTGCGGCTGATGGGGCGCGAAGAGCGCTTCCTGTCGTACATCGACATGCCGCTGCAGCATTCCGAGCGAGAGATCTTGAAGGCGATGCGGCGAGGCGGTGACGGCGCTCGCTACCTCGAGCTGTTAGGCCGGGCCCGCGAGCTGGCGCCGGACATCTTCCTGCGCTCGACCTTCATCGTCGGCTTCCCGGGTGAGACCGAGGCTCACTTCGACCGTCTGCTGGAGTTCGTCGCCGCCGCCCGATTCGATCACCTAGGTGCCTTCGTATGGAGTCCGGAGCCCGGTACTCCGGCCGCCGAACTCCCCGGGCGAGTGGCCAGGAACGAGGCCCGAGCCCGCTATGAACGTCTGCTGGAGGCGCAGCGACCGATCGCCCTTGAACGGCGGCAGCGTCTGGTGGGGCGCAGGCTGCCGGCCTTGCTGGAAGGCGTATGCGCCGAGACCGAACACCTGTTGCAGGCCCGCCACTACGGCATGGCACCGGAGATCGACGGCCGCCTGTTGATCAATGACGGAAGCGCCCCGGCCGGCAGCTTGGTAGAGGTGGAGATCTCGGCTGCTTGGGCCGACGATCTGGTGGGCCACATCGTCGGGCCGCGCGATCGGCCGGGAGTTCGGGTCGCCGAAGCGGCCACCGCCATGTCATGAGAATCCTCGACGACGCGTGGCGCCGCGCCGACCTGCCCCAGGGGCTGGTTGTCACCATCGGCAATTTCGACGCCCTGCATCGGGGCCATCAGGCTCTCATCGCCCGAGTGGTGGAGCAGGCGCGGGTAGCGAACGCCGAGGCCGGCCTGGTCACCTTCGAGCCGCACCCCGCCAATGTGCTCCATCCGGAGTCGCAACTGAAGCGACTGACCACACGGGATCAGCGAGCCCGCCTGCTGGCTGCGTCAGGCATCGACGTCATGCTCGTCATCGACTTCACTCCGGAGTTCGCGCAGGTCGATGCCGACACCTTCGTCCGAGACTTGCTATGGGAGAGACTGCACGTCCGGGAGGTTCACGTAGGGGAGCAGTTCAGCTTCGGCCACGAGCGGCGGGGTGACTTGCAGCTCTTGCAGTCCCTGGGCGCCGAGCTCGGGTTTGCGGCCAGCGGAATGGCGGAGATGAGAAACGGCGGCGAGCTCATCTCCAGCTCACGGATTCGCGCCGCGATCGCCGGGGGCGACGTCGGCAAGGGGCGCTCCATGCTGGGGCGGCCCTACGCCGTCGAAGGCGATGTCGTCCGCGGCTCCGGCCGTGGGGTCGAACTCGGGTGGCCCACGGCCAATCTGGACCTGGTCAACGAGCTCATCCCGCAATCCGGCGTCTACGTCGGCGAGGCACGGTTCGGCGGAGCGCAGAGATACGCTGCCGCCATCAATGTAGGAAACCGCCCGACGGTGGAGCGCAGTGGGGCCGACACCGTGGTGGAGGCTCATCTGCTCGATTTCGAACGTTCCTGCTACGGCGAGCGCATGGAGCTCGCCTTCCTGGAGCGCTTGCGCGACGAGCGCCGCTTTCCGGGTCTGGTCGAGTTGAGGGAGCAGATCGGGCGTGACGTGCGGGCAACGCGAGAATACTTTCCGGCCCGTGTGCGTTAGCGCATGAGGCCGACACCGAATCAACGATTCATTGGCAAGGAAGGAACGACGGATATGCCGAGCGACAAGATCATCGAAGTGACCAGCGAGAACTTCAAGAGCGACGTCCTGGGTTCCGACGTGCCGGTGCTGGTCGACTTCTGGGCGGTGTGGTGCGGGCCGTGTCGAATCGTGGCGCCGGTCCTCGAAGAGCTGGCGGACGAGCTGGAAGGCAAGGTGCGGTTCGGCAAGCTCAACGTGGACGAGCAGCAGGATCTGGCGATGCGATTCAACGTCTCGAGTATCCCCACGTTCATCCTCTTCAAGGACGGCGAGGCGGCGGGCCAGATGCGTGGTGCGATGCCGAAGGGCGCCTTCCAACAGTTCCTCTCGCAACACGTCTGAGGCGCGCCGGATTGAGTGTGCTGGACGCGGCGGCGCATCGATCTCTGGTCGAGGCTCTGGAACAAGACGACCTCGGCGCCCTCGTCGTCCTGGCCCCGTCTTCCGCCGACCCGGATCTGGCGCCGTTCGTCGGCGACGCACGGCTGGGTGAGAGCTGCCTGCTCGCCCATCGCGATGGCCGCGCCGTGCTCGGCTGCTTCACCCCGATGGAACGCGACGAAGCGGGCAAGACCGGTTTGGAGATCGCCGCGCCTGCCGAGGGGGGAGCCAACGCACCGTCGACCTTTGGAGAACGGGCCGCAGGACTCATCCTGCGGTTGCTCGAAGAGCACGGTGGCCCGGTCGGCAGGCCGCTGGCACTGGCCGGAAGAGCGCCGGTCGACGACGTGCTCGGAGTGACCCGCGCCCTCGAGGCGCGGGAGTACGAGATCGAAGGTGGCAGCGCCCTGTGCCGCCGCTGGCGACGGACCAAGAGTGAGTGGCAGCTCGACGACGTCAGGGCGGCGGCGGCCGGCGTCTGTGCGGCGATGTTTCGGGTCGCCGCTCTGCTGCGGCGCGCCACGACGAATCGAAATGGATTGCTGTGCATCGACGGGCGGACCTTGCGGATCGAGGATCTGCAGCGCGAGGTGGGCGAGGAGTTCGGCCGCCGCGGCCTGGAGCAACCCGAGGGCCAGATCATCTCCAGCGGCCGCACGGCGGCCGTGCCGCACTCACGCGGCACTGCGGACTCAGAGCTGCGCGCCGGCGAGAGCATCATCGTCGATCTGTATCCGCGTTCGCATCTGTTCGCGGACTGCACCCGGACTTTCGTGGTCGGAGAAGCCGGCGAGGCACTGCGGCGCGTTGCCGAGCTGGTGCGCCGGGCGTTGACCGAAAGCGAGGAGAAGCTGCGGCCCGGAGTGCTCGCCCGCACCCTCCAGGAGGAAGCCTGCCAGATGTTCGAGGGGGCGGGTTTTGCGACCCTGCGTTCCGCACCCGGCACGACCCGAGGCTATGTCCACGGACTCGGGCACGGCGTCGGCTTCGAGCTGCACGAGCTGCCGAGTTTTCGCGCCGCAGGGGAGGACGGAACCCTGCGCGTGGGCGATGTGGTGACCGTCGAGCCCGGGTTGTATGACCCGGAGGCAGGCTACGGCGTGCGCCTGGAAGATCTTCTCTGGCTGGGACCGAACGGTGTGGAGAACCTCACCCGATTGCCGTATGAGCCGGACCCGGGCGAGTGGGAGGCGAGCGAATGAGCCGCAGTCTCAGCGGTCGACCCAGTAGTTGGGCGCTTCCTTGGTGATCACCACGTCGTGGGCGTGGCTCTCCTTGAGTCCGGCCGCGGTGATGCGGATGAGCTTGGCGTTGCTGCGCAGCTCGTCGACGGTGCCACAACCGGCGAGCCCCATGCCCGAGCGCAGACCGCCGGTGAGCTGGCCGACCATCTTGTGCACGCTACCCTTGAACGGCACCATGCCCTCGATCCCCTCCGGCACGAGCTTGCTGAGCTCTCCGTTCTCATCCTGGAAGTAGCGGTCCGCACTCCCTTTGGCCATCGCCGAGAGTGAGCCCATGCCGCGATACACCTTGTAGCTGCGGCCCTGGTAGAGCACCTGTTCGCCGGGGCTCTCCTCCGTTCCGGCGAAGAGCGAGCCGATCATGACGCTATTTGCGCCGACGGCCAACGCCTTGGTGATGTCGCCGGAGTACTTGATGCCGCCGTCGGAGATCACTGGAACATCGGCCTCCCTGGCGCACCGCACCACTTCGCGGATGGCGAGCACTTGCGGGACGCCCGCGCCGGTCACGACTCGCGTCGTGCAGATCGAGCCCGGTCCGATGCCAACCTTGACCGCATCGACGCCGCGATCGATCAGCGCCTGCGCGCCCTCGCCGGTGGCCACATTGCCCCCAATGAGGCGGGTGTCCGGGAACTGATCACGCAGCTTCGCGATGGCGTCGAGGACGCCGTCGCTGTGGGCGTGCGACGAGTCCACCGCCAGCACATCCACCTTGACTCGCACCAGCTCGGCGGCGCGCTCCAGATAGTCGCCGGACGTACCCACCGCCGCGCCGACCCGCAGCCGTCCCAGCTCGTCTTTGCAGGCGAGAGGGAACTTGATCGTCTTCTGGATGTCCTTGACCGTGATCAGGCCGGTCAGATTGCCCTCGTCATCGACCACCAGGAGCTTTTCGATGCGATGCTTGTGCAGCATCGCCTTGGCCTCTTCGAGCGTCGTGCCGGGGCGCACCGTGACCAGGTTCTCGTGCGTCATCAGCGCCGAGATGGGCTTCTCGAGGTTGGTCTCGAAGCGCAGGTCCCGATTGGTCAGGATGCCGACCAGATGGCCGTTCTCGTCGGTCACCGGCACGCCGGAGATCTTGTACTTGGCCATGACGTCCAGGGCCTCACGGATCTTCTGATCCGGACGCATGGTGACCGGGTCGACGATCATCCCCGCCTCACTCCGTTTCACCCGGTCGACTTCCTCGGCCTGGACGGCGATGTCGAGATTCTTGTGCAGGATCCCGATGCCGCCCTCCTGGGCCAGCGAAATCGCCAGGCGGGACTCGGTCACCGTGTCCATTGCGGCCGAGACCAGGGGGATGTTGAGCTCGATGCCGCGACAGAGCATCGTCTTGAGGTCCACCTTCGCCGGGTGGACCCGCGAGTAGGCCGGGAGCACTAGGACGTCATCGAAGGTTAGACCGATAGGGGGCAGCGGCTGCGCTTCGCTCATGAGTCCTCGAATGGAGTCTGTAGGGAGGGACTCCCCTCCGGTGTGAAACGGAAGGATAGCAGAAGCTCGGCGCAGGAGATCAGGCGCTGACGG
>Ga0307436_1000152_pt1 | contig 29031 bp, 25 predicted proteins | sample SalMarWE160440MG_FD_202513 | JGI IMG/M metagenome (GOLD analysis project Ga0307436, IMG submission 202513) | Salt marsh sediment microbial communities from the Plum Island Ecosystem LTER, Massachusetts, United States - WE1604-40 | ecosystem: Environmental > Aquatic > Marine > Intertidal zone >...
CGCGCTTCCGCGTCAAGCCGCGCGATAAACGCACCGCGCTGCTCGCTGCCTCGGTGGCAATCGCGGCCGCGCTCGGCGTTGTCGTCGGCCTGGCCGCGAGTGGCGGCTTTGCAACGCCGAAGCACAGCGCAGCCGCAAGCCTCGTCGACCGTCAGGCGATGCAGCGTTCGATCGGCAAGCTCAGCAAGGAAGTCGCCGCGCTGAAAGCGAGCGTCGCCGCCGCCAACAAATCCGCGCGCGGCGAAGTTGCCAAGATCACCGAGCGCTTGCGCAGCGCGCCCGAAATCACCGGCTCGATCCCGGAGTTGCCGGCCGCCATGCCGCCGCCGCTGCCGCCGCCGCGACCCGCGGTGGCTGCCGCAACACGCCCGCCGGTGGTGCGCGATTGGTCGATCCGTTACGTGCGCGACGGCTATGTCTATGTGCGCGGTCACGGCGACACCTATCAGGTGCAGCTTGGCGCGCCCTTGCCCGGCCTCGGCCCGGTGCAGGAGGTCAAGCGCCAGGACGGCCGCTGGCTGGTGGTAACGCCCAAGGGCCTAATCGTCTCCATGCGCGATCGTCGCTATTTCGAGCAGTTCTGACCGTCATTTTTTGACCTGAAAAAGCGGCGCCCGTTGTGGGCGCCGCATTTTTACGCGCCGAGCCATGCGCGCAAGCCCGGTGGCGGGCCGGCCACAACCATGCCAGATTCCGGGCGTGCTTTAAGACGCAGTGGTGATGGCATGGGCACGCATTTGAAACTCGTGCTGGCGGCGGCAGCCGTGCTCGCGGCCGGTCCGGCTTCGGCGCAAGGCGCTGGGCCCGCGGCGCCCGCGGCCAAGCCGGAAATGGTGCAAAGCTGCCCCGGCCTGGTCGCCGCGCGGCCGCCCCTTGCCGTCCCCGCCGCGTTTCGCCTCGCCGCGCTTCATGCCGACCAGGTGCGCCTCACGTATATCGGCCACTCGACCTTCCTGATCGAGAGCCCGCGGCTGGTGCGCATCGCCACCGACTACAACGATTATGTCCGGCCGCCGGTGCTGCCCGACATCGTGACCATGAACCACGCGCACACCAGCCATTACACCGATCATCCCGATCCGGGCATCAAATACGTGCTGCGCGGCTGGGCCGACAACGAGAAGCCGGCGCGCATCGACATGAGCTATAAGGACGTGCGCGTGCGCAACGTGCCGACCAATATCCGCACCTTCGACGGCGGCACCGAGCGCCACGGCAATTCCATCTTCATCTTCGAGGTCGCCAATCTGTGCATCGCCCATCTCGGCCATCTGCACCACACGCTAACGCAAGCGCAACTCAATGAGATCGGCCGCGTCGACGTGGTGATGGTTCCGGTGGACGGCTCCTATACGCTCGACCTCGACGGCATGGTGGAGGTACTGCACGCGCTCAAGGCGCCGCTGATGATCCCGATGCATTATTTCAGCGCCTTTACGCTCAACCGCTTCCTCGACCGCGTGCGTCAGGAATGGGAAGTGGAGGTGGCCGAAATTCCCTCGCTGGTGCTGTCGAAGACCAGCCTGCCGGCCAAGCCGAAGGTGTTGGTGCTGCCGGGCCATTAAGGAAGAACGCATTAAGGAAGGATGCATATTGCGCATCCGCCCTTGCAACCTTATCAACAGGGCCGGTTGACCGGATGGAACCGATGGGGCGTTGTCGCGTTCTCGGTGCACGTTTTTGGGCCGAATAAAGGGATTGTTGCATGGTGCAAACCTGGAGCGGCTGGAAGCGCTTTCCCGATGTGGAAAGTGGCGACAATGTCGAGGCGCCGATCGGGCCGGGCGTCTACGAGGTTCGCCATTCGCTGACCGGCCGCGTGATCGCGTTCGGGCCCGCCGGCAATGTGGCGCAGGCGCTGTCCGAGCTGAAGCTGAACGGCGGCGTCAGCACCTTCGCCAAGCTGTTCCGCAAACAGCCGCTGGTGCCGCGCGTCGCCGATCTCGAATACCGCACCTGCGCGGCGGCCAGCCGCGCCGAGGCCAAGATCGCGGCGCACCGCTTGCTGGGACTGCGCCAGACCGCCTGGCGCCGCCGCATGGATGCCGGCTGGGCGACGCGCCAGCCGAGCTGAACGACAGCGCGAAAGTTCTATGAGGCGGCCGGCGGCGTTACCGGCCGCTTTGCTTTTGCGCGCGGCATGATCGTATAAAGCGGTATCCGGGTCTCTTCTCATGCCATACGCGACCACCCCTGACAAAGTGCGGCTCTACTACGAAGAGGTTGGGCAGGGCACGCCCATCCTGTATGTGCACGAATTCGCCTCCGACCACCGCGGCTGGGAGCCGCAGCTGCGCGAGTTCGGCAAGCGCCACCGCTGCGTCACCTATTCGGCGCGCGGCTATACGCCTTCCGATGTGCCGGCCGACCCGGATGTCTATAGCTACAACCACGTCATGCGCGACGCGGTGGCGCTGCTCGATCACCTCAAGATCGATGCCGCGCATCTCGTCGGGCTGTCGATGGGCGGCTACACCAGCTTGCAGGTCGCGCTCAATCATCCCGACCGCGTACGCTCGCTGGTGCTGGCCGGCACCGGCTCCGGCTCCGAGCGCTGGTACACGCAGGACTTCCACAAGCATGCGCGCGAATTGGCCGATCAGTTCGAGCGCGAGGGTTCGGCCGCGGTTGCCAAGAGCTACGGCATGGGCCCGAGTCGCCTGCCTTTCCTGCTCAAGGATCCGCGCGGCTTCGCCGAGTTTACCGCAAGGCTCGCCGAACACGACGCGCATGGCTCCGCCAACACATCGCGCGGCTTCCAGGGCGCGCGCCCCTCGCTCTACGATTTCGCCGACGAGATCCGCAAGCTCGCCGTTCCGGCGCTGATCATGGTCGGTGACGAGGATGAGCGTTGCATCGAGCCGAGCCTGTTCCTGAAGGACGCGCTCCCCGCTTCCGGCCTGGTGATGTTGCCGAAGACCGGCCACGTGGTGAACCTGGAGGAGCCCGACCTGTTCAACGCGCTGGTCGGCGATTTCCTTACGCGCGTCGAGGCCGGCCGCTGGCTCCAACGCGATCCGCGCGCGCGCGGGACGCGGCCCTTCATCGCCGCCCGCGAGTGACCATTTGGAACCTGGCCGTATTCCGTTCATTAACCGGGCGGCAACCATGGTGAGGATCGCGTGATGCTGAGGTGGGCTCTTATTTTCCTGATCATCGCCATCATCGCTGGCATCTTCGGTTTCGGTGACATCGCTCACGCCGCCACCACCATCGCGCAATGGCTGTTCGGCATCTTTCTGGTGCTGTTTCTCGGTGCCCTGGTCATCGGCCTGGCGATCGGCTCGAAGCTGATGTCGTGAGGCGGCGCGCGGCTATTTCACGGCGTACGGCGGCGTTAACCACGCCGGCAAGCGATTTGCCGACGCGGGGAACTTTCTGCGAAAATCCCGATTGCTGATTATTTCGCAAACTCGTGCCGTGTCACGGGAGGTTCGGTCATGCGTATCGCGTTCGTCCTGTTTTGCTCGATAGTCCTCGCGTCTCTCGGCAGTTTCGTCAATCCTGCCAAAGCCGGCGAATATGGCGGCCGCCATGTCTGGTACAGCAGTAGCTGTTGTTACCAGAAAGTCGTCCGCCGCCAGCGCGACGTTCGCTATCTGCCCGCTGGCGCCGATCGGCCATACGGCGTCTATTACGCGCGGCCGCGTGTCCATGCTTATCGCCCGGAGCGATATCGCGTCGTGCGTTTTTCGGAGTTCGATTTTTATACCACCGTCGCCGACTATGCTGAGGCGCGCTGCCATTGGCAGGAGGTGCCGCTGCGCGCCGGACGCAGCTTCTGGGTCTGGGGCGTGAAGACGGACTGCTACTGAGATCAGCCGCCGCGCGTTAGCGAACCGCGTCGACGTTGCTTACACGTCCACGCTCGCTGCCAGCGCGTTGTCCTGGATGAATTGCCGGCGCGGCTCGACCAGGTCGCCCATGAGCTGGTCGAACAGCACGTTGGCTTCGTCGACTTCCTTGACGCGCACCTGCAACAGCGAGCGGGCGTCGGCGTCGAGCGTGGTCTCCCACAGCTGCTCGGGGTTCATCTCGCCCAGCCCCTTGTAGCGCTGCAGCGTCACGCCCTTGCGCCCGGCGGCGTCGGCGATCGGGCTTGCCGTCGGCGCCAAGTTGTTTTCGCGCATTGCACATCCAAAACGCCAACTGCCTGGTCGAACCGTGGGCACTCACCTGAACGCATGATGGCCGCCCTAATCTGCTCTTGCGAGAACACGGGTTTTAGGCAAACCTATCTCTGGTTGTAAGTCCAGACCTATGCTGCCGGAGGCAGTGTCATGACATTCGAGCCCTTGCGAGTTGCCATGGGACCGTTGCAGCGTGCTGCAGCGCGCGTGAGCGACTTCTTCTTCTATCTACGGGATAATACGCCGCTAACTCAGGAAGACGTCCTGCGTGAGGAAGGTCGGGCCATCCGCGATTCTGATGTCGGCCCTGATCTCACAGGATTGAGCGGCAAGGAGCTCAATCGCGCGCTCAATGCGCGCAATTCAGTTGCACTTTGCCTGTTCGGTGGCGGCATCCGCAGCGCCTCCTTTGCCCTCGGCATCATCCAGGCGCTGGCGGTGCATCCACGTGCACCGAAAACGAACCACGTCAGTGACGCGGAAATATGCTGGCTCGCCCAGGTCAGATACCTGTCGACAGTGTCGGGCGGCGGGTACATCGGCGGCTGGCTGTCGACCTGGCTGTTTCACGCGCATGGCGATGTCGGCGGCGGCTGGAACGCGGTCTGGAAAGGCTTGGTCAACGAACGCGACGACCCGATCAACGAACCCAAAGAAATTTCGTGGCTGCGTCGCTACAGCAACTTTCTGACGCCCAAACTCGGCATTACATCCGCGGACACCTGGGCGGCCGCGACTTTGATCGTTCGCAACTTGCTTTTGAACTGGCTCATTATCGTTCCGGTGCTGGCTGCAGCGCTGCTCATCCTGAAGCTGCTCGCGATAGCGGTCGCGTGGGTTTCGCAGATCAACGCGATCAGCAGCGGCGTTGTCTTTTGGCCATTGCTCATTGTGGGTTGCCTCTGTCTGATCCTGTGTCTGCGCTTCACGACGAAAACACGGCCTACCCGCGGTCCGAGCAAGGCGACGCGAAGTGAATTTCTATGGCGAGATTTGTTGCCAGCGGCCTTGGCCGCCGTGTTTTTCACGTTGAGCTTGGCTGCAGCCGATGCCGAATATTATGTTCACTCTGGCCTGATCTCCATGGGCCAAATGCAAGCGCGCGGCCTGCTCATACTGATGGGTGCCGGCGCGCTTGTTTATGCGGCCGGCTGGATCGTGGCCTTTGCCGAGCGCGCTTCGTTCTGGGATTTCGTCGCATGGGTGCTGTCAGGTGCCTTATATGGCGCTCTTTTGGCGACGGGGCTCTATCTGTATTTCAATTTTGCACAGAGTGGCTGGTGGATATTCAAGCCTGCCGAAGTGTTGCTGCTTATTTGCGGCTTGCCATGGGCATTGCTTTCGCAGTTGCTGAGCGAGATGATCTTCGTTGGATTGGCGAGCTATCAGAACCGATCGGATTCCGATCGCGAATGGCTGGGTCGAGCGGCGGGCTGGTATCTGGTCCTGGCGATTGTCTGGTTCTTGCTGATGACCCTGGTGTTCCTGGGCTCCGGGCTTGCAATCGGCCTTTACGCGCAAGTGAAGGCGTGGCTGCTCGCCGGTGGCGCCGGCAGCGTAACGGCCTTTCTGAGCAAGAGCCGTCATTCGCCCGCTCAAGGCGAAGCCAAAGGTGTTTTGGGAATCTCGTTCAACGTCGTTTTGGCCATCGCAGCTGTGGTGACTGGCGCCGCGCTCGTCGTCGGCGTGTCGGGATTGCTTGACAACATCATCTTTGGGCAATCGCTGGTGTCGTCTTCCTCGTTTCACCAAGCGATGAGCGAAAGCGGCTTTCCGCCATGGCCGGGCGGCATCTGGGTCCCCATTGCGCTTGTCGTTTCCGCATTCATTGCCGCGGTCGCATCCTGGCGCGTCAACATCAATCGTTTCTCAATGCACGCGCTTTATCGCAATCGGTTGATTAGGGCGTTCCTTGGGGCATCGAACCATAACCGCAAGCCGAATCCGTTTACCGGCTTCGACGAAGACGACAATATCCGCGCGTACGATCTGTGGGTTCAGCAAACGTCGAACAACACTTGGCCGAAAGTTGGGGCGCAAAACTGGCGACCGTTTCATGTCGTCAACATCGCCCTCAACGTCGTATCAACTCAAAACCTCGCATGGCAGGAACGCAAGGCGGAACCGTTTATCGTGAGCCCGCTCCACTCGGGAGGCAGCTGCGTCGGCTATCGTTACAGCTCGCTCTACGGCGACAGCAACGGCATCTCCTTGGGTACGGCCATCGCAATTTCGGGCGCCGCAGCAAGCCCCAACATGGGCTATCATTCGTCGCCAACTTTGACCTTTCTGATGGCGCTGTTCAACGTGCGGCTCGGGTGGTGGCTTGGCAACCCGGGCCCGAAAGGGGCCAACACGTACCAAGCCGATGGGCCGAAGCAGGCGATTGTCCCACTGCTGTATGAGATGTTCGGACTGACCACCGAAAAATGGAAATATATCTATCTTTCCGACGGCGGCCATTTCGAAAATCTCGGTCTCTACGAGATGGTGCGTCGTCGCTGCCGTTTCATCATTGTCAGCGACGCCGGCTGTGATCCGACCTATGCCTTCGACGATCTCGGCAACGCCGTGCGCAAAATATCATTGGACCTCGGAGTCGATATTCGTTTTTACGGCCTCACGGAGCTGAGACCGCGGCAAGCCGTCGGCAGCGCCAAAACTGGCGATGTGCCGAAGGCGGAAAATCCTGACCAGCCATTCTATGCCATCGGCGTGATCGATTATCCGACCGCCGACGGCGGCGGCGAACAGGGCATCATTGTTTATGTCAAGGCGGGCTATCACAGGCACCGGATATTCAACGTCGGTGTGCGCAACTATGCGACCGCAAACCCGGATTTCCCGCACCAGACGACCGGCGACCAGTTCTTTAGCGAGTCGCAATTCGAGAGCTACCGGTCGCTCGGTTTTGAGATCATGGATGATATCTTAGCTCGCGGCGCTCAGTTGAGCGCCGATCCGAGCAATCCAAAGTTTAAAGACGTTGTCACCGCACTGCGTGACAAAGCAGTGAGGGATGGTCGGCCCTAGACGGCGCCTTACACATCCACGCTCGCTGCCAGCGCGTTGTCCTGGATGAATTGCCGGCGCGGCTCGACCAGGTCGCCCATGAGCTGGTCGAACAGCACATTGGCCTCATCGACTTCCTTGACGCGCACCTGCAACAGCGAGCGGGCGTCGGCGTCGAGCGTGGTCTCCCACAATTGCTCGGGGTTCATCTCGCCCAGGCCCTTGTAGCGCTGCAGCGACACGCCTTTGCGGCCGGCCGCGGTGACCGCCTCGAACAGGCCGACCGGCCCGTGGATTTCGAGGGTCTCGTCCTTGCGCCGCAGCATGGCCGGCGGGGTCGGGCGCGGATAGACCTGCTGCAAGGAGGCTGCGAACTCGTCGAGCTTGCGCGCATCGGCCGAGCCCAGCAGCGCCTGGTCGATGACGGCGACTTCCTTGACGCCGCGCACCGTGCGCTCGAAATGGAAGCCGTCGGCGCCGAAGCTGCCCTGCCAGCCGCGTTCGGTTTCCTCTTCCAGCGCGTCGAGCCGCTTGGCGATGTAATCGGCGGCGGCGGCACCCTTCTTGGCGTCCTCGGTGACGCTCGGGTTGAGTACGCCGGCAATGGCGGCCTGCTCGATCACCTTGCGGTTATAGCGGCTGTGCAGGCCGTTGAGGATGTTGCGGATCGCCCGCGCGTCTTCGACCAATTTGTGCAGATCCTCGCCGGCGCGCTCCTCGCCCGTGGCCAGCCGCAGCACGGCGTCCTCCAGCCCGGTAGTGATCAGATAATCCTCGAGCGCGCGCTCGTCTTTCAGATATTGCTCGGACTTGCCGCGCGCGACCTTGTAGAGCGGCGGCTGCGCGATATACAGGTTGCCGCGCTCGATCAGCGCCGGCATCTGCCGGTAGAAGAAGGTCAGCAAGAGCGTGCGGATATGGGCGCCGTCCACGTCGGCGTCGGTCATGATGATGATCTTGTGATAGCGCAGCTTGTCGGGGTTGAACTCGTCGCTCCCGATGCCGGTGCCGAGCGCGGTGATCAGCGTGCCGATCTCCTGGCTGCCCAGCATCTTGTCGAAGCGCGCGCGTTCCACGTTGAGGATTTTTCCGCGCAGCGGCAGCACCGCCTGGAATTCGCGGTTGCGTCCCTGCTTGGCCGAGCCGCCGGCGCTGTCGCCCTCGACGATGAACAATTCGGATTTAGCCGGATCGCGCTCTTGGCAATCGGCGAGCTTGCCCGGCAATGAGGAAACGTCGAGCGCACCCTTGCGCCGCGTCAGTTCGCGCGCCTTGCGCGCGGCCTCGCGCGCGGCGGCGGCTTCCACCACCTTGCCGACGATGGTGCGGGCTTCCTGCGGGTGAATCTCGAACCAGTCCTGCAAAGCCTGGTTGATCACGTTCTCGACCACCGGACGCACTTCCGATGAGACCAGCTTGTCTTTCGTCTGCGAGGAGAATTTCGGGTCCGGCACCTTGCAGGACAGCACCGCGGTCAGGCCCTCGCGGCAGTCGTCGCCGGTCAGCGCGACTTTCTCCTTACGCGAAGTGCCGATGGTCTCGGCATATTGTGTGATCTGACGGGTGAGGGCGCCGCGGAAGCCGGCCAAGTGCGTGCCGCCGTCGCGCTGCGGGATGTTGTTGGTGAAGCAGAGCACGCTCTCGTGGTAGCCGTCGTTCCACCACAACGCGCATTCGACCGTGATGCGTTCGCGTTCGGCCTTGATCATGATCGGATTGGGGATGAGCGGGGTCTTGTTGCGGTCGAGATATTTCACGAAGGCCTCGACACCGCCCTCGTATTTCATTTCCTCGCGTTTCTCGACCGCATGGCGCTGGTCGGACAATGCGATAGTGACGCCGGAATTGAGGAACGCCAGCTCGCGCAAGCGGTGCTCGAGCGTGGCGAAATCGAACTCGACCATCGTGAATGTCTTGGTGCTGGGCAGGAAGCTCACTTCCGTGCCGCGCTTGCCGCCCGCGTCGCCGACCGCTTTCAGCGGCGCCACTGCGACACCGTCATGGAACTCGATGAAGTGTTCCTTGCCGTCGCGCCAGATGGTGAGCTTGAGCCAGCTCGACAGCGCGTTGACCACCGAGACGCCGACGCCGTGTAAGCCGCCCGACACCTTGTAGGCGTTCTGGTCGAATTTTCCGCCGGCGTGCAGTTGGGTCATGATGACCTCGGCCGCCGAGATGCCTTCGCCCTTGTGAATGTCGGTCGGAATGCCGCGGCCGTTGTCCCACACGGTGCAGGAGCCGTCCGGGTTGAGCGTGACCGTCACCTGGTCGGCATAGCCGGCGAGCGCCTCGTCGATGGCGTTGTCCACCACCTCGTAGACCATGTGGTGCAGGCCGGAACCGTCATCGGTGTCGCCGATATACATGCCCGGCCGCTTGCGCACCGCGTCGAGGCCCTTGAGGACCTTGATCTGCTCGGCGCCATATTCGGCATTGGACGGGATATTACGGGCCGGTTCAGCCATCGGCGGCACCTCGAAACGGGCTGGAAAATGAATCGGATGTGGGTGTTGGTCTGACACGAAAAAAGGGCGTCGTACAGAGCAAAGTCAGCGGTATTAATATGTTGATTTAAAAGGGTTTTTCAAGGGAACGCGGGCCTAAAAAATTGCGTTTTTTGGCCTCGTCGCGGGACCAAATTGTTGGCCTAAGCGGGCCGCCAAGCGACCGTGCCGCCGCGCCACGGAAAGGGCCTTTTAGTGGGTTCAATTGTCGTCGCTCTTGTGCGTGGCCGCGCATTGGCTACCAAGCATGGCCATTCTCGCTCGATTCGAATTCGCGTTCTATGCGTTGGTTCAATCCCAAACTCGAAATCCAGCAACGCCTGACGTTCGAAGTCCCGCGTCGCCTGCGCGCGATCGTTCGCGCCCGCGAGTCGAGCATCATCGTGCTGGCGGTGGTGATCGGTGTGGTGGCAGGCTTGGTGGTCGCCGTCATGGGCGAGATCGTCGGCTTCATGCATTTCACCTTCTTCGGGCTCGATCCCGGCGAGCGGTTGTCGGGCCGGGTCTCGCTCGACCCGCTCTACGCCTTCGTGACGCCTTGTCTCGGCGGGCTGCTGTTTGGTCTCGTCACCGCCTACATCACCCGCCAGCGCGGCACTGAGGTCGATCCGATCGAAGCCAATGCGCTGCATGGCGGCCGCATGTCGATGCGCGGCAGTCTGATCGTGGCGGCGCAGACCGTGTGGTCGAGCGGCGTCGGCGCCTCGGTTGGGTTGGAGGCCGGCTATACCCAACTCGCCAGCGGCATCGCTTCCAAGATCGGCCAAGCCTTTCGGCTACGCCGCGGCGACATGCGCATCCTGGTCGGCTGTGGCGCGGGAGCGGCCATCGCCGGCGCCTTCGGCGCGCCCTTGGGCGGCGCCTTTTACGGTTTCGAGCTGATCATCGGCAGTTATTCGATCGCCTCTCTGGCGCCGGTCGGCATGGCCTCGCTGGTCGGCTATTTGACCGCGCAGGCGCTGACGCCGACAAGGCTCGGCATAGAGACCGGCACCATTTCGAGCCTCGCCGTGCACGACGTGGTGATCGCCGCCGGCCTCGGCCTGTTGGCGGCCATGTACGGCATTCTGCTGATGCGCGGCGTAGCCGCCTGCGAGCGGCTGTTCACGCGGCTCAAGGTCAAGCCGGCGCTGCGCCCGGTGCTGGGCGGCGCGGCGGTGGGGCTGCTGGCGATCGTCTCGCCGCAGGTGATGTCGTCCGGCCACGGCGCCCTGCATCTGACCGGCCTGTTCAAGCTGCCGCTGGCCACGCTCGCTTTGATCTTCGTGCTGAAATCGCTCGCCTCGATCGCCTCGCTCGGCACCGGCTTTCGCGGCGGTCTGTTCTTTGCCTCGCTGCTCCTGGGCGCACTCGGCGGCCAGTTGTTCGCGAGCGGGCTCGCCTTCATTTGGCCCAGCTTGCACGCCGATCCCGATGCCTATGCCATCATCGGCATGTGCGCACTGTCGGTGTCGGTGATCGGCGGGCCGCTGACCATGACCTTCATCGCGCTCGAGTCGACCGGCGATCTGTGGCTGTCTACCGCGGTGCTGATCGCCGCCATCATTTCGATGCAGGTGACGCGCGAATTCTTCGGCTACACCTTTGCCACCTGGCGCTTCCATCTGCGCGGCGAAACCATCCGCAGCGCCGCCGATGTCGGCTGGATCCGCGATCTCACTGTCGGGCAGATGATGCGCGCCGACGTGCGCACGACGCCGGTGGAAACGCCGATCGCAGCCTTCCGCGAGGCTTTCCCGCTCGGCTCGACCAGCCAAGTGATCGCGGTGGACGAGGATGGCTGCTATGCCGGCATTGTGCTGGTGGCGGAAGCTCATTCCAGCGAGCTTGGCGCCGCGCTGTCGGTGCGCGACATCCTGCGCCACGCCGATCACATGCTGCTGCCGCAAATGACCGCGCAGGAGGCGATCGCGGCCTTCGATCGCTATGAAGCGGAAGCGCTGGCCGTGGTCGACACCGCCGAACGCCGCCAGGTAATCGGCCTGCTTAGTGAAGCCCACGCCTTGCGCCGCTATTCCGACGCCTCCGAGCGCCAGCGGCGCGAATTGCTCGGAGAATTGTAGCTGCGGCCTTTGTGAAGGCACTGTTACCAGCGGGGAACGTCACTGCCGTGGTGCCACGGTTCCATTGCCAACTTCGAATATTTGCGCGCGCCCGACGATGTCGCCGAACGCCGCCGGATCGGCGCCGGTCATCCATACCTGCGCGCCGAGGCCGGCCAGCGCATCGTAGAGCGAGGCGCGCCGCGTCGGATCGAGATGGGCGATCACCTCGTCGAGCAGCAGCACGGGCGCGAAGCCGGTCATGTCCTTGATCAGGCCGGCATGGGCGAGCACCAGGCGGATCAGCAGCGCCTTCTGTTCGCCGGTGGACGCGTCTGCCGCAGCGATCCCCTTGCCGGCGTGGCTGACCTTGAGATCGGAAAGGTGCGGCCCCTCAAGCGTGCGCCCGGCGGCGGCGTCGCGCGCGCGGTTTTCCTTCAGCAAGGCGCGGTAGCGGTCCTCGATCTCGATTGCGCTGTGCTGCGGCAAAAGCTGCTCCATCCAGCCATCGAGCGCGACCTTGGCGCGCGGAAATTCCGGCGCTGCGTCGCGCGCGCCGGCCAAGGCCGCCGCCAGCCGTGCGAGCGTCTCAGCTCGCGCCGCCGCCACCGCCACCGCAACCTCGGCGGTCTCGTGCTCGACGGCATCGAGCCAATGCGGGTCGCTTGTTGCGTCTTCCAGCAGGCGGTTGCGCGAACGTAGCGAACGCTCGAGCGCGGTGACGCGACTGGAATGGGCGGCGTCGACCGCTAAGACCAGACGGTCTAGAAAACGGCGGCGTTCGGAGGCGGGCCCGTTGAATAGCCGGTCCATGGCCGGGGTGAGCCATACGACGCGGAGGTGATCGGCAAAGGCAGCGGCGGAGGAGACCGCTTCACGATCGACGCGGCAATGGCGGGTGGGCGAAGCGTCCCTCGCCGTAGGCGGATCGATGCCGGTGCCGAGCGTGGCTAAGCCCAGCATGCCTTCGATTTCGACATTGACCGCCCAGGCGCCGTCGCCTTCGGAAAAGGCAAATTCCTCAATTGTGGCACGGCGCAAGCCGCGGCCCGGCGCCAACAGCGATATCGCCTCTATCAGGTTGGTCTTGCCGGCGCCGTTGGCGCCGGTCAGCACCACGGGTCCTGCGCCCGCAAGCTCGACCTGAGCTGCGTGGTAGCTGCGGAAATTGGCGAGCGTCAGGCGGCGCAGGAAAGCGGCAGTCATCGCTCAGCTTGAAATCAAAAAAGCCGATTCAGGTCAAACACGGATCTGCCGGCTGAAACATTCAGCCGGCAAGATCCGTCGGGAGTCTGGTCCAAACGTGCGTTAAAGCGGCTTGCGGGAGATGTGGTAAGACATGACGCCGGTGAGAAAGCTCCGGCTTTCGATGTCTTCGAAGCCGATGCCGTCGATGAGTTCGCTCAACTCACCTGGCGTATAGAAGTGCCGTATCGCATTGGCGAAGTAGCCGATGCACTTCTTGCTCGTGGCCGAGCTCCCGAACAGCATCGCCGTGAACCAAACCGAAAAACGCAGATAGGTCAGGTATGGCACTTCGACCGTCCGCGATGCCGGGCGCAGCATGTCGTTGTGGCAAAAGATGCCACCCGGCTTGAGGACCCGATATATTTCCTTGAACGCTCTGACGACCTCGATATGACGCGACGCGAATTGCAGCGTCACGGCATCGAACGAATTGTCGGCAAACGGCAGCACATGGGCATCGCAGATGCGTGCATGAATCGTCAGGTTGCGCTCGCGCGCGCGGCGTTGGCCCTCAGCCGTCATGTGCGGGCTGCCGTCCACGCTATGGATCTGAAGCGACGGATCGAGCGCTAAAAGCCGCAACGGGATGTCATGCGTGCCCGAACAGACGTCGAGCACGGTGGCCCCGGGCGGGAGATGCTTGTGGATCGCGGTGGCGAAGGTGTTGCTCCAGCGGGAGCAGTTTCCGAGCGAGGCAACCGCATTGCCTTTGTCGTAGTAGGTCGGCACGTCCCGGAACACTTCCGGGATTGCTTTTCGCCAAGTCTCTGCGAAAAGATTCGAACGAAGATCTTCTTTTTTGAGGATCGCTTCCGAGAGGCTCATCCGGGTTCTCTCCGAATCGGCAGGGAGCATTATCGGCCTTCGGCCTGGCGGCCGTGCCGCGTGTCTCCGGAATGCCGGATTATCACTGGCTGGTGCACACCTGTTTCGGGGCACCACGGGCATGGATTACACCCGCATCGGCATCAATACATAAAGGGCGCTCTTATTGTCTTTGTCCTGGATCAAAGTCGGGGAGCCGGGGTCGGCGAGCCTGAGCTGGGCCACTTCGCCCTCGATCTGGGCGGCGATATCAAGCAGATAGCGCGAATTGAAACCGATATCGAGCGGATCGGCATCGTAGTCGACCTCGATTTCTTCCGTGGCGCTGCCGCTGTCCGGATTGGTCACGGACAGCACCAGCCGCCCGCCGGTGATCGACAGTTTCACGGCGCGGCCGCGCTCGCTCGACACGGTGGAGACGCGGTCGACCGCGGCTTCAAAATCCTTCTTGTCGACGGTCAAGAGCTTGTCGTTGTTGACCGGGATCACCCGCGCATAGTCGGGGAAAGTGCCGTCGATCAGCTTAGAGGTGAGCACGACATTGCCGATGGTGAAGCGGATCTTGCCGGCCGACAATTCGATTGACACCTCGCCTTCGCCGGTCTCGATCAGCCGTTGCACTTCGCCAACCGTTTTGCGCGGCACAATGATGCCCGGCATGCCGGCGGCGCCTGCCGGGAGCGGCAGCTCGCACTGCGCCAGGCGATGGCCGTCGGTCGCCACAGCGCGCAAGGTAGCCGACTTGGCGCTGCCTGCGGCGTGCAAATAGATGCCGTTCAAGTAATAGCGAGTCTCTTCGGTGGAGATGGCGAACTGGGTCTTGTCGATCAGCCGCTTGAGATCGGCCGCCGGCAGCGTGAAGGAATGGCTCATCTCGCCGGCGGCGAGGTCGGGGAAATCGCTCTCGGGCAGCGTCTGCAGCGTGAAGCGCGAGCGTCCGGCGCGGATCGAGAGCACCGCGCGGTCGCCCGAGCCTTCGATCACGATCTGCGCGCCTTCGGGCAGCTTGCGCACGATCTCGTAGAACATGTGCGCCGGCACGGTGGTGGCGCCGGCGGAGCTCACTTCGGCGGCGATCGAGTCGGTGACTTCGAGATCGAGGTCGGTGGCCTTCAGGCTGAGCTTGCCTTTGTCGGCCTTGATCAGCACGTTGGCCAGAATCGGGATGGTGGTGCGCCGCTCGACCACGCGGTGCACGTGGCCCAGCGACTTCAAAAGCTCTGCCCGCTCGACGGTAACTTTCATGGGGAGACCCGCTTCGGCGCCTTTAAAAGGACCCTGAAAAACCAGGCGCCACGGCAAGCCGGGCTCGCGGCATGCGAGGCCGGGAAGCAAAGGTGACGCGCCGGCGCGAAAATCGCAAGTGTTCCGGGCTTAAGCGGCCACGGCGTCCACAGGGCGGGGGCAGGGGCGATGGCGTGCACATCGTCATGGCCGGGCTTGTCACCGCAAGTCGGGTTTAGCCGACTTGCGGCTCATTTAAGTGCGGAAGTCGGGCAAGCCTGACTTCCGATGCCATCCACGCCTTGCTTTCTTGCCCCCTAAGACGCGGATGCCCGGCACGAGGCCGGGCATGAGGTTGATTGGTCCACGTGGGCGGGCGCTTATTCCTGCAATTGCCGCTTGAGAATCTCGATCTCCTCGGCGAGCGTCATGTCGTTGCCGACCAGGCCCTCGATCTTGCGCACGGCATGCAAGACCGTAGTGTGGTCGCGCCCGCCGAAGCGGCGGCCGATCTCCGGCAGCGAACGCAACGTCAAGGTCTTGGCCAGATACATCGCCACCTGGCGCGGCCGCACCACGTTGGCCGTGCGCCGCGAGGACAACAAGTCGGAGCGGCTGACGTTGTACTGGCGTGCTACCACCCGCTGGATGTCCTCGATCTTGACCCGCTTGGGCTCCTGCGGGCGGATCAGGTCGCGCACCTCGCGCTCGGCCATCTCCATAGTGACGGTATGGCCGGTGAGCTTGTTGTGGGCGAGCAGGCGGTTGAGCGCGCCTTCCAGATCGCGGCCGTTATGGGTGACGGTCTTGGCGATATAGCCGAGTACCGGCAAAGGGACATCGAAGCTTGGATGGTGCGCGCGCGCCGCCATCACCCGCGCTTTCAGGATCTCGAAGCGCAGCTCCTCGCCGAGCGGACCCATTTCCACCACCAGCCCGCCGGCCAGCCGTGAGCGCACGCGGTCGTCCAGGCTTTCCAGCTCCGACGGCGGCCGGTCGGAAGCGATCACCACTTGGCGGCCGGCGTCGATCAGCGCGTTGAGCGTGTGGCAGAATTCAGCTTGCGTCGACTTGCCTTGCAGGAACTGCAGGTCGTCGATCACCAGCACGCCGATGCCGCGCAGCGCCTCCTTGAAGGCGAGCGCGGTCTGCGTGCGCAGCGCCGAGACGAAGCCATACATGAATTTCTCGGCGGTGAGGTAGAGCACCTTGCGCTCGCCGGCGGCGTTTCCGGCCCAGGTGATGGCCTGCAACAGATGCGTTTTTCCCAAGCCCACGCCGGCATGGATATAGAGCGGATTGAACATCACCGGGTCGGACCGCTTGGCGGCGGCCACCTGCTTGGCGGCGGCGTGCGCCAGCGTGTTGGAGCGGCCGACCACGAAGCTCTCGAAGGTGAGCCGGGCGTCGAGCGGCGAGCCGCCGAGCGCCTCGTGCACGCCGGGGTCGCCGGCCGGCATCGGACGGCCGTTTCCGGGCCCGTTTCCGTTGGGGAAACGGCCGGCGGCATTGCCGGTAGGCGAGAGTTCGGGCTTCGGCTTGGCCACTGCCGAGCGCAGCACCGCCGAGCGCACGATCAGCTCGATGCGGCCGACCTTGGTTTCTTGGACTTGCCAGCAGGCCAGCACGCGTTCGGCGTAGTGCGACTGGATCCAGCTCTTGAGGAAGCGGGTCGGCACCGACAGGCGCACGGTGCCGTCCTCGATCGCTTCCAGGTCCATGCGTGCAAACCAGCTCGAATAGATGTCGTCGCCGACTTCCGCACGCAGGCGTTCCTTGACCCGTGACCAGTTCTCCTGATCCGCGTTGGACATTTTTTTCTTCTCGTTTCCGTTGAATGGTTGAAACGGACTCGGGTTGCTCGGCCTGACGGCACTCAACGCCGCCGACGCACCGGGAACGGAACGCAACGTCACTCACTCGATGATGTCGTCGGGGAAACCGGTTCCGCTAAGGTCTTTTGACCCGGCGGCACGACACCGAAGGTTCGAGGAAGCTGCGCCTCAGCCCGCCGGCGGCGGGACGGCGCCTCGAACTCCGGTCGTGAACGTGGACCGATCAAGATTTGAAGAAACTGCAAGAGAAGAAAACGCGCATTCGGCGGTGGGAGGGGTAACGGCGGGGCGCTGGCCCGCTTCGGACGCTATGCACTTACTTGTGCCGATGCTGGTCACTGATCCCGCGCCTGTCATGATCAACTCCCCCTATGTGTTTGCAGGTTCTCGCCTGATCGTTTTTCGCGCCCGCCTTCGATGACGGTGCGCATTTGCGGTGTCAATTTCAGTTGACTTACTCTGTTACCCCCAACCCCCATGGAAAACGCTAAATCCAATGCGATATCCAACCAGCCCAGCGCTTTGAACGACTGAATGCGTCAGCAACAGGCAGACGATAGCCGTCCTCATCCCCTGATGAGCGTGTGCCGGGACCTTTTTCTGAGCCGTCCAGGGAAGCCCGAACGCGCTTTAAAAAATACACGAGCGCTCAGCGTCGGCAATGAATTTCGTAAGAGTCGCTGCAGCACAGCGCACGATGCGCCGCGCTGGCGGGTCACTTTGGCGGTATCGCCAGCTGAGAATCACTTGGCAAGATGTTGATGAGTCGCATGGAATTTAACAGGTCGATGACTGTTACCAGCGTGCCGCGGCGGCAAAATATTTTTTGCCGCTATGCGCGCAAAAACTCCTGTCACACGGGCATTTCCGGGTCCTCGGTCCTGCATTGACGTTAAGCTATTCTCGGTGCGCAAAAATTCTTGATCGATATATCAAGGTAACCCATGCGATGAAACACGCGTGTTGTCGAACTTCGCGCGCGCCGAGGCTTCGGCGTGCCAAGCTAAATCGCGCCGGGCAACTTTTTCTGACGCGCTGATGACATTTTGATAACGGCGCGCTCGTCGCGCGCTCGGGACGCCGACGTTCAGACGTTTTCTATCCGATTTCGATCGAAAAACGCCCGACGCGACCGCCGGCCCGACGTCGGGGCGCCTTAGGCTTGCTTCCCGAGCTTGGCGACGCGATGGGCGAGGCGCGAAACCTTGCGGCTGGCATTGTTCTTATGCACTACGCCGCGTTGCGCTGCACGCATGATCACCGGCTCGGCCGCCTTCAGGGCCACCGCCGCCGCGGCGCGGTCGCCGCTGGTAATCGCTTCCTCGACTTTGCGCACCGAGCCGCGCAGGGCCGAACGTCGCGCCTTGTTGACTTCGGTTCGGCGTGCGATCTGGCGCGTAGCTTTGCGGGCGGACTTGGTATTGGCCATCAGACTCTCGTTGAACGTGGCGCTAACGCGGAAATTCCCGACGGAAGCGGCACGATTTTGCAAGAAATTACGGCGGCGAGAAGACCCGCTGCCAAGGCTGAGGCTTATAGTGAGGCGGTGCGCGGGCGTCAACGCCAAGAATCGGCGCTCAAGCCACCCGTTTGGCCCGCACGGCGTCGTAGCCGGCGGTCACCGCTGTGCGATCGGCCGCCGACAGGGGCGCCAACGGCGGCTTGACCTGCGAAAGCTGCGGATCGCCGTGGATATGGGCAAGCAGCGTCTTCACGCCGGACACCAGCGGCTTGCCGTCGAACAGCTTGCGGATCGCTACCGCCGCATCGAGTGCCGCCTGGTCGCTTTTGCTCCAAGCGCGCGCACACAGATCCGCGTTGCAATTGGCGGTGGCCGAGATGCAGCCGGCAAAGGCGCCGCCGCGCGCCTCGAGCAGCGCGGCTTCCGTGGATGGAAACACCGCGAAATCCCGCGAGATCGCCGCGGCCGAACGCGCATAAGCCATATCGCCGGAGGAATCCTTCAAGCCGACGATGCGGCCGGGGAACGATTGCAGCAATCGCTTGATCAGCATCAAGTGCCAGGGCAGGCCGGACATGGCCGGGAAGTGATAGAGATAGAGCGGGATCGGCTTGTCGGTCGTCGCCTGCACCAGCGCGCCGATATAGGCGGCGAGCCCGTCGTCCGGCACGCTTTTGTAGTAGAACGGCGGCAGCACCAGCGCGCCGGCAAAGCCGAGTTCCGCTGCGTGGCGGGTGAGCGCGACCGCGTCCGATACCGCGGCGGCGCCGGTGCCGACCATCAGTCGGTCGAGTGGCATGCCTTCCGCCTTGTAGGCGCTCATCACCGCCATGCGCTCCTGGCGCGCGAACGAAGTGGCCTCGCCGGTGGTGCCGAGCACGTTGAGGCCGTCGCAGCCGTTGTCGAGCAGATAGCGCGCGAGCTTCACCGCCCGTGCGAGATCGGGGGCGCCTTTGTCATCGATGGGCGTGGCAATCGCTGCGATCACGCCGGAAAGGGTCTTGCGCACGGTCGCTCTCTGTCTGCCTCGCTTAACCGCTGATATTGTAAGCCGCCAGTGCCGCCATGTTGACGAGCTGATTGTCCTTGGCGCCGAGTTGCACGATCTGCACCGGCTGGTCGAGCCCGACCAAGAGCGGCCCGATTACGGTAGCGCCGCCCAGTTCCTGCAGCATTTTGGTGGAAATCGAGGCCGAGTGGAATGCCGGCATCACCAGCACATTGGCCGGGCCCGACAGGCGGCAGAACGGATAGGGCCCCATCAGTTCCGGATTGAGCGCAACGTCGGCGGCCATCTCGCCGTCATATTCGAAATCGACCCGCTTGTTGTCGAGGATGCGCACCGCCTCGATCACCCGCGCCGATCGCTCGCCCTCTGGGTGGCCGAAGGTGGAAAAAGCTAGCAGCGCCAGTCGTGGCTCGTAGCCGAGCCGGCGTGCAACGCCTGCCGCCTCGATGGCGATCTCGGCCAGTTCCTCGGCGTTCGGCATTTCTGTCACCGCGGTGTCGGCCACCAGCACAGTACGGCCGCGCGCCACCACCAGCGAGGCGCCGATCACGCGGTGGCCGGGCTTGGGATCGATCACGCGACGCACGTCCTCGAGCGCAACCGAGAAATTGCGCGTAACGCCCGTCACCATGGCATCGGCGTCGCCGAGCGCCACCATGCAAGCGGCGAAATGGTTGCGGTCGGTGTTCACCAGCCGCTGGCAGTCGCGCACCAGATAGCCGTGCCGCTGCAGGCGCTCGTAGAGGTAATTGGTGTAAACCGCGTTGCGCGTCGACACCCGCGCATTGACGATATCGATGCCCTCGCCCAGCTCGATGCCGACGTCGCGCGCGGTCGCTCGTACGCGGTCCTCGCGCCCGACCAATAGTGCGCTGCCGAGGCCGAGATGAACGAAGCTCGCTGCTGCGCGGATGACCTGCTCCTCCTCGCCCTCGGCGAACACCACGCGCTTGGGGCTTCGGCGCAACCGGGTGAACACTTGCACCAACGTCCCGGCGATCGGATCGCGGCGCGAGCGTAACTGCTCGCCATAGCCGTCCATGTCGACAATCGGCTTGCGGGCGACGCCAGTGTCCATGGCGGCTTTAGCCACCGCCGGCGGCACGAAGGAGATCAGCCGCGGGTCGAACGGCACCGGAATAATGTAGTCGGGCCCGAATTTCGGCCGCGCGCCATAGGCCGACGCCACCTCGTCCGGCACGTCCTCGCGCGCGAGCTCCGCGAGCGCGCGCGCAGCGGCGATCTTCATCTCCATGTTGATGGCGCTGGCGCGCACGTCTAGCGCCCCGCGGAAGATGTAGGGAAAGCCGAGCACGTTGTTGATCTGGTTAGGGTAGTCTGAGCGCCCGGTCGCCATGATGGCGTCGTCGCGCACCGCTGCCACATCCTCGACGGTGATTTCCGGATCGGGATTGGCCATGGCGAAAATGATCGGCTTGTCGGCCATCGACTTCACCATGGCTTGCGTCACCGCGCCCTTGGCCGACAGTCCGAAGAACACGTCGGCGCCTTTGAGCGCGTCTGTGAGCGTGCGCGCCGACGTCTTGATCGCATAGGCCGACTTCCACTGGTTCATGCCTTCGGTTCGGCCCTGGTAGATCACGCCCTTGGTGTCGCACAGGATCAGGTTCTCGGGCTTGAAGCCGATTGCTTTCAGCAATTCCAGGCAGGCGATGCCGGCGGCGCCGGCGCCGTTGCACACCAGCTTGGTCTGCGCGATCTCGCGGCCGGTGAGATGCAGCGCGTTAATCAGTCCGGCCGCCGAAATAATCGCGGTACCGTGCTGGTCGTCGTGGAACACCGGGATGTCCATCAATTCGCGTAGGCGCTGCTCGATCACGAAGCATTCCGGTGCCTTGATGTCTTCCAGGTTGATGCCGCCCCAGCCGGCGCCAAGCAGCTTCACGCAATTGATGATCTCCTCGGGATCGCTCGACGAGACTTCCAGGTCGATGGAGTCGATGTCGGCGAAGCGCTTGAACAACACCGCCTTGCCTTCCATCACGGGCTTCGCCGCCAGCGCCCCGCGGTTGCCTAATCCTAAGATGGCGGTGCCATTGGTGATGACGGCGACGAAATTACCTTTCACCGTGTAGTCGTAAGCACGGGTGGCATCCTCGGCGATGGCGAGCACCGGCACGGCCACCCCAGGCGAATAGGCGAGCGAGAGGTCGCGCTGGGTCGCCATCGGCTTGGTCGCCACGACTTCCAGCTTGCCGGGCCGGCCGCGGCTATGAAATTGCAGGGCTTCCTGGTCGGTGAAGGTCGGCCGGGTCGGACCAGCGGGGGGCTTGGCGGGCATTTTGACTCCATAAACGCAACCGGGGTGCGGGCGACCCTAGCGGAAGCAGGCGCGCCTGCTCAAGGCAAGCCTTTTGGCCAGCGGTCATGGTTGAACGTTGGCGCGGCGCGGCTTAACTATGCCCGTTGGGCGCAAGAAAAGACCGGCTGACCATGATCCGTTTCCTGTTTCGCTTTGTCGGCGTGTTGTGCCTGGCCGCAGCCTTTATCATGGTGATCTATGATGGCACCAAGTCGATCGCCGGTAACAACTTCTATTTGACCAGCGTGCGGGCGCTGTGGGACCTGATCAGTGCTGGCAGCTTGGCGCAGCTCAAGCCGTTGATCCAACCCTACGCCAATGGGGTCCTGTGGGACCCGGTGATGCTTATTTTGTTGGCGGCGCCGAGCTGGAGCGTATTTGGCGGCCTCGGCATCATCCTCGTCCTGCTCGGCCGCAAAAAGAAGCCGCTAATCGGTTACGCCCGGCCTTGAGCCAGACAACCCTCGCGCCTGCGTGAGGGCCGCGTGCGTGCCGCTATCCGAGACGTGATCGGCGAACGCATTTCGGATAGGTTTACTCGCGCCTATATTTCTACCATGCATTACAGGGAGATACCCAAGCATGTTCGGGTTCAAGAAAATTGCGATGCCCAAGCCAAGCGAGGCGCTGCCCGGCCGCGGTCAGCCGATCCGCACCGCTACTGAGCACTTCGTCAATCATCGCCCGCTGAAAGGTCCGTATCCGGACGGCTTGGAGAAGGCTCTGTTCGGGCTCGGCTGCTTTTGGGGCGCCGAACGCAAGTTCTGGGAGTTGGGTGACGGCATTCACGTCACCGCCGTCGGCTATGCCGGTGGGCTGACACCCAATCCGACCTATGAGGAGGTCTGCTCGGGCCGTACCGGTCACAATGAGGTGGTGCTGGTGATCTACGACCCCCAGAAGATTTTCTATGAGACGCTGCTCAAGACCTTCTGGGAGAGCCACGACCCGACCCAAGGCATGCGCCAGGGCAACGATGTCGGCACGCAGTATCGCTCCGGCCTCTATGTCTTTAACGCCGCCCAGCGCAAAGCCGCTGAGGCCTCGAAGGCCATGTACGAGGCTGAGCTGAAGAAGAAGGGCTATAAGCCGGTCAGCACGGAGATCGTCGACGCGGGCGAATTCTACTTCGCCGAAGACTATCACCAGCAATATCTGGCCAAGAACCCGTTCGGCTATTGCGGGCTGGGCGGCACCGGCGTGTCGTGCCCGATTCCCACCGGCGCCAAGCTGGCGCCGGCTTAGCGCCGGCCTTTCCAACCCAAAAACCGGGCGCCCAAGTCGGCGCCCGTGGCTTCCAGCCTACCGGGCGTCACCGGCGCTCCGGCGGTGAGGATTTGTTAACCATATAAAGTGTTAATCGGGCCTCAATTTCTCGCCACCCCGGATTCGTTTTCATGCGGGTAGCCCGAATTTTGTTGCCGATCTTGATTGCGCTCGCGGCCGCCGCCTGTGCGCGGCAGCAGCAAGCCTATTACGCCGTCGATCCGGCGGCCGGGCAGCCGGTACCTGTGGTGCAGCAATATAGTCGGGGCGCCTATCAGCCGTCTTACGCACAGCAGCATGCGCAGGCGCAATATGCGCAAAGCGGCAACAACAGCCGCGGGCTGTTCTCCTCGCCGCAAGCCGCCCAGCAGGCTTACGCGTCGTCGCAATATGCCGAGCAGACTTATCCGCAGAACGACACGCAGCCGCAATACAGGCCGAGCACCGAACGCGGGCTGTTCAACGCGCGGCACACGTCCGCACAGCCGCAATACCGGCAGGCACCGCAGCAATCCTACGTGCTGCAATATCACTCACCGCAGTCCGCCGGCGGCCCCTACGTCGCGGCTCCTTATGGTTATGCCTATGCGCCGCCCGCTAATCAGCAGGGCTACACGCTCGACTCCGGCGACAAGCTGCGCGTGGTGGTATTCGGGCAGCAGGGCATTAGCGGGACATACTTGGTCGATGCCGGCGGCAATGTCAGTCTGCCGCTGGCTGGCACGGTGCGAGCGCGCGGCGTCACCACCCAGCACCTTGCCAGGACGATCGGCGCGCGGCTCAAGCAGGGTTATGTGCGCGAGCCGCATGTGACGGTGACGATCGAGGCCTACCGGCCATTCTTCATCCTTGGCGAGGTCACCACGCCCGGCCAGTATCCTTTCGTTCCCAACATGACCGCGGAGAACGCCATCGCGGTTGCCGGCGGTTTTTCGCCGCGCGCCAAAAAGCAGACCGTCGAGCTCACCCGCAACGCCGGTGGCCAGCAGTTCAAGGGCGACGTGCCGCTCAATTATCCGCTGCGTCCCGGCGATACCGTCGTGGTCAAGGAGCGGTGGTTCTAGCCGCGCGGCATTCTCCGCTCGTCCTCGCGAAAGCGGAGACCCAGCCCAATTAAATTCTGGATTCCCGCTTGTACGGGAATGAGCGGTTGTCGCGCCGCCTCACTTCATATGCTTCTTCAAGAACTCCTGCGTCCGGCTCCAGGCCAGATCCGCGGCGGCCTTGTTGTAGCTGGCGCGCTCGTCGCAAAAGAAGCCGTGCGCGGCACCCGGATAGACATAGGTCTCCGCTTGCGGCTGCTTCTGCTTGATGATCTCCACCACGTCCAGCGGAATGCTCTCGTCCTTTTCCCCGAAATGCATTTGTAATGGACATTTCGGCTTCTCATCGGCGAACTTGCCGATCATGCCGCCATAAAAGGCGACCGCGCAGGCAAAGCCCGGCAGCCGGCAGGCTGCCAGGAACGAGGCGGTGCCGCCCATGCAGAAGCCGATCACGCCGAGGGGCCCCACGCCTTTCAGGTTCTCGGCGGCGGCGGCGACGTCCGCCATCATGTGCTCCCAGTTGAGATTGCCCAGGTAACTGCGCGCATGCGCGATCTCGTCGGGCGTATAGCCGCATTCGAAGTCGCGCACGAAACGGTCAAACACGGCGGGCGCCACCGCGGAATAACCGAGCGCAGCCAGCCGGTCGCAAACCGCGCGGATGTGGTGGTTGACGCCGAAAATCTCCTGCACCACGACGATGGCGCCTTTCGCCTTGCCTTGCGGATCGGCGCGGTAGGCACCGAGCGAGTGCTTGTCAGTGGTGGTGAGGGTGAATTGCTGTCCCAAGGTTACCTCTCCTTTTTGTCAATCGATTGCGTAAACGCTGGCCACACCCGCGGCAATTTTAGCATGGCGGCGGGCCGTTGAACTACCCGGTGCCCACGCCGAAAGCCTGCGCCAGCAATTCGTAGGAATGTTTGCGCGCCGCGTGGTCGAAAATCATGCTGGTGACCATCAATTCATCGGCCTGGCTGGCGGCGATCAGCGGCTCCAGCCGCGCGTCGACCGTTGCCGGCGAGCCGACGGTGAGCCGGCTCGCGTTCTGCGCGATGCGCGCGCGGTCGACCGGCGTGTAGTCGTAGGCCGCGGCTTCCTCGGGCGAGGCCAGCGGCAGGTATTCGCCCTTGGCGCGGCGCACGAAATTAAGCTCGACCGTGGTCGCCAGCCGCGCGGCTTCCTCATCGGTATCCGCGCACACCACGTGGGTTGCCAGGATGGCGTAGGGCTCATTATGCGCGGGCGAAGGCCGGAAATTGTCGCGGTAAAGCTTCATCGCTTCCACGGCGTCGAAGGTCGCAAAATGATGGGCGAACGCAAAGGCCGCGCCGATCTGGCCGGCCAGTTGCGCCGAGTAGTCGGACGAGCCGAGCAGAAAGATCGGCGGCAAGGCGACGTCCGACGGCATGGCGCGCACCTTATGGAACGGATGGCCCTCCGGAAATCCGCGTGTCTCCAGCAGCATCAGCTCCTGGAAGCGCTCGAGAAAATCGTCCTCCTCGCTGATGCCCTGGCGGCGGCGCAGCAGGTAAGAGGTGGCGGGATCGGTGCCGGGCGCGCGCCCGAGGCCGAGATCGATGCGGCCGGGATAGAGCGCCTCCAGCACCTTGAAGCGTTCGGCCACCATCAGCGGCGCGTGATTGGGCAGCATCACGCCGCCGGAGCCGATGCGCATGCGGCTCGTCACCGCGGCGATCTGCCCGATCATGATGTCGGGGGCGGATGAGGCGATGGCCGGCAGATTATGGTGCTCGGCCACCCAATAACGGGTGTAGCCGAGGCGGTCGGCGACCCGCGCGAGATCGAGCGTATTGTGCAGCGCCTGCGCCGCGCTGGAGCCGGCCGACACCGGCGACAGGTCGAGGATCGAAAGCGGGATCATGCCGTTATCTTATCATGCTGGACGGCGGCTTCTCTCGCGTGACGATCTGCGTATGATGCGGGGAGGGGAGGGGTGACAAGGAGCGCGCCGATGGCCTCGCTGCTCGAATGGAAGGTTCCGCCGGCCGCGCAGCCGCGCCCGGACGACTACGGCTACGATCTCGAGCGCGCGCTCTCCTCGGTGGTCGGGCTGCATTCCCTCATTCCGGCCGACGCCTTCACCGCCGATACCCTCGGCGTCGAGCGTGCCGGCAACGGCGTACTGATCGACGACGGGCTGGTGCTCACCATCGGCTATTTGATCACCGAGGCCGAAACCGTCTGGCTGCATTACGGCGACGGCCGCGTGGCGCCGGGCCATGCGCTCGGCCACGACCAGGAGACAGGCTTCGGCCTGGTGCAGGCGCTTGAGCGTTTGGACCTGCCGTCGCTGCCGCTCGGCTCGGCCAGAAGCGTTGAGGTCGGTGAGCGCGTCGTGATGGGCGGTGCCGGCGGCCGCACCCGCTCGCTCGCGTGCCGCATCGCTGCCAAGCAGGAATTCGCCGGCTATTGGGAATACGTGCTGGACGAGGCGATCTTCACTTACCCGGCGCATCCCAACTGGGGCGGCACCGGCCTGATCTCGCCGGCCGGCGAACTGATCGGCATCGGCTCGCTGCAGGTCGAGCGCATGCGCGAGGGCCGCAACGAGAATCTCAATATGATCGTGCCGATCGACTTGCTGAAGCCGATCCTCGGCGACCTACGCAAGTTCGGCCGCGTCGACAAGCCGGCGCGGCCATGGCTCGGCCTCTATTCAACGGAAATCGAGGACAAGATCGTGATCGTCGGCATCGCGCCCAAGGGGCCGGCGGCGCGCGCCGAATTGAAAACCGGCGACGTTGTGCTCTCGGTCGCCGGCGAGCGGGTGTCGAGCCTGGCCGCCTTCTACCGCAAGGTCTGGTCGTTGGGCGAGGCTGGCGTGGAAGTGCCGCTCACGCTCTATCGCGAAGGCGTCACCTTCGACGTAGCGGTGAATTCATCCGACCGCGCCAAGTTCCTCAAAGCGCCGCGCTTGCATTAGCGCGCACCGCCCAGGCAAGCTTCAGTTTTTCTTGCCGAAGATCTTTTTGGCGCCGACGTAGGCCATGAGCGCCGCCATCAGCCAGGTGATGACGGCGCCGAAGCCGAACATCGTGCGCCCGATGATTTCCGTCCAGCTGTGTGGGACCGGCACCGATACCGCGAGTTGCCGCGTGCCGGCGCCGAAGGCGATCCAGGTGCCGATGCTGGCCAGCCCTGCGATTATCGTCAGCGCCGCCAGCCATTGGATCGCCACCGCGATCGCCGGCGCATCGTCCGACAAATTCGGCTGCTTGTCGGGAACGTGCAGCCAGGCGCGCACGAGCACCGAAAGGCCGGCTGCGAAGAACACCAGCCCGGCGGCAAACCCCAGCCAATTCGGCCCGTTGAGATGACTCGGCGAGCGGGCCAGCCCCAAGCCCACCAGCGCCAAATAAAACCCGGCGCCGGCAAAGGCCACGCCGAGCGCCAGCAGGGTCCAGTCGAAAGAGCGTGCGGATGAAGAATTCGACTCTGCCATGCGCGTGCCCCCGCGCCATGAATTGCGCGCGCGTTCACTAACACGGCATGCTTGCCAAATCGTTGAACGGCCTCGTCAGGCCTCACTTTCCTCGATCTTGTCGACACGGCTGGCATAGAACGCCAGGTGATCCTTGATCGCGGCCATCGCCGGAAACGGCTGCTTATAGCTCCACACCGCGTTGTCGGCGCTGCGGCCATCGACGGATATCGTGAAATAGCTGGCGTCGCCCTTGTAGGGGCAATAGGTGCGGTGGGTGGTGGGCTCGAGCGCGCTCATGTCGGCGTCGGCGCGCGGAATATAATGCACCGGCCGATAGCCCGCCTCATCCAGCGTCAACGCTTGCGTCGTGTCGGCGATCACCTTGCCGGCGAAGCTGACGCGCACGCGCTTGCCCGTCCGCGCGATGGTAATCGGATGGTCGGGGCCAGGCTCTTTCATGCTGCTTGCCTTGCTGTCGGAATTAACCCCGCGTTAGCTAAACAACATAACTCAGCCCGCGCGGTTTGCGAGCCGATTCAGCTTTGCCTCTGCCACGTTTGCGAAAAATTGACCGGCCGATCTTAGGAGTATGGCAGAACCTCTTTACTAGCGTGAGGCTCCACATTGACCCAAACAGCGGCGCATTTCATGCCGAATATGTCGCTTTCGCTGACCAACAAGTCGGTTGAAAAACTGATTCAGGGCCTTAACATCCTGATCGTCGACAGTAATTTTTACATGCGCCGTCTCACCCGCACGATGCTGATGAATCTCGGCGCCAAGTCGGTGGTCGAGGCCGCCGACGGACTGGCCGCGTTGGAATCGATCCGCAGCTGCGACCCCGACGTTATGGTCCTGGATTGGGACATGCCGGTGCTCAACGGCATGGAAGTGATGCGCATCGTGCGCTCGCCCGGCGTGTTCCCGCGCCCCAATTTGCCGATCATCATGCTGACCAACCGTGGCCAGCGTTCCACCGTGATCGATGCCCTGCGCGGCGGCGCGCACGAATTCCTGATCAAGCCGACCTCGCCCAAGGCGCTGGGCGACCGGCTGATGTCGATCGTGATCAAGCCGCGGCCGATGGTGAAGCTCGGTAAGTATTACGTTCCACAGCCGCGCCGCATGCCGGCGCTGAGCGAACTGCCAGAGGCCGGCTGAAGGCGCCGCCGTTCACTGCGGGGTGGCGGAAAATGCCGCGCCCGAGATGGATTCGAATGTCCGACCTTTGGCTTCGGAGGGCGCCGGCTCGTTCCGGGGCGCGGAACGCGGCGCTAGGGCCGCAAGTCGCTTCACTCGTTGTCACGCACTATCGCTTCCGACATGGATAACGCCGACGATCGCGGGACGCTCCGCGCCCGGATTAGGCGGCGCGGAAACTTGTCAGCGCGCCAGCAGTGCGCGCGGCGCAAGCGCTTTTGTGCGCCGCCGCCAAGCGCATTTCCCGTTCATGCGGGCGTCGGACGAAGCCGGTTATTATTGCGTGGAGGGTATGGCGGTGATGGCCGCTCGCTTCCCCCGCGTTTACGGCAATTCCGCACCCGGATCGCCGCCTTTGATCTAGGGTCCGGACTCAATTGATCCACCAAGTGATGGCGGCTGCCAAGAGGATGGCCGAAAGATAGATATCGGCCCGTTTGTCGTAGCGTGTGGCGATGCG